>Ga0102940_1000397_pt1 | contig 29971 bp, 25 predicted proteins | sample SalPonR2_C_D1_MG_FD_78215 | JGI IMG/M metagenome (GOLD analysis project Ga0102940, IMG submission 78215) | Salt pond soil microbial communities from South San Francisco under conditions of wetland restoration - Salt Pond MetaG R2_C_D1_MG | ecosystem: Environmental > Aquatic > Marine > Intertidal... | reverse complement strand
GAAGTGTAGGTCATATTTATGAGACTTTTGGAGATTCTGTAATTCATCATATAAAATCAATAAAGTCTAATTTAAGTGATGATGGTATATCAGGCAATGCTGATGTTTTTTTTATTAATGGGCAAAATTTTTATCCTCCCTTTAAATATAATAATTCTGTTTATGTAAAAACATCATCATCAATTGGTGATTTAGGTTCCGATGAATATTATAGTTCCTCCCAATTATTAAAATACGATTTAGAAACAAAAAAATATAAACAGCTAAATCTCAGTTACCCAAAACTTTATTACAATAAATGTTGGGGACCTGGAAGATTAAGAATAAGTTATACGTTTAACCCTCAAACAAAAAAATTAGTCTATCTTTTTCCTGCTAAACCCACTATATATGTTTATGATCTTGAAAAGGAAAAAATTATAGACTCAGTTTTTATTAAAAACAAGTATTATTCTAAACTGATGCCAATTTCTTGTTCAATGCCAACAGAAAAACAATTTCAGCACATTTATAGTACACCATCGTTCAATAAAATAGTCTATAACCAATATCAAGATATTTATTATATGTTTGTTAACCGTCCAATAACAATAGAAAAATTTAAATCTGTTGATAATCCTTTTGGTTTAAAACCGATTACAATACTTGTTTTAGATAATAATTTTAAAATCATTGCAGAAAAAGAAATTGAAGGCGGTATTTATTTTGCTTCTGAATTTTTTGTAACCGAAGAAGGCTTATGGATATCTAAATACAATCCTTTCAATGAGGAACTTAAAGAAGACATTCTAACCTTTGACCTCTTTAAACTGCGTGAAAATGGGGATAAATAAATCTGTAATTATATTGTTTTGTTTATTATTTCTCGCTTGTAATAAAACTCAAGAATTAGAAGAAAAAATTACCAGTTATATTGAAAAACATTCAAATAACAATATTTCTGAAAACCAATATTATGTTTTACTGAACACCAATAGCTGTTACCCTTGTAACGAGGTTATCGTAAAATATTTAAATGAACTTGAATCAGTAAATGCTTTTAACCTAATCTTAAAAGGTAATTCTAAAAAAGAAATACAAGGATATTTTCCTCTTGATGAAAACTTAAACTTTAAAGTAAATTTTGATTTAAGTAAATCCAAAACCAATTTTAAAATGCCAATTTTGATTATTTCTAAAGCTAATTCTTTAGAAATTTATGAAATAAATATTAACAATTATTCAGCCGTATTATCAAAAATTGAATAACTTTTAAATCGTAACTATCTGTATAACCTTGAAGATTATTATAATTTTGAAAAATCACTAAAAGACACCGACGACGTTAAGGTTTACAAAGCCTTAGAGCGCATTTCTCAAAAGTTAGTTGTTTTAAAATTAGTGAGAATTGAAGGAGTTTTTCCTATCTCAAATTACAAAACGCATTTGAAACACAAAAATATCGTGAAATGCCTTGAAATAAAACCCAAAGTTTTATTTCAAGAAAATGAATACCATTTGAGTATTTTAGAGTATGTAAATGCCAGTAAATTTTATCAAAGCCTTAATAAAATAAAGGAACAACACTTTACTTTTGTTAGTGAGTTTTTTAAAGCGATATCTTATCTGCACGATAACAATATTATACACGGCGATATAAAATCAGACAATATATTGGTAAAGCAAGAAAATAATCAACTCTACCCTGTGGTGATGGATTATAGCACTTTTTTTGCTGAGGGTGGTCAAAAAGCCGTAACCCCAGAGTATCTAGCACCAGAGTATCACGAGGGTTTTTCGAAACAAACAGATATTTGGGCTATGGGTTGTTTGTTGTTTGAGATTTTTAACAATAAGCATCCTTTTGGTTCTAGAAAAGAAGGGCTCACTTTAAATCAAATTATAGCAAATAGTAAAAGTAAGCCTTTAGAAATTACCCTTCAACAAATCCCTGAACCTTACAGAAAAATAATCGTCAAGTCTTTACAAAAGGATTGCCAAAAACGTTACAAAACTGTCCATGAAATGATGATTGACTTAAATAAAAAATCTACTCTGTTTACAAGAGCAAAAGCATATTTACTGTATTTAGAAAAAGCCATAACTGGTAATTTAATTATCAAATAAAATTTTTAATGTCATATGAATAGAAAAAATACAAGCTTTAGTTTTGGAAATATATAAACCAAAAGTCATATACAATTTTTAAATTGTGACTTTGCTTTAAAAATTTATAATATCATATTGTAAAACTATATTTTCTAATTTTTCCTTACTTTAGCTTAAACCCTAAAAGCCACATGCCAAAACCCTTTATCACAGTTATAGTTGTTCTAATTCTGGCCTGTCATGACAATCCTAAAAATTCGCCTGAAGACAACATCAAGCAACCCCAAACTCAAGCCATTAAGGTAGATGTCGCAAAAGTTTTAGACACTGTCTTTTATAAACAAATCATCGCCAATGGTATAATAGAAGCCCGCTATCGTAGTGATATGCGGTTTAGAACCGCTGAAATTTTAGACAACATTTTTGTTGAGAATGGGGATAAAGTCAAAAAAGGCCAAAAACTAGCACAACTCAATCAAGACAACGTTAGGAACAATTTACTTCAAGCCCAAGTCAATCTCGCCACTGCAGAAAATAAAATACTTGAGATGAAGGCTAACTTTGGCGTGTCTAAAAAACCGGATTCACTCATCAGGCCTGCAGTTTTGTCTAATATGAAAATCCGTTCAGGCCTTCGCGAAGCAAAGGCAAGGCTTGAGCAAGCCCAAATTGCATTAAACCAAACCATACTTAGGGCAGATTTTAAAGGGGTAGTCGCCAATATCATAACCAAAACAGGCAATTATATCACACCCTCAGAGCGTTTCTGTACACTCATCAGTCAAGACAATTTAGACATTATTTTTAATGTCATGGAGAGCGAAGTCGCCTATGTAGAAAAAGGAATGGAGGTACAAATTCATCCATTTGCAAATACCAGCAAAACCTACACGGCAGATATTATAGAAGTTAATCCTTTTGTAGATGAGAATGGTCTTATTCGTATCAAAGCTCATGTTCAAAATCCTGACAATTCTTTGTTTGACGGCATGAACGTTAAAGTTTTTATCAATCAAGCTGTGCCAGATGTTTTGGTTATCCCCAAATCGGCTTTGGTTTTAAGGTCTAATCGTGAGGTGGTTTTTACAGTTCAAGACAGTTTGTCCAAGTGGAATTATGTGGAGGTTGCAGACCAAAACACAAGTTATTATGCCATAAGTAAAGGTTTAAATAAAAATGATACCATTATCATTTCCAACAATATTAATTTGTCTCATGATGCCAATATAAGCCCGACTTATATCAAAGCTAAAAATTAAAAGTATATGGTCAGTTATTTACTCAAACGCCCCATAGCGGTTTTGATGATAAGTTTTGCCATTTTACTCACGGGTTTGGCAACTACCCAAAAACTCAACACCTCTTTATTGCCGGATATTCCCATTCCTGAAATCACCGTGCAGGTAAGTTATCCCAACAACACCGCTCGGCAAATTGAAACTGCCGTGACCAGGCCTTTGCGCAACAGGCTCATGCAAGTGTCCAGCCTCAAAGACATCAAAACCGAAACCCGCGATGGTATGGCGGTGATAAACCTGTTTTTTCAGTACGGCGTTTCTACCGATTTAGCCTTTATAGAAGTCAATGAAATGGTGGACATGGCGATGAATGGCTTGCCAAACGACCTCAATAGACCGCAAGTGGTCAAAGCTTCAGCCTCAGATATTCCGGTGGTGTATTTGAGTGTTTCTCAAGACAGTCTAAACACCAAAGCTGATTTTCTGGAGCTCAGTCAGTTTGTAAACCAAGTCATCAAAAGGCGTATAGAGCAACTGCCCGATATTGCCATTGCCGATATGACGGGTCATGTCAGTCCTGAAATAAAAATAATACCTAAGTATAATAAACTTCAAAGTCTAAATCTAGACCAAGACTTTTTAATACAAAACCTAAGGAATAACAATTTTGCTTTGGGAAACGTATTGGTTCAAGATGGGGCTTATCGCTATGACTTTAGATTCTCTAACCCGCTTGAAAACGTGAAAGATATCAAGAATATAGATTTAAACATCGATGGCAGGCTATATAAATTTAGTGATTTTGCAAAGGTAGAGCGCACCACAGAGCAGGTGAGAGGTGCTGTGTTTTACAACAATACACAAGCCATGCAACTCGCCATCATCAAACAATCTGATGCGGGAATTTATGAATTGAAAGAAAAACTGTCTGCACTTACTGAAACCTTCAAAAACGATTATCCAAATTTGAATTTTAATATTCATCAAGACCAAAGCGAATTGCTCAAGCTGTCCATAGATAATTTAAAATCAAGTCTTATTCTCGGTAGCGTGCTGGCTATTTTAGTGATGTTTTTGTTTTTAAAAGACATTCGCTCTCCAATTGTGATTGGGGTGAGCATTCCTCTATCTTTAATTATTTGTTTTTTATTAATGTATGTGTTACATATCAGTATCAACATCATTTCGCTATCAGGGCTTATACTTGGTGTAGGAATGATGATAGATAATGCGATTATCATTATAGACAACATTACCCAAAAGCTTGAAAATGGTGAACAATTAATAAAAGCTTGTGCAGGCGGAACCTCTGAGATGATATCACCACTCATCAGCTCGGTGTTGACCACCAGTTTGATTTTTATTCCTTTGATTTTTCTCAGTGGCATTACCGGAGCTTTGTTTTATGACCAAGCCATGGCGGTGAGTATTGGTTTGTTTTCGTCTTTACTAGTGTCTATATTTTTTATACCGGTTTTATATTTTATGTTGATGAAAACCAACACGTCTAATACGCCAACCAAAGAGCGCATAGATTTATCGGGTGTTTACAAAAAAGGCTTTCAAATATTTTATTATAAACCAAAAGTCATCATCTTGATCGGTGTTATATTACTTGGGCTTGGTTGTTTGATGCTTAGGATATTACCCTTAAACGCCTTGCCGGATTTAAAAGAAAATGAAGCTATCATCAACTTAGATTGGAACGAAAACATCAGCATAGACGAAAACAACCAAAGAATAAGTCAAGTGTTTGATACCATTTCTTATATTGATTTAGCCATTGAAACCGGAGAACAAAAATACCTGCTGCAACGCGAAGCCGATAAAACCCTTTCTGAAGCCAAAGTTTATATCAAATTTAAAAGTGTAGAAGATTTAGAAGACTTTAAAACTAATTTTAAGGCTGAAATTGAAACTCAATATTCAAAAGTTAAATACAACTTCAGTCCACCTGAAAATATTTTCCAATATATTTTTGGCCAAGTTGAGGATTTTTTTGTTGCTCAAATCTTTTCCAACCAGTCTTTTGAAGCCCCAAATATTCAAGAGCTAAGCAAGCTTAAACAACATATCCCTTTTGATTTTAAACCCTTGCCCACCGAAGATATGCTCAGCATACACATAAACCATGATAAAATGCTGTTATATAATGTAGGATATTCTAAATTAACGCAAGAACTAAAAACCTTGCTCAATCAAAATTATATCGACAATCTTAAAAACACAGAACAAATTATACCTATAAGATTTGGTGTTGAGGTCGATGCTTTTCAAACTTACTTATCAACCGCTTTTGTGACTAATCAAGGCGGTAATTTTATTTCTTTAAAAGAACTTATATCTATCCAAAATCAAAACAATTATAAAATCATCACCGCAGACAGGGCTGGAGAATATTTATCTATTGTTCCAAAAACACAACCTAAAAACCTTGAAAGAATAATTGCGCAAAGCAACACATCATTTGCACAACAACCAGATTATAGTTTGAGATTTTCCGGCGCTTATTTTGATAACCAAAACCTTTTCAAAGAATTGATAGGGGTATTTTTGATAGCTCTACTCTTGTTGTATTTTGTAATGGCGGCCCAGTTCAATTCTTTGTTACAGCCTTTGATTATTTTAACAGAAATCCCTATCAATGTTGGCGGTTCCCTGTTTTTGGTATGGCTATTTGGGGGCAGTCTAAATATCATGACCGGCATAGGTATAGTGGTCATGGCAGGTATTGTGATAAACGACAGTATCATAAAAATTCATACCATCAATAGTTTACGAGAATCTGGCTTAGAGATTGATACAGCCATTGAGCAAGCTGGCGTGATGCGATTAAAACCTATTTTGATGACTTCACTGACCACCATTTTGGCTTTAACGCCATTCTTGTTTATTTCCGGTCTAGGTGCTGATTTACAAAAACCGCTGGCTCTATCGGTTATTGGTGGTTTAATTGTGGGTACTTTTGTGAGTCTGTACTTTATACCTATATTTTATAAATTAATTGTAAAATCGAATACTTAAATCACGGAATATTATACCCAATATTCTCTGCTTTTTTATAATCGCGTTTAAAAAGGTTCTGACTTTTTATCATTTCAACAGTGGGTTTAGGCAGTTTATCTTCCCAGCCTTTTTCACCATCTGCAATCATTTGAAGCACTTGTCTGGAGAATATTCCTAAGTTATCTTCATCGTAATCCTTGATGTCAACAACACGACCGTTATTTTTAAAGAATTTGTACAATTCTTTCATTCTTGGGTGTACTTTCAGATTTTCTGAAGTAATAATTTCACCGGTTTCAGGATTTTTATAAGGATAAAGGTAAACTTTGAGGTCTTTAAAGAACAATTTACCAAAGGCTTCAAGTATGCCGCCACTAAGGTGCCTGTAGTACCTTTCATCAAAGACATCTATCAGGTTGTTGACGCCCATGGCAATCCCCATGCGCTCTTTAGAATAATTAGACAGGTATTCTACAAGTTTGTAATATTCCTGAAAGTTTGAAATCATAACGGTTTGACCTAAGCCACAAAGTAAATCTGCACGGTCTAAGAAATCTTCCTCATCAATTTCGCCTTCTGATCTTAGGTTAGACAAGGTGATTTCAAAAACAACCTGTGTCTGACTTTTGCTGACCTTGCGTTCATTTTGAAATAATTCTAACGAGTTTTTATAGATGTCTAAGTTAACTTTGGTTACAGGTCTAAAACTTCCCCTTAGCGCCAGAATATTCTTTTTATATAACACGCTGGCGGGCAGTACATTTTTACCACTTGGGGCAAACATCACCGCATCAGTCATACCATTTTTAACCAACTGTAAACTCATTAAGCGGTTGTCTACATTTTTAAATCGGGGGCCGGAGAAGTTTATAGTATCTATTTCAAGCTGATCCTGATCGAGGTGATTGTAGAGGTTTTTCAAAATAGATCTTGCACTATCGGAGTTGTAGTAAGCGCCGTAGATTAAATTAACACCAAGGACGCCAAGCGTGATTTGTTGATGTTTAGCATCGTTTTCCTTAAAGCGTATGTGTAAAATAATTTTGTTATAAGCCTCGTCTGGTTTAACTTGATATTTTATACCGACCCATCCATGCCCTTTGTATTTTTTAGCAAAATCTATGGTTGCTACTGTATTGGCATAAGTGAAAAATAATTTGTTGGGGTGCTTACGTCTGATGATACGCTCTTCGATAAGACGGGTTTCGTGGTCGAGCATTTTTTGCAGTCGCTCTTCTGTAACATATCTGCGGTCTGCTTCTGTACCATAAATGGCATCACTAAAGTCTTTATCGTAAGCGCTCATTGTTTTGGCAATGGTGCCGCTGGCACCACCTGCTCTAAAAAAGTTTCTTACAGTTTCCTGTCCTGCGCCTATTTCTGCAAAAGTCCCGTAAATGTGTTTGTTGAGATTTATTCTTAAAGCTTTGTTTTTTATGGATAAAACTTTGTCAAAATCCTGATCGCCGTCTATTGAAACTGCCATTATAAATGAATTTAGTCGTCTTAATTGAGCACATAACAAAGATACTATATTGAAGTAGCTTACAAAAAATTATGACTATTTTTGTGAAAAAATAGACTTTTGAAAATAACATTTTTAGGAACAGGAACATCGCAAGGCGTACCAATAATAGGAAGTAAGCATCCAGTTTGCTTGAGTGAAAATGAAAAAGACAAAAGGTTAAGAGTCTCTGTCCTTATAGAATGGGATGACTATGCTTATGTTGTGGATTGCGGCCCGGATTTTAGGCAACAAATGTTATCTCACCCCATAGAATATTTAAACGGCATTCTTTTTACGCATGAACACAATGATCATGTTATTGGTCTTGACGATGTTAGGCCATTTTACTTTAGACAGGGGAACATAGCGATTTACGCCCATAAAAGGGTTTTAAAAGAACTCAAAAAGCGCTTTGAATATGTATTTGCGGTTCAAAATAAATACCCCGGTGCACCAACTTTAGATATCAATACCATTAATGATAAACCATTTAATATAGGGAATAAAACGGCAATCCCTATAAATGTGTATCATGGAAAATTGCAGGTTTACGGGTTTCGGATAGATGACTTTGCTTATGTTACCGATGCTAAAACTATACCAGAATCCTCGATGGAAAAATTGAAAGGACTAAAAGTTTTGGTATTAAATGCTTTGCGCAAAGAAGAACACCATACCCACTTCAACTTAGAACAAGCCATAGAAATGGTAAATATCCTTAAACCGGAAAGGGCGTATTTTACTCATATAAGTCATCATATGGGATTTCATGAAGACGTTCAAAATGAACTGCCTGAAAATATTTATCTGGCTTATGATAATTTGAAAATTGAAATATGATGAGAGAGAAGATTTTTATGTTCTTGTTTTTCTTTATGCTGTTGATGTCTATTTTTATATATGTTAATGCAGAGAAAAGCGTATTAGAAAAAGATGCAAAAATAAACAAGCTTCAAGAGAAACTTGAAGCTTGTAAATAATAAATAAATGGTATTTAATTATTTGGTAGATTTTATAGCTAAGCTATATACAACTAAACCAAAACCTATTTTATTTACGGCATCACCAATGTTGTAAACAACATTCATGGCCATTTGTGCAGAATCTATGTCAGAAACCAATTGAGCTCCAAACAAACCGCCTTCAGTTCCTAAAATGTAACCTACTGGGTAAATAGCCCAACCAACTAACACAAACCAACATAGTATTTTATGTGCTTTCAAAACTTGTCCGCCGGCACTCTCTGCTAATTTCTTAGCTTCGCCAAACCAGACAATGTACACAATAATAAAGTAGGCAATACCAGAAATTAATCCCCAAACCCACTGCATAGTTGGATTACCAATAGCAATGGCTTCACCAAAGTATCCTGTCACAAGCATGACAACAGACCAGAAAATTAATTTCCACATTAAACTTACCTTAGCTCCGGCAACACGTAAAATTAAAAAGAATTCAACACACATTAATGGTACAGTAAGAACCCAATCTACATATCTAAAGAAGGTTGGGGAATCACCTACAGCATCCCAATAATCTCTCATGTAGAAGTAGTGAACTGCTGCAATAAACGTAATTAAACCAGATACTAGAACTGAAGTTCTCCATTTCTTATCAAATTGACTTAAAGATAAGAAGAAAAAAGCGGAAGCGGCCATCATTGCCATACTCCCAACGAAAAATGTAAAGCCGACATAATCGTCGTTGGCGATTTTCGTCATTTCACCGAGTAAAAATAATGTTCTCATAATATAATAATTTAGTTTTTGTTTAATCAAATATACATAAAAATTGAACAGTTTTCCTATTTGTTAATATAATTTGATTAATTTTATGACCTATTTAAAATAACATATGAATATTTATAAATATATCATTGTACTGAGCTTTTTGTCCTTATGGTTAAACTCCTATATACCCTCAAATGGTCTATACTTATTAGGATTATTTTTGATACTGAGTTTTGGAATTTTACATGGCGCAAACGATATCGTTATCATATCTAAAACATTTAAAAAGTTGAAAAACAAGTCTTTAGCTTTTTTAATTATATTTTATTTAACTTTCGTTCTGTCTTTTGCTATGTTTTTTATTTATTTACCAGATTTTGCGCTATTATTTTTTATATTTCTTAGTGCTTATCATTTTGGGGAGCAGCATTGGAATGAAATTTTGTTAAAATCTCATAATCTTATTAATGCCATCTTTTTTTTGTTTTACGGCAGCCTAATTTTTACACTCATATTTTATTTTCATCAGACAGAGGTAGAAGGTATTATAAAGGAAATTATTGGCTATTCTATTGATCTCAACTTTCTTCAAAATCTATTAGTGGCTTTGGGTTTAGCAATTGCCTTGATTTCAATATACTATTATAGAACACTTAAAACTTTTAAGTCTCAACTCGCAGAACAGATACTCTATTTATTGGTACTAACCATCATCTTTAGAGTGTCAGATCTTATTTGGTCTTTTGCTATTTATTTTGTGTTATGGCATAGTCTACCATCTCTTAATGACCAAATTAAATATATACACGGAGAGGTCAATACCTCTAGCATTATCTTATATTTCAAAACATCATTTTGGTACTGGCTGGTTTCTGTTATCGGTCTTGGTTTATTTTTTTGGCTGTTTAAAGATGCTAAAATATTTGAAGCCCTTCTATTTTCATTTATTGCCGCTATAACGTTTCCGCATGTTATGGTGATTGCTAAAATGTTTTTAAAAAAGTCTGACCATTAGTGCTTATCAAGCCAATGAAGTAAGGCTTGAAAGTTTTCCTGATTCACGCCATGGCCTGAAGGAAATTCTTTGAATTCACATGAGATACCATAATTTTTAAGTACATCTGGTGTTTTTCTGGCCCAATCTACGGGTATGACTTGATCCATGGTACCATGAGAGCTAAACACATTAAGAGTTTTCAATTGATCTTTGTCTCCTGGATCTATCATGTTATGATCGATATAGCCGCTTAATCCAATAATATTGTTGACTAAATGTGGGTAGGTGAGTGCAGTAGCAAAACTTAAGATTGTTCCCTGACTGAACCCGAATAAAGTAATAGCATTGGGGTCTATATTATAAGCCTCAATGGCTTCTTCGATAAAGGTCTTAATCTTTTCTCTGGAAGATACAGCTTGCTTGGTATCGCTAAATTTATTGGCATTTGCATCAAAATTGATGGCATACCAAGCATTACCCATAGGTTGCATGGGGTAAGGCGCTCTTACAGATATTACGGTATATTTTTCAGGTAAATAATCTGCAAATGAAAACAAGTCGTTTTCATCACTGCCGTAACCGTGAAGCATCAATATCAAAGGTGCTTTACTTTCTGATTTTGATGGCTTTACGAGATGAGTAAGACGTAATGGTTTTGTGGTCATTATAAAACTTTAAATATTTTTTGAAATAAGTTTCCCAGGATAGGAACAGGTTGAGCATTTCCAGAAATAGCATTTATCAAACCAAAAATCCATAGTACAGCATAAAATAGATATAATGAAAAACTGATCATCCAGTTGTCAAAACCTGTGGCTAATGGGGCAAATGCAATAAATACAAAGTGAATACCAAACGCCTGTCTGATATGAAATCTTGCAAATTCGTACCTTTTGTCCATATTCATAAATATGGCTATCACACTTCCTATGATGGTAAAATAAGCCACTATTGCTGCGCTTTTACCTTTTCTATGCGGTGCCTGAGACATAATACTTCGCGTTATTTATTATACCATAGACTTCACCTTTCAGTTTTTCACCCAAAAAAATTGAATTTTTAGATTTCGAGAAAATATCCTTTTCACTAAAGGTGTATTCCTTATCAGGATTAAAAAGGCTTAAATCTGCGGGTTGTTGGGGTTCAACTGTGTTTTTGGGTTGTTTAAATCTTTGCTTCCCTCTCGTGAGGTAATCAATGCTGTCTTCTAGTCCAAAAGCCTGATTAAGAGCTCCAAATGCAGATTCTAAGCCGATGCTTCCAAAGGCGGCATTTTCAAACTCTGTTTTTTTCAGTTCTATGTTCATAGGGTTATGGTCTGAGGTTAGCATGTCTATGGTACCATCCCTTAAACCTTTTATTAGTGCTTCCTTATCAGATTGTTCTCTCAGTGGTGGCCAAATTTTATATTTTGTATCAAAATCTTTTAAGCATAAATCTGTAAACATCAAGTGAGGGATAGCAACAGAACAAGTCACATCAAGTCCATCTGCTTTGGCATTTCTGATAAGTTCAACAGATTCTGCTGTAGAAATACAACAGAAATGGGCTTTGCCATTGGTGTATCTAATAACTTCAAGGTCTCTTTTTAGCTGTATCACTTCTGCCATATTAGGCAGACCTTTGAGTCCTAAAGCGGTACTTATTTTGCCCTCATGCATCTGGAAGTCTTTGCTTAAATTATTATCAATAGGGTATAATTGTATTAAGCCTTCAAAAGTCTTCGCATACTGTAAACCGATTTTTAATAGATTTGTGTTTGAAATAGACGTTTTATAATCTCCAAAGGCTACTGCGCCATTTTGATGCATGTCAAAAAGTTCTGCCAAATTGTTAGATCTAGATTTTACTGTTAAAGCTCCACTTGAAAAAATATCTATAAGATGTTTTTCATTTTTAGTATTCAAAAACTGTACCAGTGCAGAATGATCTATAACCGGATCGGTATTGGGGTTAACTACAATTTTGGTAAATCCACTTTTCATGCCTGTATCCATTCCATTTGCTAAGGTTTCACGGTCTTCAAAACCGGGTTCCCCGAAAGATACCGAGGAGTCAAACCAACCTGGGGAGACGTGAAGGTTATCTAGTTCAATTTTTTTATCGACATCTGTTTCAATATGATTTTCAATACGCTGAATGCTATTATTTACAATTAAAATGTCCTTTGATTTAAGGTGATAAGGACTATCACGATCTATAATAGTAGCCGATTTTAAAAGTAACCTCATGTAGTGTTATTTAATAAATCTCAACAAAAGTAATTCAATAATCATAAATATCAAGGCTAAACCAACAAACCATTTCCATAAACTTTCAATAGAATAACGCTCATAATAGCTTTGAGCGTAGTTCGTAAAACTATCATAAGTATTTACATTGTCAAGCTTATCTAAGTCTAAATAATTTAGTTGACTCTCTTTCCTGTTTGAGTTATAGGCCAATATACTTAAAGTATCTTGTTTTGGCGTTTTAACGGCGTAATGCCCCGCTTCCTCTGGATATTCTCTAAAGCTTAGCTTAACTTCTCTCCCGTTAATATCTTGCCTTGGAATAAAACTAAAATCTTGTTTAGAGACCTCCAACACCTCATCCTGATTTAAATCATCGAGAAGTTTTAGTTTCAAATTGTCCCCATTTTTAAGGTATAATTTTTGTTTGTTTTGAGCCTGTATGGCCATATTATAAAAACTTAGAACGATAAGTGGCGACTGTTTAAAATTCGAATTACCTTCAATTGCGGCATTAAATCTAAATATATTATCCCTGGCCTCTAATAAAGGCATGTTATTGCTAAATGACAATGCCTTTTCAGGATTTGTACTTTGATAATAACTTTCAAAACTCGGATAATCAAAATTTTCAATAGTTTCAGTAAATACAGCATTAAAAATGGGATGATCAAAATTGATGTTGGTCATTTTTGTTGTGCTCGTATTAAGTTTGTTAAAGGGTTCTAGATTAAGCGCTCTAAATAAAATGTTATAGTTAGAAAGATTTATTGATTGGTTTGGGATGATGCATAATACCTTACCAGACTCAACATAATTCACCAGAGCAATACGCAGGGCGTTTGGAAATTGGTTTAATTCATTAAGAATAACAACATCCGCAGCATTAATATCTTCATACTCTAATGTATTGAGAGTGGTTTGCTCGTAGCTAAACCTATCGCTATTGAATATTTTATCTAAATATGAGGAGACATTTTGAGATATGGCGAGCACACTAATAGGGTCGGGTTGTTGTATTGAAAAAAATAGTTCATTATCGTAGCTCAAACCATTATCTTCTATACGTATTCTGCCGTTTAAAACTTCGTCTTCTTCAAGATTTATGCTGTAAGTTTTCTCAGAAGTATTATCAAAATCCAAACTAAATTTGCTAAGTAATCTGTTGTCATTATAAATGGAAACCGGTAATGATTGAGAGGTTTTTTCGGAACTTGAAATTAAAAATTTGAGAGCATTTTCATCGGCAGAAGTTTCTAAATATGCAGTATCTATACTAAAATTAAGCTTCTCCTGAGCATTATATTTTACAAAGTTATAACTGTAAGATTTTTCTAATAGTAAACTATCAGTACTGTTAAGGTTTTGAAAATCAGATAAAATAATAAGTTCATTTTCTGTGTTTTGTGAGGATGAGCTAAACAGGCTTTCGGTTTTGGTTAAAATAGAATTTAAATCCAGAGGATTGTTGGTGTAATTGATGTCGTAGATTAAACTCTTAAGGTCTTCGGCTCTAAGGTTTTTAAAACTTTCATTATGAGTACTTAAGCTATAGGTTTCACTTTCAGGAAGTACTTCAAGAATTTCTTCTTTAGCCTGGTTTAGAAGTGAGGTTAGCTCTCCATTTAGAGACATGCTATAAGAATTGTCTAAAAAAATACTGATCTGTTTCTCTTGAGACTTTTGCTCAGGATGAGGAACGTAAGGTTGAGCAAACGCCAATACCAAACTACTTATAATAAGAAGTCTTGTTATTAAGCTTAACCATTTCTTTAGTTTTGAGCTTTTTCTAGAAGAAATAATCAATTTTTTAAGAAGAACAACATTAGTGAAAGGTTCCGGTTTAAACTTTCTTAATTGAAACAAATGGATAATAAGCGGTATTGCCAGGGCTAATAAACCGTATAATACTTGAGGAAAAAGAAATTGCATAAACCTATTTACAGATGTTTGGCAAATATAAGTATTGCAGAAGCTACTCAGCCTTAAGCTGAATTATTTTTCAATGCTAAAACAGATTTTTGTAAAAACACCTTCTTCAGAATCAACACTAATTTCTCCACCAAGATTGTTGATTAATTTTCTAACCGTAGATAGTCCAATGCCATTGCCTTTTTGTCCACGCCTGTCTTTGTCTGCAATAGTAGAAAATAGTTTGAATATCTCTTTTTGTTTTTCTTGCGGAATACCAATCCCGTTATCTTTCACGCTAAAGTAGTAGTAATTCTCATCTTCTGTCACACCAATATCAACAATTATCTTGTCTTTATCGTTGTATTTTAGACTGTTACCAATTAAATTAAGTAGTATTTGCTCAACGGCAGTAGTATTACATTTTATAGTAAAATTCTTTTCGGGTAGGTTAATGTCACAATTATCATTAACATCTAATAATTCTATAATATTTTCTAAAAGTTCATGAACATCAATCTTTTCTTTACTTTGATTTTCAGTTATTTGATCACTTTCATAATGTGTTAAGATATTAGAAATATAATCACTCATCTTAAAGGCAGATTGTTTTAGATTATTCAAATATTGAAAACCCATCTCATCAATACTGTCTTTATATTTACTTTTAAGAATATCTATAGTAATTATAATATTAGACAGAGGCATTTTCATGTCATGGGAAACTACCCCTGCAAAATTTCGTAATTGTGCATTCTTTTCTCTTAAATTGTTTTGAACTTCTCTTAAGTGGAGATTCCTGGACCGAAGCTCTAAGAGCTTTACCGCCTGATTAGCCAGATTTTTTAAAGCTAGTTTTTGTTGGCCAGATAATCGTTTCGTTTTAAAATCAATCACACAAATGGTTCCTAAAACATGACCGCTTTCATGAATTAAAGGAGCACCGGCGTAAAATTTCACGCCTTTTTCAGTCACAAATGGATTATCTAAAAACTTGTCATGTTTTGAGGCATCTTCAATTTCATATATTTTATCCGGTTGTTGGATGGCGTGAGTACAAAAAGAATCACTGCGTTTCGTTTCACAGGTATCAATACCTACTTTAGACTTAAACCACTGCCTGTCTTTATCAATCAGGCTGATAAAAGATACGGGCACATCACAAATATAAGCGGCTAGTTGTGTGAGTTCATCATATTCTTTTTCTGGTGCTGTATCTAATATATTTAAAGCCTTTAGTGCTTTAACCCTTTCTTTTTCTTGAAAGCTTGCTTCAATATCTTGCATATGTTATGAGTATACTGCAATTTAGTAAAAAAATTAATAAAATGCTAAGGTATTTTATGCCAAAAAAAAACCGCCATAGCTTCGGCGGTTTTTAATTGATATGTTTAAATTTAATTTAGGCTTCTGCAATGACTTCAAAAGTAAAATCGATGACTACCTCACGGTGAAATCTAATTTTAGCATCGTATTGCCCTAATCTTTTAATGTTGCCACCAAAAATTGAAATAAATTTTCTGTCCACTTCAACGCCTTTGTCAGCAAGAGCATCGCTAAGGTCGGCATTAGAAATACTACCAAATAATTTATCCCCACTACCTGCTTTAGCCGTAATTTTCAACTCTATATCATCCAGCTTAGAGGCCTCTTCTTTAGCTTGCTTAATAGCTTCTTGTTCTTTGTGTGCGCGTTGCTTAAGGTTTTCTGCCAATACTTTTTTAGCAGAAGATGTTGCTAAAACTGCAAACCCCTGTGGGATTAAATAATTGCGGCCATAACCATTTTTTACAGTAACTACATCATCAGCAAAACCTAAATTTTCAACGTCTTTTTTAAGTATAAGTTCCATGTTAATTCGTTTTATTTAAGTAAATCTCCTACATAAGGCATTAATGCTAAGTGTCTTGCGCGCTTTACAGCCTGAGCTACTTTTCTTTGGTATTTAAGAGAAGTGCCTGTAAGACGTCGTGGTAAAATTTTACCCTGCTCGTTTACAAACTCCATTAAGAAATCGGCATTTTTGTAATCTACGTACTTGATTCCGGCCCTTTTAAAACGACAGAAACGTTTTTTACTCTTCGTTTCTATATCTAAAGGCGTTAAATATCTAATTTCGCCTTCATTTTTTTCTTTAGATTGTTCTTCAATTTTTGACATGGCTTATGCTTTTTGTTTAGTTCGTTTTACACGTTCTCTGGCCCACTCAATGGCATACTTGTCTAGTTTAACAGTGAGGAAACGCATCACACGCTCATCCTGCCTCATCATCAATTCAAAATTATCGATGATAGAAGCATCAACTTTGAATTCAAGCAGATGGTAAAATCCACTTTTTTTGTTCTCAATGGGGTAAGCCAATTTTTTGAGGCCCCAATCTTCTTTGTGCACCACTTCTGCACGTTCAGATTTTAGATAATCTTCAAACTTTTTTACTGTTTCCTTTATCTGCTCATCAGATAAAACGGGATTAAGAATGAAAACAGTTTCATACTGGTTCATAAATTTTGTTTTATATTAAACGGGTGCAAAAATACACTTTTTATCATTAATAACAAGGCTTTATGCGAAATAAAATACCTCATTAAAACTGCCATCTCGTGCAAGCGAAGTGCGATGCGGAATAAACAAAGTCTATCTCACCTGTCATTCCGCACAAGCGAAGCGCGATACGGAATAAACAAAGTCTATCACACCTGTCATTCCGCACAAGCGAAGTGGGATGCTGAATAAACAAAGTCTATCACACCTGTCATTCCGCACAAGCGAAGCGCGATGCGGAATAAACAAAGTCTATCACACCTGTCATTCCGCACAAGCGAAGCGCGATGCGGAATCTTGGTGTATTCAACTGAAAACGTTTTACAAAAACGGCTTGAGTTGCAAACTCAGGATTCCGCATAAATTTTCTGCGAAAATTTTGCGGAATGACAAGGTTGGTTTTGTTTAGCGGAATGACAAGGTTGGTTTTGTTTTGCGGAATGACAAGGTTGGTTTTGTTTTGCGCTGTGACAACTGAGGTTTTAATTTTGTTTGAAGTTCATAATATTTTTTTTAAAAAGGTCCTAGCTTATCTTTCAAGTACTTTGCTGTCAATGAAGTTTTGGACTTTGCAATCTCTTCAGGTGTTCCTTCTGCGACTAAATATCCTCCCTTTTCCCCGCCTTCCGGCCCGAGATCAATAATATAGTCGGCAGTCTTTATCATATCTAAATGGTGTTCTATCACAACAACCGAGTGCCCTTTTTGGATTAAGGCTTCAAAAGACTTTAAAAGTTTTTTGATGTCGTGAAAATGGAGCCCTGTTGTAGGTTCATCGAAAATAAAAAGTGTTTTTTGAATGTTTTGACTTTTGCTTAAAAATGTAGCCAGTTTTATGCGTTGTGCCTCACCGCCGGATAGGGTAGAGGAGCTCTGACCGAGCGCCACATAGTCTAGACCCACATCGTGTAGGGGTCTCAGTTTTCTACAAATTTTATCCTCGCCGTGTGTTTCAAAGAAAGCAATGGCTTCTTCTACACTCATATTAAGGACATCATCAATAGTTTTATCTTTAAATTTTACCTCTACTACTTCGGGTTTAAAGCGTTTGCCGTGACAGGCATCACATTCTATATGAACATCAGCCATAAATTGCATTTCAATAGTCAATTGGCCTTCGCCTTGACATTTGTCGCATCGGCCCCCATCTACATTAAAACTGAAATGTTTAGCTTTAAATTTTCTTAATTTTGAAAGTTTCTGGCCGGCAAAAAGATTCCTGATGTCATCATAAGCTTTCAGGTAAGTTACGGGGTTGGAGCGTGACGACCTGCCAATAGGATTCTGGTCCACATATTCTATGTGCTCTAAACTCTTGATGTCTCCTTCCAAATTGTCAAATTGTCCTGCTTTCTTTTTGTATATGCCTAATGTTTTGCCCAAGGCTGGAAAAAGAATGTCTTTGACTAAGGTACTTTTACCACTCCCCGAAACACCCGTGATGAGTGTGAGCATATTAAGCGGTACTTTGACGTCTATATTTTTAAGATTATTTGCTCTAGCTCCTTTAATGTAAATCTGTTTATTGACTTGGCGGCGTTTAGCGGGAACCTCTATTTGTAACCTGTTTCTGAGGTATTTACCGGTTAAGGCCTCAGATTTACAAATTTCTTTGTAGGTGCCATAAGCCACAACTTTCCCACCATTCACGCCTGCTTCTGGTCCTATATCAATAATAAGGTCGGCTTCTTTCATAATGTCTTCATCGTGTTCGACAACGATAAGGGTATTAGCAAGATCACGAAGATTTTTAAGGACTTTAATAAGGCGTTCACTGTCTCTGGAATGTAAGCCTATTGAAGGTTCATCGAGAATATACATGGACCCTACAAGGCTGCTCCCTAGTGAAGTAGCCAGATTGATACGCTGAGATTCGCCACCTGATAGGCTGTTGGATTTTCTGTTTAGGGTAAGATAAGTCAATCCAACATCCGTAAGGAATTGAAGCCTGGAACAAATTTCTTTGAGAAGCCGTTTAGATACAGCTTGGTCATGCTCGGATAAGCTTAAATTTTCAAAAAAATTCAATACTTTATTAATAGGTAAATCTACCAGATCAGAAATATTCTTCCCATCTACTTTAACATAGTCTGCTTCTTTCCTCAACCGCTTTCCTTTGCAGGTTTTACATTTTGTCTTTCCTCGATAGCGTGAAAGCAAAACCCTGTTCTGTATTTTGTAAGATTTAGACTCAAGTTTTTCGAAGAACTCATTTATACCTTTAAAATATGAATTTCCTTCCCAGAGCAAAGTTTTATGTTCTTCAGATAATTTGTAATAGGGTTTATGGATAGGAAAATCAAAGTGATGTGCATTTTTCACCAACTGGTCTCTGTACCAACTCATAGAATCCCCTCTCCATGGAAAAACAGCACCCTCATAAATACTAAGACCGGTGTTGGGAATGATAAGATCTTCATCTAAACCTATAACATCGCCGTATCCTTCGCAATTAGGACACGCGCCATATGGATTATTAAAGCTAAACAAATGAATATTTGGCTCTAAAAATTTCATGCCATCTAATTCAAATGCATTGCTAAAGCTATAGCTTTTCTCTGATTTTAACGCTTGTAAATAAATATAGCCTCGGCCTTCATAAAAGGCATTTTCTACGGCATCTCCTAATCGGTTAAAGAAATCTTCATCATGTCTAACTACTATTCTGTCTACAACAAGGTATAAATCTTTTTTGGTAATTCTTTTGTTAAGGGCGTCTTCAAGTCTTAGGATTTCATCTTTAAACATAATCCGGCTGTAACCTTGTTTAAGCAATACGTTAAGCTTGTCCTTTACTTTACGTTTTTTTTCAATTTGAATTGGAGCCAGTAAAAGCAGCTTAGTTTTTACTTCTAATGTTTTTACCAAATCAATGACATCAGTGACATTGTCTTTTTTTACCTCTCTATTAGATATGGGAGAATAAGTCTTGCCTATTCTTGCAAAAAGCAGTTTTAAATAATCGTAAATTTCAGTTGTTGTACCAACGGTAGATCTTGGATTGGTACTGTTCACTTTTTGTTCTATGGCAATGGCTGGTGCAATGCCTTTAATGTCATCAACTTTAGGTTTATTGAGTTTACCCATAAACTGCCTGGCATAAGACGATAAGCTTTCGACGTAGCGTCGTTGCCCTTCAGCATATAAAGTATCAAATGCTAAACTGGATTTCCCTGAGCCGGATAAGCCTGTAATTACCACAAGTTTATTTCTGGGAATCACAACATCAATATTCTTGAGATTGTGCATTCTAGCACCCTTAATAATAATATTTTTTAAGGGGTCTAATAGAGTTTGTGTTTTGACCATAAATATAAAAATACAAATATAGAATTCCAGTTTTAGCTTTGTGGATAGCGAATTGTTAAATGTTAAATAATAAATTTAAATTTTGATTATTGAATATAAATTATATATTTGACTCACAATAAAATACACAGCCTATAGCATAATATTACTTTTTATATAAAAATCTCTAAGATTTCAATTCAAAATTGAAAAAAAAGTAATTTATGAATACACCTAGAACTATTACAGAAGCAGAACTCGTGAAGAGTTATATCAATGGTAATGAACATGCTTTATCTCAACTCATTAATAGACATAAACACAAAATTTTCGGTTTTATTATATCTAAGATTCAAGACAGGGATTTAGCCGAAGATGTTTTTCAGGATACCTTTATAAAGGTCATTAGAACACTAAAGCGCGGTAAGTATAATGAAGAAGGTAAATTTCTGCCCTGGGTCATGCGTATTGCTCATAATTTGGTTATAGATCATTTTAGAAAAAGCAACCGCATGCCTAAGTTTGATACTAAATCTGATTTTGACATTTTTTCTGTCATTAAGGATGAAGATTTAAATGCAGAATCCAGTATCATCAAAAACCAAATAGAATCTGATGTTAAATCACTTCTTGTTGAACTCCCGGAGGACCAAAGGGAAGTTTTAGAAATGAGAATTTACAACGAATATAGCTTTAAGGAAATAGCCTATAAAACCGATGTAAGTATTAATACTGCTTTAGGTAGAATGCGATATGCGTTGATAAACCTTAGAAAAATTATAGACGAAAAAAATATTATTTTGACAGAAAAATAATATTTCAAACAATATTTTGAAATATAAAGCGTTTGTTTTTAAAATATTTTAATATGACAAACCTTTACTTAAATCCATCGCTTGAAAGAAAAGCAAAGAAAGTTGAACCCTCGAAGGAATGTGTAAATTTCCTTCTTGACTATTCAAAATCCCTGAAGATTATAAATTATAAAAATCTTCAATTTGAAAGTATTCAGAATTAGTTTGATTAGTTTTTTTCATTTTTAGCACCCGGGCTAGTTTCGGGTGTTTTTTTTATGATATTCTTTAAGGACTGAGCGCCTTCCAATTTTTCGAGTGATTACATCCTTCTCTAGATGCCATCCCCTTGCAGGAGAATATTCTCTGCCATACCATATAATTTGAAGGTGCAAAGTGTTCCACAAGTCTCTGGGAAATAAGCGTTTGGCATCTTTTTCAGTTTGTACAACATTTTTGCCGGTAGATAATGCCCATCGATACATCAACCTGTGTATGTGTGTATCTACCGGAAATGCAGGAACTCCAAAGGCCTGAGACATCACCACACTAGCCGTTTTATGACCTACTGCCGGTAAAGCTTCTAAAGCTTCAAAACTTTGAGGCACCTCTCCATTGTATTTATCAATTAAGATTTTGGATAAACCATAAATGCCTTTAGACTTCATAGGAGATAAGCCTACTGGTTTTATAATTTCACGAATCTCTTCAACACTTAACCTTACCATGTCATAAGGATTATCAGCTCTATCAAATAACAGCGGCGTAATTTGGTTTACCCTTACGTCTGTACTCTGTGCAGATAACAAGACAGCAACAAGCAAAGTATATGGATCCTTATGATCTAGGGGAATGGGTATATTAGGATAAAGCTCATTTAACGTATTTATAACGAAGTTTACTTTCTCGGACTTCTTCATTTTCTGTAATTTTAAACAAAAATACATTATGACAACATTAAAAGCAGGTGATAAAGCACCAAATTTTTCAGCTAAAGATCAGGACGGTAATGTCCACCAACTTGAAGACTACAAAGGGCATAAACTTGTAGTTTTCTTTTACCCAAAAGCTAGTACACCGGGTTGCACAGCAGAAGCTTGTAATTTGAGAGACAATGAAAAAAGCTTTGAAGAAAAAGGATACAAAATACTTGGCGTAAGTGCAGATTCCACTAAGCGTCAGCAAAATTTTAAAAATAAATACGATTTACCCTTTCCGCTATTGGCTGATGAAGATAAATCGGTTATAGAAGCCTTTGGGGTTTGGGGTCCCAAGAAATTTATGGGGAAAGAATACGATGGCATTCACCGTACCACCTTTATCATCGACGAACAAGGCGTGATAGAGGAGGTGATTTCTAAAGTTAAGACTAAAACGCATGCAGATCAGATTTTAGGCTAGATCAATGCAGACTTGAAGGTTTCATTGTTATAGTCTAAATAATGAAACCTTCAATTAGCTATTATTCCACTTTTATCTTAAGTTTCGCTAATTCTAAATCTTCTCCTCTTACAGTGAGTTCAATAAGGCCGCTGTTCTCAGAAGATTCTACAGTTACGACCAGCTTGCCGCTAAACAGCTTCATTCTCTGCTCATGAAACATTTCAAGTGAAGTAGGATCACCATTACATACCGCTCGGAATTGTCCTTCACCTTCAACTGAAAACTCTAATTTATTATCTGCTGTCGGGCAGGGATTCCCTTCTTTGTCGACTACAGAAACCCTTATAAAGGCCAAATCTTCACCATTAGCTTTAAGGGTTTCTCTATCGGATTCTAGCAAAATTTTATGAGGTTTTCCGGCAGTTTTGGTTTCTTTTTTAGCTACGGGATTTCCATTGTCATCATAGGCAATTACTTTTATTGTGCCCGGTTCATATTTTACATCATTCCACATTAGCCTGTAGCGGTGTTGAGGTGTACTGTCGTTTTTTTGACGAACGCCTTGACTTTTGCCATTGACAAATAACTCTGCGCTTTCGTAACTGGTGTAGACAAAAACGGGAGTAATTTTACCCTCACGATTCTCCCAATTCCAATGTGGCAGCATGTGAAGTGTCTCATCTTCAGTATTCCATCGGCTTCTGTAGAGGTAATACCTGTCTTTTGGTAGACCAGCCAAATCGTTTATGCCAAAATAAGAGCTTCTGGACGGCCAAACTTCATCATAGGGTGTTGGCTCTCCCAGGTAATCAAAACCTGTCCAGACAAACTCGCCTATCACCCATGGTTTATTGTCTTGCAGCACAAAATCTTCATCCGGTAGATTAGACCAGCTGCAATGCTCCAACCCATAGGAAGAGGACTGAAAATCTTCGTATTGTTTCATGCTTGCCTGTTGAACAGGAAATTTGTACACACCTCTTGAACTTACCGTTGATGCTGTTTCTGAGCCTAGTATAAATCCCTGAGGGAAGGTTTCGTAAGCTTTTTCGTAGAGATGAACCCGGTAATTTAATCCCGGCACATCCATAACAGCTCCAAACCTGTTTTTCATCACCGCCTCAACCTGATCCATACCTACGGTTACAGGTCGGGTAGGATCTTCCCGATGGAAAATATTCTGAAGCCACTTGGCGCGTTTTACACCTTCGCTGCCCCATTGGTCGGGAACTTCATTACCTGAACTCCACATAACAATAGAAGGATGATTACGGGTTGCTCTTACAAGATTCACTACGTCTTTCTCGGCATAGTCATCAAAATACAAATTGTATCCGTTTTTGACTTTAGGTTTTTTCCATTCGTCAAAACTTTCTGCAAGGAACATAAAGCCCATTTCGTCGGCCAGTTCTAATATTTCAAAAGACGGCATGTTATGGGAGCTTCTAATGGCGTTAACACCCATATCTTTGAGGATTTTGAGCCGTCTTCTTAGTGCAGATTTGTTCACGGCAGCGCCCAGGGGACCTAAATCATGATGAAGACAAACACCCTTAAATTTTCTGATTTCACCGTTAAGGCTAAATCCAGCATTGGGAAGGTAGTCGATTTTACGAATGCCAAAACGAATTTCTTTTTGATCAACTAATTCATTACCATCGTATAGTTGCAATAGAGCAGAATAGAGGTAAGGCGTCTCGGGACTCCAAAGCATTGGTTGGTCGACACCAAGGTTTTGTTCAAATTCATCGTTAAACAGCACATCAGATTCAGCGGTTTGAATGAGATCACCTTCCTGATTGTAGAGGCGTGTTTTAAGATGTAAATCTTTACCTCGAACCTTTGACTTGATATTGACCTTTGCAAACTCAGTTGACACTTTTGGTGTTGTGATAAACGTACCCCAGTGTTTGAAATGAGATTTATTTTTTACGATTAAACTCACCTTGCGAAACAAACCTGCTCCGGGATACCAGCGCGAAGACGCAGGTCTGTTGTTGAGTTTTACAGCTAAGGTATTGTCTTCAGCTTTTACATGGCCTGAAATATCAAAGTAAAAGTAGGCATAACCGTACTTCCATTCACCTACTTTTTTACCGTTTAAAAAGACTTCAGGCTCACTCATCGCGCCTTCAAACTGCAGAATAACTTTTTTGCTTTGGTCATAATCTGGAATAGAAAACGTATTTCTGTACCAGCCTTCGCCGATATACGGTAATGCCCCCGTTCTGCCGGTTTTTTCTGTGGCTTGTTTTTCGTTGTTTTGACTTATGGCAACAACTTGTTTATCTATGTCTTTGTTAAAAGGGCCATAAATTGCCCAGTCATGAGGCACATCAACAGACTGCCAGGCTGAATCATCAAAACCAGACTGAACAGCATCTGGATGATTCCCTTTTTGAAATGTCCAGCCTTTTTTAAGAATTATTGTTTCTCGAGGTTTTTCTTTAATAGTTTCGGGGTTGTTCTGACATGCCACATTTATAAAAATGCTGATTATCCAAAAAAATCTTAGTTGTATCATTTACTCTGAAAATTCTAAGTTATAAAATTCCATGCCCAAATTTGCGTTATTGTCATGATCAAATAATGTGGCATTATCCCAATGCGAACCCTGCCCCCAAAGTGTAGAACAAGTGGTTGATATCCAGGCTGGTTCCCAGTAAATTAAGCCCTGACCACCAGAGTCAATAATAGACTGACTCAATGCGGTAAGATAATCCAGTTGGCCCTGTTCTGTGGCTGGAAAACCTTCAATCAAAGCATCAGCTCCCATGATATTATTTGCGGCATCTTTATTTTCAAGAGTAAAAGGGTATGCCGTTTCTACCACCATAAGCTTTTTGTTATAAGTATTGATAAGCGTTGAAAAGGCTTCATCCACATCGCTTAGATTGTAGTCAGACCATTGTGGATAATAAGACAAACCAATCCAGTCAAAGTCGGTGATACCGCTATTGGTAGCTTGCTCAAACCACCATAAGGCGTTCTCCGGTTGAGCAATATGCAACATGACTTCAACATTGGTATTGTTCTGTGTAGAAAAATCTCTTACAGCCTCAATGCCTTTATTGATAAGTGCCGAATTTCTTTCCCAGTCTATCGGCCATTCTAAATCTCCATCCTGCAAAATCATAGCATTGATTTCATTTCCTACCTGAACTATGTCAGGAGTAAGATTTTCGTTAGAAAGTTCAACTAAAGTCTCAAAAGTGTAGTCGTATAATAACTGACCTAGGATTTCAGTGTCATCAATATGTTGAATCCATGCAGCAGGAATTTGCTGCTTTCCTGGATCTGCCCAGGTATCTGAATAGTGAAAATCCAGTAAGATTTCAAAATTTTGAGTTTTAGCTCTGACTATGCTTCGTTTCACATCCTCAAAGGTTGAATAGTCTGTCCAGTCGGGATTATGCCAAAGCCTAAACCGCGCTAAATTAGTCCCAGCCTGATGAAAAATTTGATAGGGGTCTTTCTGAGTTCCGTTTTCATCTTTATAAACACCACCACAATCTTCCATTTCATTAACATAAGACAAATCTGCACCTTTATAAAAATCTACATCTTCGGGGTGTGCTGTTGTGTTGATAGAATCACCATTAGTGGATGTATCTGATGAACATGACATACCAATTAAAGGTCCCATCATAACCACTAATAGTTTTAGAAAATAATAGCATTTCATGCTCATAAGTTGTTTTTTTAAAAAACGTTCAGTGGTATAAATATAAGTAAAAAAGAAAAAGCCTACCAGTACCTACCAGTTAAAATAAAAATAAAGCGCTCCGAAACTGGAACGCTTTAGAGGTTTATGATTGAACTGGCTTTATTGTTTAATCAATTTTGAGGTCATGTATTGATTTTTGTTTCCTTTCACCCTTATCATATACATTCCTGAGTTGAGATCTGAAATATCAAAACTGTTAGTCTGTCTAAATTCACCTTCAAAATGCTTGACCCTTTTTCCATTCAGGTCATAGATTTCAAGATTCGAAAACCTATCTATTGTTAAGTTGAATTTATTACTTGCAGGGTTTGGGTATAAGGACACCGTACCTTTTACATTATCAGTTACACTTAACACTTGAGTTGGTTTATTGCCCAGGATCAAAAACTCACCCGGCTGTAGTGTTACAGCATTTTGAGATTCTGAATAAGTCGTATTTCCGGTAGGATCCATCAAATCGTACCATGTATTAGATAAACCAGCCGGAAAATTAGTATTTACAGTTTGAGGAAATACGTCAAAATTGGATAAGATGATAACATTTCTCAGCTCATTTACAGGTATAGATGTATCAAAAATATCTATACGTGGTGTAAAATTACCGGATGAAGTCGTAATGTTGTAATCGCCTTCAAATACCGGCTCATCCGCTTTAAGTTTGTGCATTTTTGCCCAGTCATTATAAATTTGACTTCTCAGGGCATCTGCTAACCAGTTTTCAGTCCATTGAGGTTGTGGTTTAGTATCAAGTTTGCAGTCCCCAAGTCCATCGCTGTCATTATCGGGAAGATTCACAGCACCATCTGTACAGGTAAAAATAGAATTATCCATACCTAAATCTCCAAAATGCCATATCATTTTAGGGCCAGGTACCATTACAGAAACAGCACCTAGTGCAGACATTCTGGACAAGGCAATATTTAAATTTTGGACATTGTGATTAGAATTTGCAGTATTACCAAATTGTAGATTTTTGAACATTAGACGTTCTTCATCGTGACTTTCTGGGTAACCCAATAATCTTGGTTCTGCAAATCCTCTGCTAGCATGGCCCATTCTGGAAATATTCTTGTCGCCATTTTGACCCATCGTTAGTTCATTATATTGGTCTGTCATTTTTCCCCAAAGCATAATTCCCTTTCCTTCACCAATTCTGTGATTAGCCCATTGCTGTTCTTCATTGTCTTGACCTAGATGCTCAAAAATAACGTAATGCGTATCGTCCAGAGACCATGAATAATCGGCATAATCTTTTAAGCGGTCAACTCTGTCTTGCTGATAGGCATTGGTACAGGCATCATCACCGCCGGAACAGTTTTGGGTAAACCCTTTTGTTAAATCCCATCTAAAACCGTCGATTTTAAATTCTTCTATCCAGTGCTTAATAACTCTTCTGGAGTACTCCTGTACTTCAGGAACTTGATGATTATAATCATAACCTACATTATAGCTATGTGTAGCTGCTGTATTAAAATAAGGGTTTTCAGATGTTACATTACCAAATCCATTACCATCGGGATCGTCCATCCACATTCTTACCATAGGGCTTCTGCCGAAAGCGTGATTAAGTACTAAATCTAAAATTACTGCAATTCCATTTTGATGGCACAGGTCTATAAACTCTTTTAATTTATCTTCAGTACCATAAAATTTATCTAAGGCCATGTGGTAAGTTGTATTATAACCCCAACTTTCATTGCCTTCAAATTCCATTACCGGCATCAGGTGAATGGCATTGATGTTTAAATTTTTAAAATAGTCTATTTTGTCGATTAAATCCTGATAGTTTCTATCAGCGTCAAAATCTCTGACCAGTACTTCGTAAATAATCAAGTCTTCTTTCTTTGGCTTTTGGAAATTTTGAACTTGCCAGTTATAAGGCGTCTGCCCAGTTTCCAATACGGTAACTTCAAATTCTGCACCAGCTGGGAAATTGGGTAGGTTAGGATAGGTGGAATTTGGAATAAATGAATCATCAAAAGATGATAATATTAACGTAGAGTAGGGGTCTGCAACTTTAACTAAACTGGGAGAGTCTGCTAATGGAGTTGCATCGTATACCCAGTATTGATAAGTTTCTTGTTGCCCGGGTGTTAGACCTGTTATTTCCAACCAATATTTACCGGTGCTGGGGTCTCTTTTCATCACATCTGCGTCTGTAGGTTGGTAGTTATTAAAACTACCGGCAACCTGGACAAAATCCTTACCAGGTGCATAAAGAACTAAAGTTGCTTTGGTATCATCATTAGAATAGTTAATTCCATCCTGTAAGTTTGGTGGAAGTGCTTCCTCAATTACATTCGGAATGACTTGAACCTGGAGCACTGCATCTCCTGTTTCAGATTCACCGGGTGGTGTTCCTACAAAACGAACTTCGCCACTTTCTGTAATATTCGGTATGACACCGGCACAAGTAGGGAATCCACATGTACCGGAATCGACGAGTACATCATTGTAAAAGATTTCAAAGCTTCCCTGAACTGTTATGTTTCCCTGGTAGGTAATGCTTGCGCTTACATTGAGATCGCTTCCGGGGTTTACCAATACAAAATCGTCCTCTGGATTAGAAAAATTGATAATTACTCTACCGACGGGTATAAAGAAATCTTCACAGCCATTGTCTTTAAGTTCTTGTGTGCCGTCTTCATTTCTAAACACCAGTCCTAATTGTGTAACTGAACTTAATTCCTGTTGAGTAAGGTTAAAATACGTAGACGGTGTAAAGGTAATAGAATATAATCCACTTCCGTTGGGCATCATTTCGCCAACACCATCATCCTGTCCCCAATTGCCTATAACATCAAAACCAAAAGCGTTATTATTATCTCCGGCACCCGCATGCATATAAACGCTCGACGGATTATTCAAACCATTACAATCTGAATCTGTACTGTTAATATCGACAGTGATTGTTATTTCTTCATCTATATCGAAATTAGGTGGGGAAACTGTAACCTGTCCCTGAGAGACAGAATAGGAGATTATAACAAATAATAATAGTAAAATCTTCTTCATAATATTAAATTTGATAAAAAAATGGCTATGCATAAGACATAGCCATTTCTTGGTATTATTTATTGTAATGTAATAGTCTTATTGACGGTATCTAAAGTCAATATATAAGTTCCAGGCGTTCCAATAAAACTGAAATTGTTATCGCCATCTTGTGCGTCTTCAAAATCGGGATCTATAGTGTATCCTTCACTCACAAAATAAGGGAAATTGTAACTATCAGGCCCCCAGTCAGGCTGTAAAAAGAACCTAAACGCATCGTTAGTGAGTTCTACAGTTCCTGAATACACACCTTCTCCGGTACATGGTAAATCTGTTGGCGAATCCCAACTCCATCCTGCGGTTGCAATACCTGCACCAACTAACCATAATTGGGCTTGATCGCACTCCTGCTCTGGTGGCCCTAGAGTAATGGTTTTGTTGATGTCGTCTACCGTTAATAAATAGGTACCAGGCGTTCCTACAAATTCAAAGTTATTATCGCCGTCCTGAGCGTCTTGAAAATTGGAATCTATGGT
>Ga0102940_1000396_pt1 | contig 29991 bp, 22 predicted proteins | sample SalPonR2_C_D1_MG_FD_78215 | JGI IMG/M metagenome (GOLD analysis project Ga0102940, IMG submission 78215) | Salt pond soil microbial communities from South San Francisco under conditions of wetland restoration - Salt Pond MetaG R2_C_D1_MG | ecosystem: Environmental > Aquatic > Marine > Intertidal... | reverse complement strand
TAGTCGATAGCCGTGGGGTAATCCGAGTTTACCATCGCCAGACCACCCCATTTGTCGTAGGCCAGGACGATACCCCGCTGGTAGCCTATTTTCTCCGACAAGGTAAATCCAGCCTGTATATATTCCCCGGCCCGACTGGGGCTCTGATACAGATATTGGCGATAAAGCTGATAATAGAGATCTACTTTTTGTCGATCTTCCGGAGCAGCATTTAGGGAAGCTTTCAGGCTATCGATCACCTCGGGCTGGCCATAGCTCACCTGGATAAGTAGCAAAAAAGATAGCAGAAACGTAGGTTTTCGGGACATGGGTGACAGTTATGAGTGCCTTAATTCCCCGGTAGGAGAGGCCAGACAGTGAAAATACGCTTTTTTAAGTCATTACTGCGCAAAATGTACCTGCCAAGCACAATCCCGGTAAGTAAAACTCAACTTTTGGATGGCTCATCCTTTAGCATAGATGAAACCAACTAAACCAGTAACAATATGAAAACCAACACTTTATTAATTACCCTGCTTATCTGGAGTACCTTTTCCTGCACCTCAACCGCTCCCCAACAACAAGCCACCAATGACCTGACCCGTTCCCTCGATAGCCTCGTACAACTCGAGGTGAAAAATAAATTCCTTCCGAGTGTGGCGGTGGGAATCGTCAAAGACGGAGAAGTCGTTTTAGCAAAAGCCTACGGTTATGCTGACGTGGAAGAAAAAATAGCTGCCGACGAAAAGACCCTCTATCAACTGGGCTCTGTAACCAGGATGTTCACTGGCCACGTATTGGCGCACCTAATCGAGCAAGGCGAGATGGCTATGACCGACCGGCTGGCCACCTTCTTTCCCGAACTTGATTCGTTCCCAGTACCTCCTGATGGCACCCCCATTACCGTTCGCGATATTGCTACCCATTCCGCTGAATTTCCACGTTATCCGGAAAACCTTGATCGTCAGGATTCGCACCCCATTAAAGGCTATACTGAAGCGGCTATGATGGCGGGGATTCGTCAGGTAGAAATCGATACCTCCGTAGGATACCGCTACAACTATTCCAATTTCGGCTATGGCGTCCTGGGACTGGCCATGGAGTTTCGCACCGATACCACCTACGAGGCGTTGGTACAGCAATATATTCTTGAACCATACGGCATGACGACAAGTACCGTTACCCAGCCCGATACGACAAACCAGAATTTAGCTATACCTTACCTGGCCGTCAACCCCGAACAGCGCACCGAACCCTGGGATATCGGCACACTACCAGCTGCCGGCAATATCTTCAGCAATGTGAGCGACCTCAATCAATTCATGTTGCGCCTGCTCGACGACAATGCCGTGAACCGCACGCAGCAACAAGCATTACTTACCATCAATGACTCCTGGAGCTATGGTCTGGGGTGCTTTGTCATCGATTCGGAGGAATATAATACCCCCGTTATTTATCACGGTGGTGATATCGACGGCTATTCGTCCAGCCTCACGCTGTATCCAGAACATCAACTGGGTGTTGTACTGCTGAGTAACTATGGCCAGGGCGACAATGTTGGCGAGACGTTTACCGACGCCAATCAACTGGTGAGCGATCACTATCTAAATTAAGAATTGACGCAGCTTGCAAAACTTTGCGTATCTTTTTCGCCATTTGGGAGGAGCCTTTCGGCAAAATCCGACGTTTGTCAGAAGCTGTTTGAATTTGGTTTTTGAAAACTGTTAGCGTGGATTTTGTGGCTAATTGAGGCGCCAAAACCGGAGTTTAGCAGCGCTAAATGAGGATTTTGGCAACGAAGAGTAGCCGCAAAAGGCGCCTAACAGAGTCGAAGGATTAAATTCAACCAGCTTCTCAAAACAACACAAAAGATATGCACAAACACTTTTTATCAGCACTGCTGCTTATGCTTGGCAGCGTCCTGTTTGCCCAGGAAAGCCCGCAGTGGATTCGCTACGCCAATATTAGCCCGGACGGTAGTACCATTGTCTTCACCTATAAGGGCGACCTGTACACCGTACCGGCTAACGGCGGCGACGCCCGGCAAATTACTTTTCACGAAGGACACGATTATATGGCCGTATGGAGCCCCGACGGGGAACAACTGGCTTTTGCCTCGGACCGTTACGGCAATTTCGACGTCTATGTAATGCCGGCCGCCGGTGGTGAAGCCGTGCGTCTGACCCATCATTCCAACGATGAGCATCCGTACACCTTCAGTCCGGATGGGGCTCAGGTTATGTTTGGTGCGGCACGCATGGACATTGCTGAGCACCGGCAGTACCCCCGCAGTTACCTGCCGGAGCTGTATCAGGTACCAACGGATGGTGGACGTGTCGATCAGGTCTTTACCATCCCGGTTGAGTATGTACAGCTTTCGCAAAACGGGCAGCGCATGCTCTACCACGACAAAAAGGGCGGCGAAAATGAATGGCGCAAGCACCATACCTCATCGATCACCCGCGATATTTGGCTCTATGATGCCGCTGACGACAGTCACCGCATGCTGACATCCTTCGAAGGCGAAGACCGTCAACCCATCTTTAGTGAAGACGAACAAAACTTCTACTACCTGAGTGAAGAAAACGGCACTTTCAATGTGCATAAAATGGCCATCGACCAGGATGCTGCTTCCGAACAACTCACCGATTTCGAGCTGCATCCGGTACGTTTCCTAAGCCGCGGTGGCGACCGCTTGTGCTTTACCTGGGATGGCGAGCTCTACACCATGCGTGAGGGCGGTGAACCCCAGAAGGTCAATGTCACCATTCGCACACAGGGCATTAAGAATACCGACGAGGTGATCACGATCAATGGTGGCGTACGCGAGATGACGATTTCGCCCAACGGCAAGGAAATTGCCTTTATCGCCCGTGGTGAGGTGTTTGTCACCAGTGTCGACGGCTCCATGACCAAGCGCATCACCAATACGCCGGAAGAAGAAAAATTTGTCACCTTCACGCCCGACGGCGACGCCGTGGTTTATGCCAGCGAGCGCGACGGCAAGTATAGCATCTACCAAACCAAAAGGCAGCGGGAAGAAGAGCCCTTCTTCTTCGCCTCCACGCTACTGGAAGAAGAGGCCATGGTCGACCAGGATCAGGATAGCTATCTGCCCCGCTTTTCGCCCGACGGTAAAAAGGTAGCCTATGTACTCAACCGCCGCAACATCGTGGTGCGCGACCTGGAATCAGGGGAAGAAATCACTCTGCTCGACGACGACGATCTCTTCCATATGCGCGACGGCGATAAATATTTCCGCTGGAGCCCCGACAGCCAATGGCTGCTCATTGGCTGGAGTGCCTCCCTCAGCAACAGCGAAGTGTTGCTGATGAAAGCCGACGGCAGCGAGCGCAGCAACCTCACCGAGAGCGGCTATCGCGACTATCGCCCTAAATGGATCATGGGTGGCAAGCAACTCCTGTGGTTCAGCAACAAAAACGGCCTGAAAAGCTACGCTACCAGCGGGCAAACGCAGAGCGACGTCTATACCCAATTCTTCACCCAGGAAGGCTGGGATAAATTCAATCTCGACAAAGAAGAATTTGACCTGATGAAAGAGGTCGAAAAGGCCAACAAGAAAAAGGAAGATGAGGATGAGGAAGACGAGAAGGATGATGAGGACAAAGACGAGGAAAAGAAAGACTCCCTGCTCACTTTCGACTGGGACAACCTCGACGAGCGGGTAGCTCGTCTTACGATTCATTCCTCCAGCCTGGGCGATGCCGTTTTGTCGAAAGACGGCGAAAAACTCTACTACCTGGCCCGCTTTGAAAAAGGCATGAACCTGTGGGTGACCGAGCTGCGTACCAAAGACACCAAAATGGCGCTCAAACTCAACACCGGCTACGGTGCCCTCATGTGGGATAAGGAGATGAAGAACCTGTACCTACTCAGCAACGGCCGCATCGCCAAGGTGGAGCCCGACAAGGGTAAGCAGACCCCCATCAAGATCAACGGGGAAATGACGCTCAATGCTGAAGCCGAGCGCGCCTATGCCTTTGATCACGTATGGAACCGCACCAAAAACATCTTTTATCACCCTGATTTTCACGGTGTCGACTGGCAGCAAATGCGCACCGAGTACGAAAAGTATTTGCCCCACATCGGCAATGGCTACGAATTCGCGGAGATGCTGTCGGAAATGCTGGGCGAGCTCAACGTCTCCCATGCCGGTGCCCGCTATGGCCGTAGTAGCAAAAATGCCGATGCTACAGCTTCCCTGGGCATCTTTTGGGACTACGAGCACGAAGGTGACGGAATTCTGGTTACAGAAATCATTGAAGGTGGCCCACTCGATAAAGCCAACCTGGACGTAGAAGCCGGTATGATCATCGAAAAAATCGATGGCATCACCGTATCCGACGACCGCGATTGGGCAGTCCTGCTCAACCGCAAAGCCGATAAATATACCTTGCTGGAAATCGTCGACCCGGAGACGGACGAGCGCCGACAGATTACGGTGAAACCCATCAGCTCGCGGCAGGAATACCGTCTGCTCTACGACCGTTGGGTGGAAATGAACCGCAAAGAGGTGGACGAAGCCTCCGACGGGCAGCTGGGCTACGTACACATCCCAGGAATGAGCGACGGCCCCTACCGCAGCATCTACGAGGATATGATGGGTAAATTCTTCCAACGCAAGGGGGTGATTGTCGACACCCGCTTCAATGGCGGTGGCGACCTGGTCGCCGACCTGGCCATGTTCTTCACGGGGAAACCATTCCTCACCTACGCTACCGAAGCCAAAGTAGTAGGTGGTGAGCCCACCAGTCGCTGGACCAAACCCACCCTCGCTATGTTCAACGAGGCCAACTACAGCGATGGCCACTGCTTTGCCTGCGGCTATACCGATCTGGAAATTGGTAAAACGGTCGGCATGCCTACGCCGGGCACCTGTAGCTTCGCCGGCTGGGAAGGTCTGCCTAATGGAGTGCGCTGGGGCGTAGTGCCCGTCAGTGCCAAAGACAAATCAGGCGACTGGCTGGAAAATAATCAAACCGAGCCCATGTTCCAGGTTAAGAACATGCCGGGCGTCATCGATCAGGGCCGCGACCAGCAATTAGAAAAGGCCATTGAGGAATTACTGAAAGATGTAAACGAATAAACCAACCCCGTAGAAGCGCGATTTATCGCGTTGTCTGCTTGACCGGATACCAAAACATTAAGGACAGGGTGCAGACGTTAGGTTTGTGTCCTGTTCTTTTTAAATGTAAAATGTTGCATGAAGGGTAACGAATACCAGGAGCTATTGGGGAGATGGAGTAAGGTACTGCTTAAGACTTAAAAATAATGCACTATAAACATCTCCGCATTCCACATTGAGCATTCCATCATTCCCCCCCCACTACGATCACGATCTCTCCTTTCACCACGCCGCCACCGCCATCGTAGTAGGCGATTAATTCGGCGAGGGTGCCGCGTTTGACTTCTTCGTGCATTTTGGTGAGTTCGCGGCAGACAGCCGCTGGGCGGTCATCGCCGCAGTGTTCGGCTAATTGCCTGAGGCATTTGATGAGGCGATAGGGGGATTCGAAGAGGGCAAAGGTATGCTCCAACTCGGCCAGATAGGTAAGGCGGGTTTTACGGCCTTTTTTGTGGGGCAGAAAACCTTCGAAATGGAATTTATCACAGGGCAGGCCACTTGCTACCAGAGCCACCACAAAGGAGGTAGCACCAGGCAATACCTCAACCGGCACATCGCCCTGTACACAAGCCCGTACCAACAGAAACCCCGGATCGGAAATGCCTGGCGTACCGGCGTCGGAAATCAGAGCCATGCGCTGACCACTCTGTAGCTCAGCAATCAGATTGGCAACCGTCTTGTGCTCATTGTGGGCATGGTGGGCCCGCAGCGGAGTATTGATTTCATAATGCTGCAGAAGCCTGCGCGAGGTGCGGGTATCTTCGGCCAGCACCAAGTCGACCTCCCTGAGTACGTCGAGGGCACGCAGGGTAATATCCTTTAGGTTACCGATGGGTGTGGGAATCAGATACAGCAAAATAAACTATAATTAAATTAGGCTTCGACTACCTTCATCTCGAAGGTATACGACTCCATGATCATATTAGCCAGCAGTTTTTTGCAGGCTGTATCCACCTTTTCACGAGCGACTTCCTCGCTATCCGCTTCTACCTGCATTAAGACGTGCTTACCAATGCGGATGTCTTCGATGCCGTCGATATCCAGGTGCTTCATGTTTTTGGCTACCGTTTTCCCTTGCGGGTCGAGCAGTTCCTTGTGTGGCATAATGTCAATTTCAGCTACAAACTTCATATTGATGTTTTTGGTGTAAACCAATACCAAACAATCGAAAGAATGATGTACAACAGAACCAAAGGCGCCAGCGCTAATTCCTGCATAATGATCACAGCAACGATCGCTATTGCGGCAAAGATAAACTTTATCTGATTGCCCGCCCATTGCAGCCCTTTGAATTTAAAGCTGAACATGGGGATCTCGGCCACCATTAGCCAACTCAGGATCACAATCAGACCATACAGGAGGTAGCTTGCGCTAAAAACGGAGCCCAGACCAAAGGCATCTTCCTGAATCCATAACCAATATCCCAGTACAAAAAGGGCACAAGCCGGGGTAGGCAGCCCAATAAAACCCATATTTTGCCGCTCGTCGATATTAAACTTACCGAGGCGGTAAGCCGCAAAGGCGGTCAGGACAAATGCTGGAATAGCCGACCAGGATAACTCATTGGGTCCTGCTAGCAATACGTACAGGATCGTTCCCGGAACCATACCAAAAGAGATGACATCGGCCAGCGAATCGAGCTGCTTTCCTAAGGCTGATTGTACCCCAAGTACCCGCGCCACCAGACCGTCCGCAAAATCTGCCGCACCCGAGATCAGAACGAGTGGCACCAGATAGTTGTGGTGCCCCGTCAGCAACACGAGTACCGCCACACAGCCCGCGATCAGGTTGAGTAAAGTGAGAGCGTTAGGAAAAATTGATCGATCCATCTTTGGTAGTATCAAACCTGGTGAAAAGTAGCGGAAGAACAGCTTTATGTACAGCCCGCGACTCTTTTGTTTGCTGTTTCACAGACACTTCAGGCATTAATTATACGTTAATCAGGTAGTTGAGCAATCTTTTTATCAAAAAAATTGTCCAAATTATAGTTATTACACCTAAACTACCCTGCCGGTGTACGCATAAATTAGCATTCTTAGCGACACCCAATCCAAATAGCCAAAACTAGGAATAAATATGCCAGGAAAAAGCTTTATCACCTGTTTGCTACTCCTCATGGGAATAGGCGCTTCAGCACAGGGCGGATATGACGAATGTATAAATGCCACCCCCATTCCATCTGTAATGGATTATTGCTCACAGGCGCAGGCCTTTAGCAATGAAGGAGCTACTAACTCCGAACGGGAAGCCCCTGATTGCTTCCCCGATGAGTCCCAGCGCGATGTATGGTTCTCTTTTGTGGCCGAAGCAACGGACGTCAACATCCGCGTCATCGGGGCTACCCGGCTGGGCGCCGGTGGCACCCTGCGTAGCCCACAGTTGGGTATCTACAGGGGAAATTGTGATGACCTGACGCTTCTACAGTGCATCTCCGACAATAGCAACAACAACGTAGTCCAAACCTTCGAGAATGAACTGGTCATCGGCGATACCTACTACATCCGGGTAAGTGCCCGGGGACAAAACACAGGTACTTTCCAGCTTTGTGTCAACAACTTCAACGCCACCCCTGAGCCCTCCAGTGATTGTGCTACGGGAGTCGTACTGTGCGATAAAAGTCCATTCACCGTCGACATTGTACGCGACTTCGGTAATGTTCGCGACCCGATTCCCGATGTATTTTGTGCCGGTTTTTTTCCGGTAGAAGAGGAGCAGTCCACCTGGTTCAAATGGATTTGCGACGAAGCCGGCTCGCTAGAGTTTACGATAACGCCACTCAACCCCGATGATGATATCGACTGGGCCCTGTACGAATTGCCGGGGGGCATTGACGATTGCTCCGAAAAACGTCTACTGCGCTACAATATTTCCGGGGAAGTGGTTGGCGCACCCCGTGATCAGTGGGAAGGCTGCACTGGCGCTACCGGTATCCGCGAAGGGGATGACGATGAAGCCGAGGATTGCGGCTGTGATCCGGGTGATGATAACTTTTCGAGGTCCATAGATATGGTTCCGGGGCGGGCTTACACACTGGTTATTATCAACTATAGCCAATCGGGCTTTGGCTATTCCTTATCCTTCGGTGGTGACGGCACGTTCGAAGGCCCGGAAGCTAACTTTGCGACTGACCTTAACGGTGCCACCGCCTGCGTAGGGCAGCCCGTGACCTTTACCGATGCCTCCTCTTTTGCTGGCGGGCTTACCGACTGGGAATGGAATTTTGGCCCGACCGCCCGCACCACAGAAACTACTGGGGAAGGGCCACACGATATCACTTTCGACCGACCCGGCATGAAGCCCGTTCTGCTCCGCGTCACCAGTGTCGACGGTTGCGTTGTCAGCCGGGTAGGTACGGTAGAAGTCGTCTGTTGTACCGACCACTTTACGGCTGACGGGGCAGTTAGTGACTTGCGTTGCCCTTCCCAGCCGGAAGGCGCCATTGACCTTGACGTAAACAGTAATTACCCCATTGCCAGCTACGAATGGAGTGATGGCAGTACTACCGAAGACCTCAACGGTCTGCCGGAAGGGGACTACGAAGTACGGGTCATCGACGAAGCCACCTGTGACAGTACATTTCAATTTACCATCGACGCACCCGAAGAGTTCTCCCTGGAGGCTGCTATTGACATGCCCACCTGTAACGGTGGTACCGATGGAGCCGTAACCCTACAGAGTGCCGGAGCAACTGCGCCCTATCGCTATAGCTTTGGTGGTGGCCCCCTCACTCAACAGAGCACCTTCAGCAACCTTGCAATAGGTGATTATACGGTGTCGATCATCGACGGTAACGACTGCACGTTCGATACTACCCTTACGGTGCGCGAACTGGAGCTTCAGCTCGACCCGGCCATCGATCCCGTCAGTAGCCCACTTTGCAATGGAGAAAGCAGTGGCGCAATTAATGTGATCATTAATAATGGCCAGGGGCCTTTTCAATATGATTTCAACGACGGACGAGGCTTTCAGGACGATCGCGTGCTGGAAAATATTCCCCAAGGAGTCTATCAGGTGAGCGTACGGGATCAGAATTTATGTGAAGGCAACTTCTCTTTCGAGGTAAATGACTTTGCGCCAGTTTCCGCTAATGCTGATCGCAATGACGTAAGTTGTTTTGGTCTTGACGATGGTAGCATAGTGATGGCCGGTACCGGTGGCACTGGTACGTACTCGTATAATTGGGCCAATGGCAGTACCAGACCTGACCGCTTTAACCTGCCTCCCGGAATGTATCCGGTACGGGTGACCGATGGCAACAACTGCCAATTTGACACGACTTTGCAAATTACCGAGCCGCCTGAATTGCTCATCTCCGATATCAATGTTATTAACGCCCTTTGCTTTGGCGACGAAAATGGTCAACTCCAATTACTGGGTGATGGTGGCAACCCGCCCTACCGCTATACGATTAACGACTCTAGCTTCCAGGATGAAAACCTGTTTTTAGGGTTATCGGCCGGTACCTATTCCGTCCGCATTGAAGATGCAGAAGGTTGCACTATAAGTGAAGAGGTTACGATCGATCAACCCGCTCAGTTGACCGTAGATGCTGGACCAGACCAAATCATTCGTCTGGGTGAAGAAGCAGATCTGCGCGCAGTCGCCAATTTTCTACCCGTCATTTATCAGTGGAATCCCACTGATTTACTGACTTGCTCGGATTGCTCGAGCCCCATCGCGTTTCCAGTAAACACCACCACCTTTAATATTTCTATCGAGGACCCGACAGGCTGTACCGCTACGGATGAAGTTGTCGTGAGTGTAGCCAAATTACGCGACCTCTACATCCCCAATGCTTTTTCGCCCAACGGCGACGGAGATAACGATTACTTTACCATTTATGCCGGACCTGACGTGGAGAGCATTGAACTCCTTCGCATCTTTGACCGCTGGGGTAATTTGGTCTATCAAGGTCAGGACATCCCCCCGGGATCGGAAGGCGAAGTACTGGGTTGGGATGGCATCTATCAGGGCCGGGAATTAGATAGTGCCGTATTTACGTACGTTGCCGAGATCCGCTTTATCGATCAGGTGACGGAAGTATATAAAGGAGACATTACACTGATGCGGTAAAAACGTACCTTTGCCCTATGCGTAATTTCATGATCATCGCTCTACTGGCGACTCTTTTCCTGGGTAGTTGTCAAACGGAAGGCCCTCCGGCCGATGCTGTATTGGACGACTTGTCCATGGATGCTGAACGGGCGCGTGAAGTAGAGATTCTCTATAGTGACTCCGCACAGCTGATGGTCCGTGTGCGGGGACCAGTAATGATCAACTACACCGACCGCAATAATGAACGGCAGGAGTTTACCGAGGGGGTTCAGGTTGATTTTTACGATGGTAGCGGGGGTATAAAAAGTGTGCTTACCGCAAAAAAGGGAACCCGCTACAACGGTCAGGGTATTGTGGTTCTACAGGATAGTGTCGTCTGGAAGTCGGTAGATGACCAAATGCTGGAAACCTCAGAGCTAATCTGGAATGAAACCCAGGAAAAAGTATACAACAATAAATTTCTGGTAGCCACTACCCCCCGCGACACAATTTTTGGCAAAGGATTCACTGCGAACCAGGATTTTAGCGATATTTCAATCATTGGAACGGATGGGAAGCTCAAAGTAAAAAGCCTGGAGTAAATGCTGCTGATTTTTTTTATCATACTATTTCTCTTGCTATCCGCCCTGTTCTCCGGGTCAGAGATTGCTTATGTCTCGGCAAATAAGTTAAAAGTCGAGTTGCTCAAAAAACGCGGTGGTCGCCGTGGGAATATTCTTGCCTACTTTTACGACCGCCCGGCTGAGTTTCTTGGTACAATGTTGGTGGGTAACAATATCGCATTGGTTGCCTTCACCGCCCTGATGGGGCAATTACTGACTCCTCTGACGAGCAAATATATTGAAGCCCCCCTGCTCTTATTCTTCACTAATACCGTACTAATTACTATTGTCGTATTACTCTTTGGTGAGTTTTTACCCAAAACCCTGTTCCGGCTCTTTTCCGATAGCATCCTCTTTGTTCTGGCTTATCCGCTCCGTTTTTTGCAATGGATATTAGCTGTACCCGCATGGGTGATGACGCGTCTGTCGAACCTTTTATTGAGAAGTTTTTTCAAAATCCCCCTGGAGCAAACCGAACAGGTCTTTACCCGCCTTGATTTGGCTAATTTTATTAATGAAACCCAAACCAGTACCGAGGAAGAAAATATTGACAAAGAGCTGTTTGGCAAAGCCCTCAACCTCAAAGAAATTCGCGTGCGGGAATGTATGGTACCCCGGCCCGAAATCGAAAGTATTGACGTACAGGCGCCGGTAGCAGACCTAATTCAGCTCATCCGGGAAACCAAACTGTCGCGCATCCTGGTCACCGATGGCGACATTGATAATGTATTAGGGTATATTCACCATCAGCAATTGCTGCAGCAACCTGACAGTATCCGTAGTCTCATCATGAACATTCCCTTTGTTCCAGAAGTCATGCGTATTACCGAGTTGATGAACCGCTTCATTAAGGAACGGATCTATATTGCCTGTGTGGTTGATGAATTTGGCGGCGTTTCCGGCATCGTTACCATGGAAGATATCCTGGAGGAATTATTTGGAGAAATCGAAGACGAGCACGACCAGGAAGAGCATATTGAAAATCAGATTAGTGAAACCGAATACCTGTTCTCCGGGCGCCTGGAAATTGACTACCTCAACGAAAAATACGAACAGCTCCTTTTTCCGGAAGGGGATTATCATACACTCTCGGGGTATCTTGTGATGACCACCGAGCGGATTCCGGAAAAAGGAGCTGAAATTACGTTAGGACGCTACCACTTCATTCTGGAAATGGTCAGCGATACTAAAATAGAATTGGTTCGCGTCAAAGTCCTCGCCGAACCCGAAGAGGACTAATTTAGCCTTTTACTCTACCAAGTGGTTGGTAATGGTATCCGTAGGGCTACCCTCATCGGCAAATCCCGCTATCTCGGCAAAAGCCGCATAAGAAGCAAGAGAGATCACCGGTATAGCCACCAGCAGACCAACGACCAGCGCCAATACGCCTCCTAAAAAGACTAACCCCAGACAGAGCGCAAAGGCAAAGACCATCCACCAGCGTTTTTGCACCAGCTTGCGGCTTGTCTCCATCGCCTCCCAGAATCCAAGTCCGTGAAAGATGACAAAATGGGGGGCAAACATCCAGGAAATGTACAGGTAAAGGACCGGAAGCATCATTACCATTAGTAAGACCACCGAAAAGGAGGAAGTGGCTAGTAATGCCCAGTCACTTCCGCTGGCAGCCCCCATCAGTGCACTTATGCCAACACTAAAGCCAAAAGGTAGCAACAGTGCTATAATGACCAGCACCTGAATCAGATAAATGGCGACCAAGTTGCCGAAATACTCAAAGCCTTCAAAAAAAGTACCAAAGGTGATGTCATTTCCCTGATCTAATTGACGGGCGGCAATGTAGTAGCCGGCTGTCAATGGGTAGGATAATAAGGCCGTAGCAATAAACCCAATGAAGGGAATCACGTTAGCCGTAGTCGTAATCAGACCGGCAACCAGGGCGAAAACAATGAATAAGCCAGGCTTTTTTTGGAATAATTCAAAACCCTTGCGTAGAAACCCTCCAATATCAAATGAATACCCGTCTGCTAGTGATTGCTCAAGTTTTTCCGTAGTCATCCTTATAATTTATGCGATGAAATAGAGTTTTTAATATGCCTTTAAAGAAGCTAATGATCAAGTTTTATCGACCAACTATTTAGCGCTCCTCGATTAACGATGCCGTTCCAGGACATCCCATTCCTTCAGGCTGATAATTTTCCACGAACGCAGTACGTCCACCACATTTTTTTCCCGTTTGCCAGCCATAGCCACCATTACGGCATCTTCCTGATAGGATTTATGCGTGTGCTGTGCGTAGTATTCTCTATGCTCTGACATGCGAAGGGAGCGATTGGCGTTCGACCATACTTCAAACCCTAGATGAGCCTCCTGACACAAGTTTTCCAGTAATTGCACATCTTCGGCATCAACACCTCCCAACTGACACGACCAGGTATGGTAGTGCGATCGCTTCAATAAATCCAATTCGGGATAAATCGGTAACCGTCGGTTGCCCACTACGGTGGTACCTACGCGATCTTTATCGATGAGTAGAATATCCTGATAGGTGCGGTCTGAGTCAGGATGTGGGATACTTTCCAGTATCACGCGAGCCGGGTCAATAGGGCGAGCCCATACCAGCTCGTACATACCGCTATGTTTCAGTTGTACTGCCACGGGCTTTCGCCCAAAAGAAGCTTCGGCTCCCTGCCCAAATTTATTCCAGATCCGCCGGGCCAGGCGACGCCGGCCGGTAGCCGAGGCACCAATACCCAGATCCCACCAGTGCTGCGCCCGCGTCGGATCCAGCGCCACTACTTTTTTGTTGTAATGGACCACAGCTTTCCATTCCCGGCGTCTCTTGTATACCTGACACAAGTTTACATAAGGAGGCAACCATTCCGGCACCAGCCGGATAGCACGTTTATACAATTTTATAGCATTGTAATCGTCTTTCTGCACCTCATATGCTTCCGCCTGAAGCAGCAGCTTGCGGCATTCTTCGGAAGGATAATCCATATTCACTGATTTTATCAGATAGCAATAGCGGGCTTTTCTTATCTTTTGCCTGCTGCCGCGAAAAGATATTAATATACATTATTTATTGGACCCTTACTAATATGAGCCAACACTGGGACATCTGGATTGATACCGGCGGAACATTTACGGATTGCCTGACCCGCGACCCGGAAGGAAATGTTCAACGCATTAAAGTACTAAGCAGCAGCCGGCTGCGGGGCCATATCACCACAGCCTTAGCCGGTGATCGTTTTTCTTTTTCCCACAAGTGGCCCGTCCAGGTCGCAATTTTTCAGGGATACGAACTGCGCCTTCCGGGTCATCCCGATTGGCCACCCGCGCGAATTGTCGACATGAACGTTTCGGCAGGTCAGCTACAACTCGACCGGGAAGCGACTATTCCCAACGGTTCCGATTTTGAGCTTACCGCCGGAGAAGAAGCTCCGCTCCTGGCAGCACGGCTAGCCACCCGTACCCCACTGGCAGAACCACTGCCTCCCCTGCGGATGCGGCTAGGCTCTACCCGGGGCACAAATGCACTTCTCGAACGCAAAGGCGCCCCCGTCTGTTTGCTGATCACAAAAGGCTTTCAAGATCTGCCCTATATCGGCAGCCAGGAACGTCCCGACCTGTTTCAACTCGACATTCCCGAGCCGCCAAAACTGTACCGGGAAGTCATAGAAGTCAATGAACGTCTCAGTGCCGAAGGGGAAGTGCTTACACCCTTGTCTTCCGAACACGTCAACCAATTGGTACAACGCATCCGCCAGGCTGGCTATCAGTCGGTTGCTATTTCCCTACTCCATGCGTATCGCAATCCGGATCACGAACGCATACTCCGCGATGCGTTGGCGCAAGCCGGTATTCCTCATCTTTCCGTCTCGCACCAATTGAGTCCGACCATTAAATTGTTACCCCGTTCCCGGACGGCGCTGGTCAACGCCTATCTGGCCCCTGTAATTCACGAGTACCTCGACCAAATCGCCCGCACCATCGGTGTCCCGGACGGTCATTCCGAGCTTCTGGTGATGAGTAGTGCCGGCGGCCTCGTACCCTACCATAGCTATCGCCCCAAAGATAGCCTGCTTAGTGGGCCGGCCGGAGGAATGGTCGGAGCGGCTACCATCGGCCACCAACTCGGGCATACCCGTTTATTGACGCTGGATATGGGGGGTACCAGTACCGATACCGCTCGCTACGATGAAACGTACGATTACCAATTTACTACCCAGATTGATGGTATCGTCATGCATTCTCCTGCCCTGGCCATTGAGACGGTAGCCGCCGGTGGCGGATCCATCTGCTTCTTTGACGGGCAGAAGCTCTGTGTAGGTCCGGAGAGTGCCGGAGCTGCCCCGGGCCCGGCTTGCTATGGCGCGGGTGGCCCGCTGACGATTACGGATGTGAATCTGCTCCTTGGTAAATTAAAACCCGAAAAGATGGGCATACCCATCCATATGGAGCGAGCCTGGGCAGCATTAGCCAACCTGAAGCGAGAAGTAGAACAACAAACCGGCCAGCCCTATCCCGAGCAGGAATTACTGCTCGGATTAGAAAAGATTGCCAATGAGAAAATGGCCGATGCCATCCGGCGGATTTCGGTTGCCCAGGGGTTTGATCCAGCCGATTATGCTCTGCTCGCTTTCGGTGGTGCCGGTGGTATGCACGCTGCTCAGGTCGCTGAGTTACTCGACATTCAACAGCTTATTCTGCCCTACGACGGTGGGCTCCTTAGTGCTTATGGTATAGGTCATGCCAGCGTAGAGCGCATAGCCGAAGTTCAGGTACTGCAACGCCTTGACGACCCTCTTCTTTATCTGCGCGAGCGCATGCAGGCTTTACGCCAAAAAGCTATGACTTTACTGGCAGACGAAGGGTTCAGTCGTTCCGACATCCACGTGCGCCAATTAATTTTATTTCTACGCTTCAAAGGACAGGACACGCCCCTGGAAATTGACTGCACCGACCCCGCCCAGGATCCTTTGGACGGCTTTCGGCAACGGTATGAGCAGTTATTCGGTTATTTCCCCAACGACCGGCCAGTAGAAGTAGAAAGTATGCGTTGCATCGCCGCTACCCGCACCACGTGGCCATCTGCAGAAGCTACCCGGGCACAAAAAACCGCGCACCCCACAACGGAGAGTGGTACCTACCCTCTATTTAATTGGGACGACCTTGTGCCGGGCGATCACTTTGCTGGTCCGGCACTTATTCTCAATCCGACCTCAACCGCTTTTTTGCCGGAAGGCTGGACTATAATCTGTGGCACTGACCGGAATTTACTGGCCACGGCACAAAAGACAGAGCAGCCACAGAAAGAATTGGTCAAAGAAGCCATTGCGCTGGAATTATTTACCAATCGCTTTTCTGCTATTGCTGAAGAAATGGGCGCCCAATTGCAGCGCACGGCCTTTTCCGTAAACGTCAAAGAGCGCCTGGATTTCTCTTGTGCTCTGCTCGATGCGCAGGCCCGCCTCTTAGTCAATGCACCGCATATACCGGTACATTTAGGGAGCCTGGGCATTTGTGCTCGTCTGGTGCTGGAGCACAGTACTCTGGAGCCGGGTGATGTGCTTATTACCAATCACCCCAAATATGGAGGCTCTCACCTACCCGACGTCACTATGCTCAGTGGTGTCTTTACCGATGCAGGTGAGCTTATTGGTTACGTCATCAACCGGGCCCATCATGCGGAAATTGGAGGAAAACGTCCCGGTTCTATGCCGCCCGATGCCTGCAATTTAGCAGAGGAGGGCGTCGCCATTACCCCCACGTATCTAGTTCGGAAAGGGCGACCACAGTGGACCGAAATAAAGCAGTTGTTCCGGGAGGCGCGGTATCCTTCGCGATCCCTGGATGAGAATATGGCTGATATCAGAGCAGCCCTGGCCTCCTTACGATCCGGCCAACGGGCTTTGCGTGCCCTGGCCGCCACCCACGGCCTACAGGACGTACATTACTACATGCAGCGCCTGCAAGACCTGGCAGCCGAAACCCTGGAGGAAAGTCTGGACGCTTACCGTGGGCAAACCTGTACCGCTAGTGAGTGCCTCGACGACGGCCACCGCATTCAGGTCACTATTGATTTTTCCCGAATCCCTTACCGGTTTGATTTTAGCGGCACTTCGGCACCTCACCCATTTAATCTAAATGCTAATGTATCTATTGTTTACAGTGCCGTGCTGTATGTTTTGCGTTTGCTGTGTGGTACGTCTATCCCACTGAATGAAGGATTGATGCGCCAGGTTGACCTGAACATTCCCACTTCCTTTCTGCATCCTGATTTTGTGGATGATCCACAACAATGCCCGGCAGTAGTCGGGGGGAATACAGAAGTCAGCCAACGTCTGGTAGACACCCTGCTGAAGGCACTCGACCTGGCGGCCTGTAGCCAAGGTACCATGAATAACCTCCTCTTCGGCGATGACCACTTTGGATACTACGAAACTATTGGCGGGGGCGTAGGTGCCGGGGAAGGATTCCATGGGCGCTCCGCCGTACATCAACACATGACGAATACCCGCTTGACCGACCCGGAAGAGCTGGAGTTTCGCTATCCGGTGCGCGTATGGCAGTTTGCTGTGCGCCGGGGTTCCGGCGGAGCCGGTCAGTGGCGCGGTGGAAATGGCATTACTCGGGAATTAGAGTTTCTGCGGGCAGTCGATTTCACCCTACTAAGTCAGCACCGCGAGGTAGCTCCCTATGGACAAAATGGTGGAGACCCCGGCCTGCCCGGACGACAGTGGCTAATCCACAGCGACGGGATACAGGAGGAATTGAATGGTATCGACCACCGTTCGCTACAGGCCCACGACCGAATTCGTATTGAAACGCCGGGTGGCGGAGGTTGGGGCCCACGGAATCTGTAAAAGAATGAGTCTGCTTATACCTGGTGGGCGGTATGGCTACGAAAGTCACTGAATCCGGGGGGAAACGTTGCGTTTTACACAAGTCGCTGTGAAAAAAAACTCACAAATAAGAATTTATTTAATGCATTAACAATCAGCACTTTAATGCCGTTTTCCACAAATAAACGTTAAGCTAATGTGGAAAATGGCATTGGGCAGTGTGGAATATGTGTAAAACTTATTCTATCGCAGGTTCATCTTCGCGAATCTGGGAAAAATACGCCTCCAAATCACGTAATGTAGTGGCCTCCGTGCGGATATCTTTAATGATTTCTCCTTTTTCCAGTACGACGATGCGTTCACAGACTTCAGTGACGTGTGTAAGGTCGTGGCTAGAGATCAGTACGGTTAGATGATCCGGCAGGTCTTTGATCAGCTTCTTCAGCTGAATCTGAGAACTAGGGTCGAGATTGGCAAAGGGCTCGTCCAGGATGAGTAATTCCGGCTGTCCGATTAGCGCGGCCGCAATTCCTACCTTCTTCTGATTTCCTTTGGACAGATCGCGGATATACTTTTTTCGATCGAGAATTTCCCCATTAAAGAAGATCTCGAAATTTTGCAGGCGCTCTTCCAGCTCACCTTTCCCCACTCCGTAGAGTTTGGCAACAAATTCAAAATACTCCTGCGGGGTCAGAAACCCGATTAGAAAACTTTCATCGACATAAGCTCCGGTATACCCCTTCCAGTGCTCAGAACGCGCCACTGGCTTCTCTTTGGACCGTACCTCTCCCGAGGAAGGCTGAATGAGATCAAGTAGTAAGCTAAACAAAGTTGTTTTCCCCGCGCCATTATTACCGACCAGACCAAAGCTTTCACCCTGCGGAATGGTTAGTTCGGGAATGCGAAGTACTTCTACGTTCTTATATGACTTGGAGAGGTTGTGTATAGTGATCATGATGTTTGTTTTAGGTTGATTTGAATCCGGCGCTCATGGCGTACTTGCGTTTTTGGAATTGACGCACTACCATATCAATCAGGCGGTCACGAAAGACGATTCCGATGATCCCCAGGCCCGCCAGTACAGCCAGACCAATGTATCTATTAGCCCAGATACCAAAGGGTACATAAATTAAAATAGGAACCAACAGCAGAGGAATAATCATAACAAATTGATTGGCTCCTACTCCTTCATAGTTGAAAAAAGCCCCTTTAGTCAGCTCAATCTTCTTGACATTATAGGTGGCCGAATACATGAGGATAATCGAATTGACCCCCAGGTTAAATAGCGCACAGGCGGCAAAAGCCAGGGGTAAATCCAGGTTCAAGAACCCGTAAGCCATCGAAAGGGCCGTGAAAAGGACAATGAACGCGGCGAAGAAGTAGTACTTTGCTTCGAAGTACTCTCTTATGCTGAAATTACGGGTAAGCATGAAATCAAAAAAGGTACTCTCCCACGACAGCATAAATTGACCATATTGAATCATCAGGAACCCGGAAATAAAGATCCCCAGAAAAATCGCCGTAACGAAAGATGACTCCAGCGCTTCCACAAAAATGAGTGGGTAGACGATAAATAGCAGCCCAACCATCATCATTGTCCGTGGGCGCTTATTACGCCAAATCAATTTTAGATCCAGCCGAATTAATTCGCCCAGGTTACCGAAGCGGTCAAGCCAGGTAAACTGCCGGGCACTGACCTGCTCCTGCCGGTTGCCGGCAAATGCATCCAGGTAAGCATACTGACGAAAGCGCTGGAAGAGCGCTACGTAGAGCGCAGTGACGATTCCCAATGGAACGGCTAGCCAAAAAGGCTGTTTAATCAGTATGGTAACCGAGTTTGCGAAGGCCGTCGAAAGGCCTATAGTTCCTGTTGTATCGAGGTAAAAAATAGCCCCGATTACCATAAGCAGCCCAAAGATCAGTACTGGCTTGATGCTGAACATGCGCTTGAGCAAAAAAACCAGATAATGATTTATCCCACTGACTAAGAGCACCAGGGCAAGCCAGACCACTCCAGCGCCAGTTCCCAACTCTGGGATTACAGCTCGAAAAAGGATCGGTAGCGCCAGGATGACGGGCAATAGATTGAAAAAATTGGGTAGTGAGCGCACCAGGATAAAGTGAAAAATTTTACGTCGATCAATCGGCATGACCAGCAGTGGCTGAACGGACAACAAGGGAAACGATTGCATAAAGAATCGCACGAACAGATCAACCAAAAAATAATAAAAGAGGACTTGATTGAGCTCATAAAAGACAGGTGCGCCTTCGTCAAGTTCCCAGGCTTGTCGAATGAGCTCCGGCGTAAAGAATGCCAATGCCAGTACGTTAAGGAGCATATACAGCGCGAAAAAGACCAGAATGACTGTAATGGCCACATCTTTTCCGGAGAAGGCCGAGCGCACGCGCGACTTCCACTCGTTTTTCAAGAGGGTTAACATGGCTTTATGTGTTTATTAGGTATATAGGACCAGCCCGCTGACGCGGGCGATCCACTATGTGTACCGCTCACGAAGTGGTTAGGAATCCCAAACTCACTCGTTGCCGGTATAGTGTTCATATTCCTAAAATGCATCCCCACGACTAGCTTACCCATAAATATCGATTGGAGACCATTATTTTTCGACTATTGTGCCGGAAAATCTCTGCCCGCCTAGTGAGCTTCGCGCCAGGTATGACCAATACCGGCTTCTACCAGGATAGGTACGTTTAAGTCAGGTAAGGCATTTTTCATCAGCTCTATGATCTCCGGTTTTACGGCATCCACCTCATCTCTGGGTACATCAAAAACCAATTCATCGTGCACCTGTAAGATCATCCGGGTGCGATACTCTTTTGCCTTAAGCATATTATTCACGTTCACCATAGCAATCTTGATCATGTCGGCAGCAGAGCCCTGAATGGGCGTATTAATTGCCATGCGCTCTGCATTACTGCGGGCTAAGGAGCTTTTAGAGTTAATATCGCGTAGATAGCGGCGGCGGCCAATCAACGTCTTCACGTATCCTTCCTTACGCGCATGCTCTACCATATCATCCATATACTTTTTGAGGCCACTATATTGCTTGAAATACTGATCAATCAATTCCTTGGCTTCGGTGCGTTTTATATCGAGCTGACGCGATAAATTCGTAGAGCCGGCTCCATAAATAATGGAGAAATTAACCGTTTTGGCACGGTAGCGCTGTTCGCGTGTTACATCGTCGTAGTCTACATCAAATACGCGAGCTGCGGTAGCCCGGTGAATATCCTGTCCTTTTTGAAAGGCTTCCACCATGGCTTTGTCTCCACTGATTTCGGCGATCAGCCGCAGCTCAATCTGCGAATAATCGGCGGCCAACAGCACGTGATCCGCATCGCGGGGAATGAACGCCTCGCGTACCTTAGCTCCTGCCTCGGTGCGAATCGGAATATTTTGTAGGTTAGGATTATTGGAACTCAAACGCCCGGTGGCTGTCAGTGCCTGATTGAAAGAAGAATGGATGCGCTTGGTTTCGGGGTGTACCATTTTGGGCAGGGCTTCGACGTAGGTAGACAGCAGCTTGGTAAGGCCGCGATAATCCAAAATATCATCGACAATAGGATAATCGGCCGCCAAATCAGCCAGCTTATCTTCACTGGTGGAATATTGCCCCGACTTGGTTTTTCGCCCTTTATAAGGAAGCTCCATTTTGTCAAACAGCACTTCACCCACTTGCTTGGGAGACCCTATGTTAAACTCTACCCCAGCTTGTTCGTGCACTTTTTTCTCCAGCCTGGCGATATCTTCCTTTAATTCGGTGGCGTATTTGTGCAAAAATTCTGTATCGAGGTTGATCCCCTCGTACTCCATATCCACCAATACGCGCACCAACGGCGACTCTACCTTATAATATAAATCGTGCAGGACATTTTCTTCTTTTAGCTTTGGCTCCAGGTATTCTTTAAGTTGCAGGGTGATATCGGCGTCCTCTGCCGCGTAGTCGACCACTTTTTCGGGATCAATATCCCGCATAGTCTTTTGCTTTTTACCCTTTTTTCCGATAAGGTTCTCGATAGGCACCGGCTTATACTCGAGGTAGGTTTCAGCCAGGTAGTTCATATTGTGGCGCAATTCTGGTTCCAGGAGATAGTGCGCAATCATGGTATCAAAGTAATAGCCTTCGATGGTAATATCGTAATGCCGAAGCACCAGGGCATCGTACTTTAGGTTTTGAGCAATCTTGGTGATATTTGGTGTCTCAAAGAAGGGGCGAAACTCGTCCACAACTTTCTGCGCCTCCGATTGGTTTGCAGGCACGGGAACGTAATATCCTTTATGAGCTTCCCAGGAGAAGGCGATTCCCACTAGTTCAGCCTGAGTGGCATCTATATTCGTCGTTTCCGTATCGAAGCAGACCTCTTTTTGCGCCAGCAGCTCTGTCAGCAGTTTTTTCCGCTTCTCCTGCGTGTCGACCAGAAAATACTCATGGTCCGTATTTTCAATATTTTTACTGGCAATAGAATGCTTCTTCAGGCGCGGCGCCTTGACATTGACCGGGGAGTCATCCCCAAATAAAGAACCCTGCTGCCCTTCTTTTTTGGCGGAAGCCTCTTCCTCACCCAAAATGCTTTTGGCCAAGGTCCGGAACTCCAGTTCTTTGAATAATTCACTCAGCGCATCCCGATCCATAGGGTCTATCTTGAGCGCATTGGGATCGAACTCGATAGGTACCTCAATATCGATGGTGGCCAGTTCTTTCGACATCCTGGCCTGATCAGCGTTGTCGCGCACCTTTTCCTGCTGTTTGCCCTTGAGCTCATCGATGTGATCGAGTAGTCCTTCTACCGAATCGTATTTAGCCAGCAGCTTAGCGGCTGTCTTGGCACCAATACCGGGTACGCCGGGTATATTATCCACACTATCGCCCTGTAGGGCAAGAATATCAATGACCTGCTCGGTACGGTCAATGTTCCACTTCTCGCAAATCTCTTTCGGCCCCATGATGTCGACGCCGTTGCCCTGACGCGATGGTTTGTACAACAGGATATGGTCCGTAACCAACTGTCCAAAGTCTTTGTCGGGAGTTACCATGTACGTGGTGTACCCTTCTTTTTCTGCTTTTTTAGCCAGGGTACCAATAACATCATCGGCCTCGTACCCTTTGACGGTGACGATGGGAATATTGAACCCTTCTACAATTTGCCGGATATAGGGGAAAGCAATCGCAATATCCTCCGGCTGTTCCTCCCGGTTAGCTTTATAGGGCTCATACATCTCGTGGCGAAAGGTGGGGCCATCCGGATCAAAGGCCACCGCGATGTGGGTGGGCGTTTCGTTGCGTAGCAAATCCCAAAGCGCCCGGGTAAACCCGGTAATAGCCGAAGTATTTACCCCTTTAGAGTTGATTAACGGACGATTGATAAAGGCAAAGTGCGCCCGGTAAACCAGGGCGTGGCCATCGAGTAGAAAAAGCTTTTTATTGTCGGACATAGGTACGTGGTCTTGCGTTGCTAATAATAATCATTATTTCCGGGAAATGTTGGCTTCTGCTACAGGGTCATATTGTATTTTATGAGCAGTTGCTGGGTAATACTCACGCGTTTACCCAGGCCCGCGACTCCATTGGGCTGGCTCCAGTCGGTAATCTGTACCCGTACATCGTCGTCGTAAAAGACATTCATGCTCAGGGCTACCTGCAGGTTATCAATTAGGGATACTCCCAGTTCAGAATTCCAGTTGAGGTCGATGTTTTCTGGTCTTTCCAGATAATTCGAAAATAGCAAAAGGGAGCTGGTAAAGGTAGCCTTATCATCCCAGAACTTACCATTGCTATCAATGCGGATACTCTGCCCCATGGCCCGGAAGGTATTATCAAAAGCGGAGTAGCGCCCGGTATCGGAGTCAGGCTCTCCCTCTACCGGATTGCCGTGTACACCGAGGGCAGCGATCGCATCGTCCGGTACAAAGATAAATTTACCTCCAAGAGGGGAGTAATAAATGGACAACATGTCGTTCGGTTTGAAGTCAATTCCGACCGATACACTCAGAGTTGCCGGGTTGAAAAATTGGGACTGTAGGCGTCCTTCGCCCGTAACGTCAGACAAAAAATTGCCCGGTAGCTGATCGTTGCCCTGAAACGTGCGCAGCAATTGGGTGCCGAACTCCAGGTCCGTAGCATAGAACCACTTCGACTTTTTCGTAGTGCGGTAGCCCAGCTTGGTATTGAAGCGAAACTCATCAATCGATTTTTGAAAGGGAACGCTACGGGATAGTCCCTGGGCCACGATACCTGACCCCAACCGCTGAATACCGAATTGCCAGGCTTGAATATTATCCACAGCCAGCCTTTTTTGTCGGTAGCGGGCAAAGGTATTTACGGCAATGCCGAACCCCAGACGATTCTGCCCGGCTCCCTGTCGGGGGTTAATCTGGAGTAACTGGGCAAAGTCAAATCCCAAACCAGCGCCAAGCGTCCAGCCGTAGGGAAGGGTATCTTTTTTTGCTTTTTCAGCTTGCGCCAAAACGGTCTCCGTTGGGTGTAGGATCAGGATAGCGAGTAATGCGTAACAGCAAGTACGAATCATAGGTACATATTCTAGTTTTGAAAATCATCACAAGGGATCGCTAAAATAAAAACGGGGTCCAGACCTCTGGTCTGAACCCCCACATTTTTTTGCCGCAAGGCTAGTAATCGGACATGGTATCCGGTCGTAAGTAGCCCAACTTAGAAGGTAACGTTATATTTTAATAGAAGCTGTTGGGTGATGCTTACTCGTTTACCCAGACCACTTATGCCGTTGGGCTCATCCCAATCGGTAATTTGCACCCGTACATCATCATCGTAGAAGACATTCACTGTAGCCGACAATTGCAGGCCTTTGAAAATGGTAAAGGCCAGTTCGTTATTCCAGTCTACATCAATATTTTGTGGGTTCTCGAGGTAATTGGAAAATAACAGGATTGATGAGGTAAATGCTCCGCGTTCATCCAAAAACTTATTCGAATAGTTGGCCCGTAGCGACTGTCCAAGCGCACTAAAAGTGTTTTCAAATACATCGTAGCGTCCCGTTTCAGGATCAGGATCTCCCTCCACCGGGTTACCGTGTACGCCCAGGGAGGCAATAAAATCATCGGGCACAAAGATGAACTTTGATCCCAGTGGAGAGTAATAGATCGAAAAGTTGTCGTTCGGTTTATAATCGATACCCACGGAGAGGTTCATGGTAGCCGGATTGAAAAACTGAGACAGCAAATTGCCCTGACCTGATACATCGGAAAGAAAATTGCCCGGATATTCATCGGAGCCCTGATAGGTAGGGGTGAACTGAGATAGGAAGAATAAGTCGGCAGCATAGAAAAACTTAGACTCCGGAGAAGTCTGATACCCTATTTTTGAATTGAGGCGTAAATCGTCAATCGCCTTTTGGAAGGGGATACGACTTTCTTCGGCACCCTGAGCAATGACTCCTGATCCCAGACGCTGAATACCGAATTGCCAGGTTGCCAGGTTATCCCAGGCCAGACGTCCTTTGCGGTACTTGCCAAAAGCATTTACCGCGCCTCCAAAGCCAATACGGTTCTGACCAGCACCCTGCCGCGGGTTAATTTGTAGCAATTGGGAGAAGTCAGCCCCAAGTCCCGCTCCGGCTGTCCAGCCTTCCGTGACCTCACTTTCCTCATCCTGAGCAAAGCCAAAATTAATTACCAATAAGGATAAAACTAGTGTGAAAAAGAAATACTTGTTCATCATGAGCTGTTTGATCATTTTTTTATTTCGTAGCGTTGCGTCATTAGTTTATTGAGTGGAAACACCACTTCACTCTGCTCGGTCTTCAGGGTGAAAGAGGTGTTATCGATACGCACCACTTCGCCTTCTACATCTTCTATGACGATGCGGTCGCCGATTTTTAGGCGATTGCGCTGATAGTAAGCAGTCAGCATATTGGATAAGATGGGGCGAGAAGCGTAGCCATAGCCAATAGCAAAAGCCGCTACGATCCCCGCGAGGATAATCGAAATATTATCTTCAATCGATTTGGTTTCAATGCCTGCCTGAGCCAGGGTAATGACTGCAACGTTGATGAATAAGAAATAGAAGACGAAATTGGCGATTAATTTAGCGGCGGGAATATTGAGCGACTTCGTAGCCGTCAATACTATTTTTTTTAGAAAATCAGCTAATAGGATACCCGCAATAAACACGATTAATGCCGACAATAGTACCGGCAGATAGTCGAATAGTTTAGCGATCATTTCCGACAGAGCGGCAATCTGCATAATATCCGTAGCCACCCAGATAAAAATGAAAAAGACCAGGTAGTAGACTAATTTGCCAACAATCTGGCTGGGAACGATTTTAACGTTGGACGAACTAAATAATTCGATATCTCCTAATCGCTTCACCAGCTTATCAAGACCTACTTTATTCAGCAGTTTAGATACTCCCCTACCGGCCAGCCGGGCAACCCAACGGCCGATCAAGATTAGGAAAAGTGCACCGAATAGTTTTCCGATAAAGATCAGCCCTCCGGAAAGAATATCATTGATAAAAGGCAACTGATCTTGTATTCGTTGCCAGACGTTTTGTTGTAAAAAAAAGAGCTGCATATTTGTCCAGGTTATTCGTTTGCTAGTGTATCGTAGAGAACTACTCCGGTGGCTCTCCCGGGTCCTGAGGGGTACCATTTACTGCCGGGGCGTCACTAGGAGATGCCCCATAAGCCCCCCGCATTCGGTCCTCAGTATTGGGAGCGTAGTCAATAGTATCGACCAGAACCCCCACCATATTGTTGAGGTAGATATCGGCCACATCTCCAATCATACGAAAAAAACGTAGCGTATCCTGAATAGAATTCAGTACCTCCTGATTGTCCGCTTCCGCAAAGCGAAGCTCTTCCTCCTCGTATAGCCTCTGAAAATTATTCATAATCATTAAATGGCCGTTGTTGCCATAGTTTTTTTGACATCCTGAGCCTTTGCTTTGGCTCGTTTAATCTTCATTTTAACTGCGCTCTCCGATTTATCCAAAACTGAAGCAATTTCCTTAATAGACATGTCATCCTGATACTTCATCAATAGCACTGCCTTATCCCCGGCCGGTATTTCATTCAATACATTTTTCAGCGTTTTCACCTCCATTTCCAGCAATACTTTATCCGATATTTCATCATCGGCCAGGTCAGGTGGATTGTCTAATTCTTCGGAGAACAATGCCTGTTGTTTTTGCCGCTTCCGCAAAAAATCGATGCAGTAGTTATAGGTTATGGAATACACCCAGGTAGAGAACCGGGACCGTTGACCAAAACGCGCCAAATTGAGGAAAATCTTGGTAAATATTTCCTGTGTCGCATCTCTTGCTAAACCTTCATCTTTCAGCAACGAAATACACTTGGCGTATACTTTACTCGAGTACCGGTTATAAATCAAGGTAAAACAGGGATCAGCCTGTGTATCCAGGTAGGTAAGGATCACTTGCAAATCATCCATTGAAGATGTACAGGCCTGACTCACGTGTATAGATTTAGATTTATATCAAATATACGCACTTCGTCAGCACTGCTTTAGCTTTTGCGAAAGAATCCCCACATTTATGGTAGAAATACTGCCTTCGAAGGAGGGCCATCAACTCCGCCAGTATGGATTTTCATGTCCCGCGATCCGTGACGTCCATCAATACTTCTTAGTACAGTTGAGCCCCCGATTATTGAGATCATTCCACCACACAACCTATTCACCTATCGTTTTAGGCGGACAAACACATTTTAATGTTTGACGGGCATTTTTACGGAAAGACACTTTTCTGTTAAGAAAATCTAAAACTTTAACATTTGTCCTAATCCGCTTTCCGGGCGCTTATTTCCAGGCCACAGTGTCAATAACGGTATACGGTTCAGCAGGCAGCGAAAAAAAACGAGAATGTTTAAAGACGTCAAGGGACATTGTCCCGTTAAACTGGAGAAATTGGTCGGAATTGAGGTATTCAGCATCCGGCGGAGAATCTATATTTACATAGATGGTACGACATTGATCCCGTCCTTTGAGGGCGGTCAGCATAAGTGACTCGTGAGCTACCTCATAAGGATACCACATGGTGTCCCAATTAAAGGCAGAAGACGGCACTAACAGTTTCCTATGCTCCGGATAGAAGTCCAGCGTTTGACTAATGTACTCCAGTCGCTGATGGTAAAAAGAGTGCTTATTGACCATCATAGTGGTACTGATGGCAATAACTGCAACTAGAGTCAGTGCCAACGCTTTACTCTTTTGCTCTTGCCAGATAAAGTATAACGGTGTTGCCCAAATCATACCGAAGATGGCCAGGTAACCGTCAAGCATGATGTAGATACTACTTTGCAGGTAAGAATACACCACCAGGTTGATCAGGATCCACCCTAAAAAAGCACCCGAAATAAATACGCCTGCCCAGACTTTACCGGAGCGGAATAACCACCCTACGCCCAGGATGAAGAGAGCCATAACTGGTACATATTCCAGCGTAAAATACTCCAACAATGCCCGGTAGACAAAATAATCACGGGGATTGAGCAACACATCGCGAATCACCTCGGGTTGAAACAGAACGGCCATTTTATCCGATTCGTAATCATCTCCCTGAACGACAAGAACCTTAATGAGCAGCACAAAGAGAATCAGGGACGGCATGATCCACGACCTCCAGTTTTTCCAGCGACTGGTGTACAGGCGTTCAAAAACCAGAAAGGTCATGATCGGATAGAATACGGCTACGTGTGCCCCGAAAATTCCGGTCAGGCATAAAGCCACGACAACAAAGTCGATCACCCCCAATCGCATGCGTTTGGAACGGTGAGCCAACCAGGTCACGAGTATCGCCGCCAGAACCATGGCAAAAGTAATTTCAGAGATAGCCGCAAAAAACTTATACCGCATGCCCAGGCAAAGCGTACTGACCAAAAACGTACCCCCGATAATAGATCGGAAACCATGGCTAATTAAAATGAAGGCCAGGTAGAACCACACGTAAAAGGAAGCAGAAAAAGACCGCATTATCCATTCCAGACTCCACTCCTGATCAATCCCCCAGAGGGGTACCCACTGTGTTAGGTAGCTGATGTAGCGATGATGCTTGATGAAAAACTCCTCATACGCAAGAATATGAAAGGTATAATAGGCGGTATCAAAAGCCAGAAGTCGCTCCCGGTAAAATATAATGCAACTGACAATGAGTATGCCAAAAAACAGATGACCGGCCCAGAGCAAAATACGCTCAGCGGGAGAGCGGGAATCAACCATGGATAGAGAAATTTTTCGTACCCTAAAGTTAGCAAATATTGGTCAGTAAGGAGATAATCCTTATGCGCGCAGGGTTAGGGTAAAAGTATGAATTTGCTTCCTACCTGTAGCGGCAAGACAACCTGGCACGTTTCAATCAATATTGGTTGGGGTTTGCTAAATGATCTTTGACCGCTGCCCGTACCATATTCAACCCCGACAAATGTCCTCCCGAAAGAATGCGGGTAAACCACTTCTCTTGCAGCTCCATCTGCTGAAAAATTGCCTTCGGCGTATAGCCCTGCGCATGCCAGTGACCTACCTGTCCGTAGAAATCCTGAAAAAAAGATAATTTTCGTCGCACCTTTTCTTTGCCGCCTTTCATTTGGGGGTTGTGGGCACAGAATAGCTGATCGAAGTCTAGCCGCAGTATTTTTCTTAAGGACTGAATCTGTTCTAGCATAGATTCGGAGGCCATAAAATATTTGATCCGATGATGAACATACAGATCGGCTGAGAATAACCATCCCCGTTCAGGCTCATACAGCGCAATCATATCGCTAGCGTGACCCGGGATGGGAATGAGGTCAAAATGGAAGCTGTTTGTTTCCAATTCCTGCTCAAGAGGAATGAGATCATCATCAGGTGGGCGGTTACCCCAGACCATCTTCTGCGCCAGGCTGATGGCCGGCGGTTTTCGCATAACCTCCACACAGCGCGGGGAAGCATAGATCGGGCAGCCGAAATGGGCGCGCAACGGGGATAGATTACCCGTATGGTCCTCGTGGTGATGGGTGATGAAAATCTGGTCTACAGATTGCCGGCAAAGTGTATCCAAAACAGCTGACCGGGCCCGGGATTGCCCCGTGTCAATCAATAAGCCATCGATTAGAAAGCAGTGGACAAACATGGTAGGCTTTCCGACCGGATGGTAGCCAAAGCGGAAGACCTGTACTTGATGATGAGCAAACTCGTCTTGTATAAGCATGGGATGGTACTATTCGAACAGAAAGATAGTGCAAGTCTCCTTTCTTCCTATCCCGTCAGGCATTCGTTCCTGGGTCTAGGCCAAAAAAAAGGGTCATCCGGCAACTAGTGCGGGATGACCCTTTGTGTGTGTTATATTAGGTTGGCGGCGACCTACTCTCCCATCAATGATAGTACCATCGGCGCTGAGGAGCTTAACTTCTCTGT
>Ga0102940_1000393_pt1 | contig 30121 bp, 24 predicted proteins | sample SalPonR2_C_D1_MG_FD_78215 | JGI IMG/M metagenome (GOLD analysis project Ga0102940, IMG submission 78215) | Salt pond soil microbial communities from South San Francisco under conditions of wetland restoration - Salt Pond MetaG R2_C_D1_MG | ecosystem: Environmental > Aquatic > Marine > Intertidal... | reverse complement strand
TGCTGGCTTTTTTGGGCTAGTTCGAGGCGCAAAAATCGCGGATAGCCTAGCTATCCAAGGCTTTTTGCAACGAAGAAATCGCCCCAAAAAGACGCAGATTATTGCTTGATTTAATTGGGCAACTTACTTAATACCTAAAAATAATTAAATCTTCCCACCCTTTCCCACGATTGAAGTGGGAAAATTAAAAGCTCCAATCGGCCATTATCGCCCCGATTGGGGCTTTTTTATGGGGTTTACCCAAAAAATGGGCCCTTTTAGGAACCAATTTTTTTAAAAAGTGGTAAGAAGTATCAGGCAAAGTGATTTTTTGTGGTAAAATGTGGGAATTTGTGGAAAATACTTGTTATATTTGATTATCCTTAAATGGGGAAAGTATACCTATGCAGCAACTTTTAGGAGAATATGATTGCAAATTAGACGCCAAAGGGCGCATGCGGCTGCCAAGTGGACTGATTAGTCAGCTTGGAGAAGCCGAGGTACATACTTTCGTCATTAACCGCGGATTTGAAAAGTGTCTGGTGCTTTATCCGGAGGAAGTTTGGGATGTGATTTCTGAGCAGGTCAGTCAGTTGAATCAGTACAACCGTAAGCAGCGGGAGTTTCAACGCTATTTTTACCGGGGCGCCCAAAAGTTATCACTGGACAGCGCGGATCGGGTACTGGTCAACAAAAGGCTTTGTGAATACGCCGGAATTGAGAAAGAAGTCATTCTGGCCGCGGTTAACGACCGCATTGAAGTATGGGCAAAAGAGCAGTATGATCTAATGCTCGAAAGCGAACCGGAAGATTTTTCCGATCTGGCACAGGAGGTGTTGGGCGGTAATGGTTTAAATGAAATGGAAATATGACCACTTACCACCAACCTGTTTTAGCGCAAGCCTCCGTGGATATTTTGAATATCCAACCCGATGGGGTCTACGTGGATGTTACCTACGGCGGCGGTGGGCACAGCAAATTGATATTAGAGCAGCTTGGACCAGAAGGGAAGTTGTTTGGATTTGATCAGGATGCCGACGCGAAAGCCAATGCATTGGATGATCCTCGTTTTCAGTTTGTGCCGAGCAACTTTCGTTACCTCAAGCGTTTTTTGCGCTTATACAAGGTAGAGCAGGTAGATGGTGTCCTGGCGGATCTGGGTGTATCCTCCCATCAGTTGGACGTAGCCGAACGCGGCTTCTCTTATCGCTTTGATGCGGAATTGGATATGCGGATGAATCAGGAGCAGGAAGTCAGTGCTCAGGATGTACTGGCAGCATACTCCGCTGAGGAACTGCAAAGGGTTTTGGGCGAATACGGCGAAGTGCGAAATGCACGAACCCTGGCACAACACCTGGTAAAAGAACGTAAAGTACGCCCGATTCGAACCATCCAGGATTTATTATCCGTAATGGACCCGGTGATTCGGGGTCAGCGCTTGCGTTATCTATCACAGGTCTTCCAGGCATTGCGCATTGAAGTGAATGACGAGATGGGGGCGCTGCAGGATTTTTTAGCCCAAAGCATTGAAGTGCTAAAAGAAGAAGGTCGGCTATCGGTGATTACCTATCATTCGCTGGAAGATCGCCTGGTTAAGAATTACCTGAAAGCAGGCAATGCAGAGGGGAAATACGATAAGGACTTTTATGGAAATATATACCGCCCCTTCAAGGTGCTAACGAAAAAAGCCATCCTCCCCACGGAGGAAGAAATACGGGAAAACTCCCGTGCCCGCAGCGCAAAGCTACGTGCCGGAGAGCGAAAGAAACAGTAAAGACGCCAAGCTGGCGTCTTCAAAGAAACTAAAAAGAGAAAAACCGCCAAACCATGGCCAGGAATAAAGGAGTAGGACAATTTTTCGAGCTGAGCTTTCTGACCTCAGATCTGATCCTCAAAAACGTGCTTTTTGCACTGTTTTTAGGCTTCCTGGCTATGATCTACATTGCTAATGCCCATTACGCCGAGCGCAATGTGCGGGAAATACAGGAATTACGGCGCGAACTCAAAGAGATTCGCTGGTACTATATGACTTTGGAAGCGGAGAATATGTATAAAAGTCGCCGCTCTGAAATTGCGAAAAATGTAAAGGGCCTTGGCCTGGAGGTGGCCGAAGATAAGCCACAGAAAATCATTATCAAGGAATAGCAGGATGGACATTAAGAACGAAGTACTGTACCGGGTTTATGCCTTGCTGATCATCGTCATGGTGATAGCGGGTGTCCTCTTTGGGCGCACCCTGGTAATTGGTGTCCTGAATGGAGATAAGTGGAAAGCCAAGGGAGAAGAAGTATTCCTGAAGTATAAGGAAATAGAAGCGGAGCGCGGAAATATCATTGCCGCAGATGGTAGTGTACTGGCTACCAGTATTCCTTATTACGATCTGTATTTTGATCCACTTGCCGCTTCCGATGAAGATTTTAATGAAAACCTGGATACCCTTGCCTATTGTCTGGCCACCTTTGTGGATCAGAGTTATACCGTGGGTGGATACCGCGAGCAGTTATTAGAATGGCGGACCGATACCTCAAATCGTTACCGTCCGATTGCCAAGAAAGTTTCTTATTCGGTCAAACAACAGATTGAACAGTTCCCGCTATTTAAGCTGGGGCAGTTTCAAGGCGGGTTGATTGACGAGCGGGCCAGTGATCGCCGCCTGCCTTTTGGACTGCTGGCACAGCGAACCATCGGCTATATCCGTGAGGGGGCTAATCCGGTAGGCCTGGAGGGTTACTTTAATGATATATTGGAAGGGGATCCCGGCGGACAATTTATGGTTTGTGTAGATAAACGCCGCGACTTATGGGTGCCGGTAGACGATCTAATGGAAATTGACCCCGAAAGTGGGGATGATATAAAAACGACGCTGGATATTAATCTGCAGGACATTGTGGAGCAAGCCCTGTTGGATGCGGTGAAATACCACCAGGCCGACTGGGGATCTGCCGTATTGATGGAGGTAAAAACCGGTCAGATCAAAGCCATCGCGAATCTGGATAAGGTGCGTAATGGGTACTGGGAAGCCTACAATCGGGCCGTGGGTACCGCCGTGGAGCCAGGCTCTACCTTTAAGGCCGCTAGTATACTGGCTTTATTGGAAGATGGTTATATCAATCTGAATGATACTGTCTTTATCAATCGGGGAGAGTGGGAGTATTACGATGAACGCATGGTGGATTCCTCACCGGAGAGCTTTTTATCCGATTCCGTAAGCATTCGTAAAGCTTTTGAGATATCCTCTAACGTAGGTATCTCAAAAATGGTGACCCAACACTACGGTTCGCGGACGAAAATGAATAAGGAAGAAGGCGCAGAACGCTTTATCAAGCGACTTAAGCAATTCAACCTGCATATCCCCACGGGTATTGAGATCAAAGGAGAAGACAATCCTTACATCAAGGAAGCCTATTCGGCCGAAGATAACTGGAGTGGAACCACGCTGCCCTGGATGTCGATTGGCTACGAGCTGGAGTTGACGCCACTACAATTATTGACTTTTTATAACGCCATTGCCAATAATGGAACCATGATGAAGCCTTATTTGGTGACGGAGGTACAACGTTTTGGAGAGGTGAAAAAGACCTTCAAGCCAACGGTCATCAAAAAGCAAATAGCGAAGAAAGCCTCCATCGCGGCCCTGCAGGAGTTGTTACAGGGCGTCGTGGAAGAAGGAACAGCGAAGAAGTTAAAGTCTGAAGAATATAGCTTTGCCGGTAAAACGGGTACGGCACAGATTAATTACAAGCGTTTTGACGGGGGAACCCAGGTAGGAGGATATCAGGCTTCTTTCGTTGGGTATTTTCCGGCGGATAATCCGGTCTACAGTTGTATTGTCGTGGTAAATAATCCACGCCTGCATGGTAATTATGGTAGCGAGGTAGCCGGCCCGGTATTTAAAAAGATTGCGGACGAATGCTTCGGCGCAGAAATTCAATTGCACGAAGAATTACCCTACCTGGCCGCTAGCCAGATGAGAGGTCGCCTCTTACCCGATTACGATGTTGGTTACGGAGAAGACCTGGACAAGTTACTTACCTATTTCCAGATGCCCCACTACGGTGATCCGCAAACGGAGATAGCCGTACTGCGAAATGATCAGGATTCGCTGCTCCTACAGGAAAAAACCCTTTCCGAAAAAGTAGTCCCCGCCGTTACGGGTATGGGGCTGAAAGATGCGCTGTACGTATTAGAAAATAGAGGCCTACGGGTGAAAATTGAAGGTTTTGGAAAAGTGGCTCGTCAGTCACTAATCCCGGGGACCTCCATCCGTGGGCAGGAGATAACGCTTTATTTACGATGAAGCTATTAAGTGATTTATTAGAATCATGCGACCCGCTAAAAGTAGTGGGATCGATAAATATTGACATCAAGAAACTGGATTTCGATTCCCGAAAAGTGGAGTCGGAGAGTTTGTTTTTTGCCCGGGAGGGTACTCAGGTCGATGGCCATCAGTTTATCCCCAAAGCGATCGCTGCGGGCGCTAAGGCCATTGTCTGTGAAAACCTGCCAGGGGATTTGCCGCAAGGCGTGTGCTTCGTTCAGGTTCGCTCCACGGCGGAAACCATGGGGAAGATGGCCAGCCATTTTTTTGACCACCCTTCCGAAAAGTTACGACTCATCGGAGTGACGGGCACCAATGGCAAAACCACGACGGTTACTTTGCTTTACGATTTATTCGTGAAGCTGGGTTACAAATGTGGCTTACTTTCGACGGTACAAAATCAGGTTGCCGGAGTGACGGTCCCTGCGACGCATACCACCCCCGATGTAATCGCCATCAATGCACTTTTACAAGATATGGTGGAAGCGGGATGTACTTACGCTTTCATGGAAGTGAGTTCTCACGCTGTGGATCAGCGCCGGATTGCCGGGCTGCAATTCCGGGCGGCGGTCTTCACCAATATGAGCCACGACCACCTGGATTACCACGGTACTTTTGCCGCTTATATCCAGGCGAAGAAACGCTTCTTTGATGATTTGCCCAAAAGTGCTTTTGCACTGGTGAATATCGATGACAAGCGAGGGCGGGTAATGGTGCAAAATACTAAAGCTAGCGTACAGACCTACAGCCTGCTCAAGATGGCAGACTTTAGAGGGAAAATCATTGAGAATAGCTTATTGGGGCTGCATCTGCGACTGGGAGAACAAGAAGTGTATACCCGACTGATCGGAGGGTTTAACGCTTACAATCTGCTGGCGGCTTACGGAGTAGCCCGCTTGATGGAAGAGGAAGAAGTAGCTGTATTACAGGCGATTAGCAGCCTGAAAGCAGCCGAAGGAAGATTCGACTACGTTCGGGAACCTAGAAAGGGGATCATTGGCATCGTGGATTATGCCCACACACCAGATGCCCTGGAGAAAGTCCTGGAGACCATCCGACAGGTAAAAGATTCGAAAAGTCGGATCGTAACGGTAGTCGGTTGTGGAGGAGATCGAGATCGGGCCAAGCGGCCCCAGATGGCACAGATTGCCGCAAGAAATAGTAGTCAGGTGATCTTGACGGCTGATAACCCCCGATCGGAGGAGCCTGATGCCATTATTAAGGAGATGGAAGGGGGACTGGATGAGGATTTAAAAAGAAAAACCCTCCGTATCACCGATCGGCGACAGGCTATCCGTACGGCTTGCCAGCTGGCCCGGGAGGGAGATGTCATTCTGGTGGCCGGAAAGGGCCATGAGAAGTATCAGGAAATAAAAGGGGTGAAATATCCCTTTGACGATAAAGAAATTCTAAAAGAGGAATTTCAACTTGATAATTAGCCCTTGCTAATACAAGAAAAACCACTTAACACATGCTTATTGAATTAGTCAACTGGTTAAATAATGTATTGGGAGATAAGCCCGGAATCGGCCTGTTCGATTATATCTCTTTCCGGGCGGGAAGTGCGATCATCGTATCGCTCATTATCTCCATGTTATTTGGCAGTAGGATTATCAAGTATTTGAAAAGATTGCAAATCGGAGAATCGGTTAGAGATCTGGGGCTCGACGGCCAAAAACAGAAGGAGGGTACGCCTACTATGGGTGGCGTGATCATCATTATGGCTACGCTTATTCCATCGCTGTTATTTGCGGACCTGAGTAATGTATACATTATTCTTATTCTCTTGTCTACCGTCTGGATGGCTGCCATTGGTTTTGTGGATGATTACATCAAAGTCTTCCGTAAAAATAAGAAAGGGCTGCGTGGGATTTTCAAAATTCTGGGGCAAGTGGGGCTGGGCTTTATTATCGCGCTGACGATGATCTTTAGCGAAGATATTGTCGTTCGCCTGGAAACGGGTGCTGCCCAAGAAATTGGCCTGTCCGACGAAGATCGCATTGGCGAGTTTATCGAAGTGAGACTGGATAATGGTACACTGGTGGAAAAAGGAGATTATAAAACGAACCTGACCAACGTGCCTTTCCTGAAGGGGAATCACCTGGATTATGCCTGGTTATTACCGCTCAAGGCCAGTGTCGCCCGGAACTGGGTCTGGATCATCTTTGTCCCACTGGTGATTTTCATCGTAACGGCAGTATCGAACGGTGCTAACCTTACAGATGGTTTGGATGGTCTGGCTACGGGCGTCTCGGGGATTGTTGCCGTAACGCTGGGTTTGTTCGCTTACCTTTCGGGTAACGCCATTACGGCGAACTATCTGAATATCCTGCACCTGCCGGGTACGGGAGAACTGGTGATTTTCTCGGCTAGTTTGGTTGGTGCTTGTATCGGATTTCTTTGGTACAATTCTTATCCGGCACAGGTTTTTATGGGCGATACCGGAAGTTTAACCCTGGGCGGTATTATTGGGGCTTTAGCCGTGATTCTGCGCAAGGAGTTGCTGATACCGATTATCTGCGGAATATTTCTGATTGAGAGTCTATCGGTGATTATCCAGGTCTCTTATTTCAAATACACCAAAAAGAAATACGGAGAGGGGCGCCGCGTATTTAGAATGTCCCCCTTGCATCATCACTATCAGATTGGTGGTATGCACGAAGTGAAAATTGTCAATCGCTTTTGGATCGTTGGGATATTATTAGCGGTCATTGCCCTGATCACCCTTAAAGTGCGCTAGATCATGCAGATAGTAGTCTTAGGAGCGGGTGAGAGTGGGGTAGGAGCGGCCTTATTGGCCAAAAAGTTGGGCTACGGGGCTTTTGTCTCTGATTACGGAAAAATACAGGCCGCTTATCAGGCCGAATTAAAAGATAAAGGTATTCCATACGAGGAAGGCCAGCACGATGAAGAGCGGATCACGAAAGCTACGGAGGTCGTAAAAAGTCCGGGTATTCCGGATAGCATCCCGCTGATTCAACAATTGAAAGAAAAGGGTATCCCCGTGATCTCTGAAATTGAATTTGCCGCAAGGCATACCCAATCAAAGATTGTAGGAATTACCGGTACCAATGGCAAGACCACCACCACTCGCCTGACCTATCACCTGCTAAAAGAAGCGGGGCTGGACGTAGGGATTGGCGGTAATGTGGGCTATAGTTTTGCCAGGAATGTAGCGGAGCGAGAATTCGAATGGCAGGTACTGGAGCTGAGTAGCTTCCAGTTGGACGGTATAGTGGACTTTCGTCCAAATATTGCCATGCTTTTGAATATCTCTCCGGATCATCTGGATCGGTATGATTATAAAATGGAAAATTACATCGCAGCCAAATTTCGGATTGCGATGAATCAAACGGCGGCTGACGTGCTGCTGTATAACGAAGAAGACCAAAACATCAGCGCTAAGCTGAAGGAATTGGATCTGACCGTTTCCTTAAAAGCCATTAACAGTAAGTATTTCGTTGAAGGTCACCTAATGATGGGTGACCTCAATTTTAACCTGCTGAATACGGCTTTGCTGGGGCGGCATAACGCGATGAATGCACAATTTGCGATTCGCGTTGCACTTGAATTAGGGATAAAGGCCGAACAAATTCAGGCGGGACTGGAAAGTTTTAAAAACGATCCGCACCGTATGGAATTAGTAGCCTCCATAGATGGGGTACGCTACATCAACGATAGCAAAGCCACTAATGTGGATGCGGCCTATTACGCACTGGAAGCTGTCTCCAAACCCGTGATCTGGATCGCGGGCGGACAGGACAAGGGAAATGATTACCGTCAATTACAGGTATTAGCCAGGGAGAAAGTCCAACAGCTAATTTGCCTGGGCGTAGATAACCGACCGCTAAAAGAAGCCTTCGGAAACCTACTGCCGACAAAGATCATTGAAACACAGGATATAAAGCAGGCACTGGCTTTCGCCAAAAAAGCGGCCCAGCCTGGCAGTACGGTACTATTATCACCCGCCTGCGCCAGCTTTGACCTGTTTAACAATTACATTGATCGCGGCAATCAATTCAAAGCCGCCGTCAACAACATAAAGTAAAGACAAGGCATGCCTTGTCTCAACAGCCCTGAAGGGGTTTAATAACATAACTTATGTCATCAGTAATCACAAAACTAAATGCCGAACTGAAAGGCGACAAAGCCATCTGGGGAATCCTGGTGCTGCTATCCGTCTTCTCTATCCTGGCGGTCTACAGCTCTACCGGGACCCTGGCGTACAAGTATGCTGGTGGTAATACGGAGGTCTATCTCATCAAGCACGGACTGATCCTGCTGGGTGGAATATTCCTGGCTTACGTCTGCCATCTTTTTGATTACATGACCTTCAAGAAGCTGGCGCCCTTTATGATGGTGGCTTCCATCCCCTTATTGGTTTATACGCTGGCCTATGGGGTAGAACTGAACGATGCCCGACGCTGGGTGCAGATCCCCTTTGTAGGATTGACCTTCCAGACTTCGGATTTTGCGAAATTAGCACTGGTGTTATACATCGCCCGTGAAATATCTTCCAAACAGGAGTACATTAAGGACTTTAGAAGTGCCTTTCTACCCATTATCGTACCCGTATTGCTGGTCTGTGGTTTGATTGCTCCGGCGGATTTATCGGGGGCATTGGTCCTTTTTCTGACAGCGGTAATGATGATGTTTGTCGGACGGGTGTCCATTCCTTTTATTTTGCTTCTGCTCTTGCTGGGGATTGTGGGTTTTTCCATCCTGATTATTCTGGGTGACTTCACGGATATTATTCGGACGGATACCTGGCAGAGCCGATTGCTCGAGTTTAGAAATAATCCCGAAGGGGGATACCAGACCCAACAATCAAAAATAGCGATTGCGAACGGTGGTATTTTTGGTTTAGGCCCCGGGAATAGTATTCAGCGGAATTATCTGCCCTACGCCCACGCCGACTTTATTTACGCTATTATTTGTGAAGAATACGGGCTGATTGGCGGCGGAATCGTGATTGGGCTCTACGTATTGTTCTTTTTCCGGGTAACCCGGATCGTGACAAAATCACCTAAGGCTTTTGGGGCTATGGCCGCGATTGGTCTGGGATTGAGTTTGTTGCTACACGCATTTATCAATATTGCGGTGTCCGTGCACCTGGTACCGGTGACGGGGATCACGCTCCCGATCATCAGTAAGGGAGGGACTTCGATCCTCTTTACCTGTATATCGGTAGGGATCATATTGAGTGTAAGTAAATTTATTGACAGCATAAGCTACGAATCTTAAGTATATGGATAAGCGCATCAATATCATTATCAGTGGCGGTGGAACGGGAGGACACGTTTTCCCGGCAATTGCTATTGCCGATGCGATCCATGCCCAGGCCCCGGTGGCAAAGATATTATTCGTTGGTGCCAGGGGCAAATTAGAAATGGAAAAAGTCCCGAATGCGGGTTATCCGATAAAAGGTCTGTGGATCAGTGGTTTTCAGCGTAAGTTTTCGCTAAAAAACCTGTTATTCCCGGTCAAATTAGTCTGGAGCTTGTTGCGCTCCTGGATGATTGTCCGCAGCTTCAAACCCCAGGTAGTGGTTGGAGTAGGAGGCTATGCTAGTGGTCCTTTACTCGAAGTAGCTTCCCGTATGGGGGTACCCAGCCTGATTCAGGAGCAAAATTCCTACGCCGGGATGACGAATAAGCTATTAGCGAAAAAGGCAGATCGGATATGCGTGGCTTACGAGGGGATGGAGCAATTTTTCCCCGCCGGAAAAATTGTCCAAACCGGTAATCCGGTACGTACCGATTATTTTGCGAAAGCAAGGGATAAAAGAGAAGCCTATCGGCACTTTGGTCTAAATCCCGGCCTCAAGACCATTTTCGTCTTTGGAGGGAGTCTGGGAGCTGCCTCGATTAATAAAGCGATGGCTGCCAATGCCGATCGCCTGTCACTGGATCCAGGAGTTCAGATTATCTGGCAGGTAGGTAAACTGTACTATGAACAATATAAAAACACCGAAATGGCCCGGCACGAAAGAGTACGCCTCTTGCCATTCGTAGACCGGATGGACCTGGCCTACGCAGTGGCCGATGTGGTGGTTTGTCGCGCCGGTGCCCTGACCATCTCGGAATTGTGCCTGCTGGGACAACCGGCTATCCTGATTCCTTCGCCTAATGTAGCCGAGGATCATCAGACAAAAAATGCCATGGCACTGGTAGAGCGCCAGGCTGCCGTAATGGTCAAAGACGCAGAGGCGCAGGAAAATATTTTGGCCAAAGCACAGGAATTACTGGCCGAACCCGAAAAATTGAAAGCACTAAGCGATAATATAAAGCAACTCGCTAAACCCAATGCCGCCGATGCCATCGCAAAGGAGGTGCTAAAGCTTGTTAAAAAATAAATAACCGGGACACATGACACATGACACATGACACATGACACCCGACACATGACTAACGGATACTGATATGCAATTAAATGACATTAAAACCATCTACTTCGTAGGAATCGGAGGGATCGGCATGAGTGCCCTGGCACGCTACTTCAATGGAAGGGGCGTTGCAGTGCACGGCTATGACCGTACCTCCACGCCACTGACCGTGGCCCTGGAAGCAGAAGGGATGCATATCCACTATCAGGAGGCACCGGAGCTCATTCCGGATCAGGTCGATTTGGTGGTCTACACGCCCGCCGTACCCAATACCCACCGGGAGCTTCAGTACTTCAAAACTCATGGTTTTCCTATAAAAAAACGTGCGGAAGTGCTGGGTATTATCAGCCGTAGTAAAAAGACGGTGGCTATTGCCGGTACGCATGGTAAGACGACCACCAGTTCAATTACCGCTCATTTACTACAGGAAGGTGGTCTGGATTGTACTGCTTTTTTAGGAGGAATTGCCCAAAACTATGGATCGAACTATATCGACGGGCAGAGTGAATGGGTCGTCGTGGAAGCCGATGAATTTGATCGTTCCTTCTTGCATCTTTCTCCTGATCTGTCGGGCATTCTATCCATGGATGCCGACCATCTGGATATCTATGGGGATGCACAATCATTACTGGAGACCGGTTTTCAGGCTTTCGCTAAAAAGCGGAAGCCGGGTGGCAAATTGTGGGTTCAGCAGGATTTTGTTTCTGATTTTTCAGGACAAGAGAGAGTGGCTTCCTTTGGCCTGGAGACAGGGACTTACCGGGCGGAACAAATAAGAGTAGAAGGGGGCTATTTCTGCTTCGACTATACGAATCCGAATATCCGTATGAAGGACCTTCGGTTTACCATGCCGGGCCGACATAACGTTGAGAATGCGACGCTGGCGATTACCATTGCCCTGGAACTGGGAATCTCCGAAACGGCTATCCGGAAAGGCTTGCAAAACTTCAAAGGGATACAACGGCGCTTTGAATTGGTCTATCGCGACGAGGAAATCGCTTTTTACGACGATTATGCTCACCATCCAACGGAGCTAAAAGCAGCTATTAATGCAGCGCGTGCCCTATTTCCGGAACGCAAGATAACGGGGGTTTTTCAACCACACCTCTTTAGCCGTACCAGAGACTTTGCGGATGGTTTTGCCGAAGCACTAAGCACCCTGGATGAATTACTGTTGCTGGATATTTATCCGGCCAGAGAGTTGCCGATTGAAGGAGTCACCAGTGATTGGTTAGCCCAAAAAATAAAAAATACAAACGTCCATCGCGTACAATTGGATAACGCTTTGGACACCATAAAGAAAAAAGTACCGGAAGTACTGCTGACCCTGGGGGCAGGCGATATCAGTACCCTGGTACCCCAAATAAAACAATATCTAACAAAACGTAAAGCCGCCACGCTGGCGTCTCCGGATTAACCAGGCCCGCCTTAGGCGGGCAAAACAACAAAACACAATGAGCCAACAGCAATATACAGGAGCCATGAAGCGAATCGGCTGGACAGCAATGCTGTTGCTGACGGCCGTACTCGTTATATCCGCTATCGAATATAAGCAGACGAGTACCATCCAAACGGTTGATATTGCTATCGAGCCACTGGGCGATACGACGCTGCTCATCCAGCAGGGAGATGTGATGCTCAGCCTGGATCGCAGTTTTGGTTACCGCTTTGACGAGCGTCCCATCAAAGACGTGAATGTAGAACGTATTGAGCGAGTGCTGGAAGAAGAGCCCTTTATTAAGGATGCCGATGTGTATATCAATGCAGCCAACATCATTAAAATATCTATCACGCAGCGACAACCCATCCTGCGGGTAATTGATAAAAATGGACTGAATTACTATCTGGACGGAGAGGGCTATAAGATGCCCCTCTCCAAGCATTTTACCACCAGAACGCTGGTGGCTACCGGAAATATTCCACCCCACGTGCCGGATTTTCTCGAAAGAGAGAAACACGTGCTGAAGGACTTATTCGCCCTGACCAGGCAGATTCAGGAGGATGAATTTTGGTCGAGTATGATCGAACAGGTCTACGTCAGTAATTCCGGTGATTTTGTTTTTGTTCCCATGATTGGTGATCAGCGGATCATTTTTGGGAAGATGGATCGGGTAGAAGAAAAATTCAGGAACCTGAAGGCCTTTTACGACCGGGCGGTTCCGGTTCACGGCTGGAAAAAATACCAGACCGTTAATTTGAAGTTTAAAGGACAAGTAATCTGCTCCTAGCAGGATAAGATATAGATAGACATCTAAAGAAGAACTCAGTAATCCGCCTCAGGCGGATATTTCAGGACTAAAAATTAGAGAAAATGGAAGAAAACACGAAAAAATCAGACGTAATTGTAGCGCTGGACATTGGTACGACGAAGGTCTGTGCCGTGGCCGGGCGGAAAGACAAGTATGGTCGTATTGAAGTGTTGGGAGCCGGTAAGGTGCACTCCAAAGGTGTACTGCGCGGCGTTGTCTCCAACATTGAGAAAACGGTTAATGCCATTTCCGAAGCTACGGACTACGCCAGCCGATCGGCAGGGATCGAATTTGATACCGTACACGTAGGTATCGCTGGCCAGCACATTAACAGCTTACAGCACCGGGGCATTCTTACCCGGGAGAATGATCTCAATGAGATCGACCATTCAGATATCGAGCGATTGATCGCCGATATGTACAAATTGGTGCTGCCACCGGGAGACAAGATTATTCACGTCATTCCTCAGGAATACACCGTAGATAACGAGCAGGGTATCACAGATCCCATTGGTATGTCAGGAGTCCGCCTAGAGGCTAATTTTCACATCATTACCGGGCAGATTACCGCTTCTAATAATATTCAACGTTGTGTGGAGCGCAGTAAGTTAAGACTGGCCAGTATGACCCTGGAACCCATTGCTTCGGCTATGGCGGTACTTAGCCATGAAGAAAAAGAAGCGGGTGTGGCCCTGATCGATATCGGGGGGGGAACTACGGATATTACTATCTTTCAGGATGGCATTATTCGCCATACGGCCGTCATTCCTTTTGGTGGCAATGTGATCACCAAGGATATCAAGGAAGGCTGTACGGTTATGACACCACAGGCCGAAAAACTGAAAGTGAAGTACGGATCAGCCCTGGCTTCAGAAGTATTTGATAATCGCATCATTTCTATTCCTGGCCTGCGGGGCAGAGAGGCGCGCGAGATTTCCGAAAAGAATCTGGCCCGTATCATTCAGGCCAGAGTGGAGGAAATCCTCGACTGGGCTGCCTGGGAGATCAAGCGCTCTGGTTTTGAGCGCAAGCTGATCGGTGGAATCGTTCTTACCGGAGGTGGTGCTTTACTGAATAATATTGAAAAACTGACCGAATATCGTTTGGGGATGAATACCCGGATCGGTATTCCGGTAGAACATCTGGCGCATGGATATAACGAGGCGCTGAGTAGTCCAATTTACGCAACTGCGATTGGTCTGTTGATGAAAGGTATTGAAGATCGAACCACCGGTCTGGTGGCAAGCGTACCGAAAGCGGAACCAAAGGCGTCGACTCAGGAAGAACCTGAGGAGGTGGTCGTTGAAATGGGAGACAAGTGGTACGAACAGATCTTTAAGAAAACTAAGGAATGGTTTGAAACGGAACCAGATCCCGACATGTAAACAGGTCGGATTTACCTTACTTAATCAATTGACTAATCTAAAATAATATATCATGATTTTTGATATTCCTAAAAATGAAAGCCCCATCATCAAAGTATTGGGCGTAGGAGGTGGCGGGAGTAATGCCGTGACCCACATGTATAATCAGGGCATCGTTGGGGTTGATTTTGCCATCTGTAATACCGATGCGCAAGCCATGCAACAAAGCCCCGTTCCCACTAAAATTCAACTGGGACCAGAACTAACCGAAGGACGTGGAGCGGGCTCCAAACCGGCCGTAGGTAAGTTGGCTTGTGAAGAATCTATCGAAGAGGTACGGCAGTACCTGGATAATAATTGTAAAATGCTCTTTATCACGGCTGGTATGGGGGGTGGTACGGGGACCGGAGCTGCGCCCATCATTGCGCGCACCGCACGGGAGATGGGCGTATTGACCGTGGGCATCGTAACCCTCCCTTTTACCTTTGAGGGACGCCGTCGCTCCTCTCAGGGAATGGAAGGACTTAACGATCTCAAAGATAATGTGGATACCATTATTATCATCTCTAACGACAAACTGCGTCAGATCTTTGGTAATCTGTCCATCAGTAATGCTTTTGCGCAAGCGGATAATATACTGACGACCGCGGCCAAAGGTATCGCCGAGATCATTACTGTACCGGGTTATGTGAACGTAGACTTCGAGGATGTCAATACGGTCATGCGCGAAAGTGGGGTAGCGATTATGGGTACCGCTTCTGCGGAAGGAGAAGATCGCGCTAAGCAGGCTGTCGATGAGGCCTTACACTCGCCACTACTGGAGGATAACGACATCCGGGGTGCACAGCATATCCTGCTAAATATTACTTCCGGACAGAAGGAGGTGACCATGGACGAAATCTTTGAGATTACCGAATTCGTTCAGGAAGAAGCCGGGCATGGTACCGATCTGATCTGGGGGAATTGCTACGACGAAAGTCTGGGCGAGAAAATTGCCGTAACGGTGATCGCCACGGGCTTTAAGCACCGGAATCTGGATGGCCTGCGTCAGGAGCAGAATCGGCGTAAAGTGGTTTCACTTGACGACGAAGAAGCTATACCTAAGAAGCCTAAAAAAGATACCCCGACCCTCTCAGATATCGGTTACCAAGAAGAAGAGCGAGAAGCGCGTCCCAATACGTACGAATTTGACGATGTGCGCGCCTCAATGGAACGACTCAATAATTTTCGCTGGACCAATGACGAATCCGAGGAGAAGGCGGGTAAGTCTGCTGCCTCCGATGAGGATAAGCGCCAAAAATACTGGGCACAACAGGGAAAAAAACGCGGACAGGCGGAACCGCCGAAATTTAGTAACCCTAAAAAATTGATCGAACTGGAAAATAAGCCCGCTTATCTACGCAGAGGGGTTAACCTGGAGGATGTTCCCGAATCGGATGAGCAGGAAATCTCCCATTGGTCGATCAATGGAGAAGTAGGCGAGCAACCAAGCATCAATGAGCAAAATTCTTATTTACACGATAATGTTGACTAGTACACTGTGTAAAAAGTTAATATGCTTTATGAAACCTAAGGTTTCAAAATACTTAGAAATTGCTTACGCAGTGTACTAGTATTTACTGATACTAATTTTTAGTCCATTTAAACTGAGAATACTAGTATTTATTTTCGAGTCCGGCCCCGTTGTCGGACTCTTTTTTTTTATGCTTTTGCGAAAAGGGTGCAAATCTAAGGTCAGTGGGATCTGGTTTTTTGAGGTAGGAGTGATTGTAATTAAGAGACTGAACTTAGAACAGAAAGGTCCCCCTTGTCTAAGTTCCAACTATTAAATAGAACCAATCACCCCTACTTCAAAGAGGTACGATTTGTCTTCCTGGAGGGAGTGTATTTGACCTTTTCAAAGTTCTTTAAAAAAAAAAGAACCAACAAAAAATCCAAACGGCCAGTAGCTTCGTAAGTAGGATGTAACTTTTATTAAAAAAAGCGTCTTAAAAGTGGTTACATTTTTCCATTTGGAGACACTTACTAATGAAGGCGGGAGTTAATTGGATTAACTTTTAGGAAGCTGTTAAGAAACGCAAACAGTAATTAACGTATCCGAAGCAGTAATTAACAAGACCTTAAAGAAAAATCTACAACATCCTCCGCATATTTGAGTTATAAATAAAACGTTTGACATCCGAATTAATAACCTGTGAATCATATCCACCATGAATATTAAAAAAATTAAAATGGGCCTTACCGTTGGCCTGATGAAAAACCGGGACTCGAACCAATCTTTGCAAGGCCTAAAAGACCTGATGAATAATTTCGGCGAAGAAGTTGGAAACTTCCTGGGCTTACAAAAATTAGGTCAGCAATCGCTCAATGCCAACCACGTGCAGCAGCGTTACGCCCTGCAGTTTGAGCGTTGCACTCTAAATGTAGACTTGATCGCAAACCCCAAGACCAAAACCCAGGTGATTAAGAGCTTTAACCTCAGATAAGGAAAGTTTTTTATACGATTCGATTTATTCCCAATAAGCCCAAATGAACACGTTTCATAAATTCATGTACTAAAATCTTTTGTACATATCCAATGAAAACCCCACCGTGGCCAGATGCCGATCCTGAGTGATTGTCTTCTGGCCACTTTTTTTGCCTTAGGCCAATGCTCCAGCTTAATCAACCAAGAATTAACATTCCCTTGATGCAGCGGATTAAAAAAAGCTGTACCTTTGCGCGCTGTTACGGGTACGCCATACTTTTGCCATAGGCATCTCTATGGGGTTTGCGGAAGCGTAACAGAAAATAATCATCAGGAAGAGCGGCCAAGACAAGCTTATCTTCCTTTAATCACTCTAAGATGTCATTAAGAAATATTGCCATTATCGCCCACGTCGACCACGGAAAGACAACCCTGGTTGATAAGATGATACACGCCGGTGAACTCTTCGCCGATCACGAGAAGCCCGGTGAACTCATTATGGATAGTAACGAGTTGGAACGCGAGCGTGGAATCACGATTCTGGCGAAGAACGTTTCTATCCGCTACAAGGATATTAAAATTAATATTATCGACACCCCTGGTCACTCCGATTTCGGAGGGGAAGTAGAGCGGGTGCTCAATATGGCCGACGGTGTACTTTTATTGGTCGATGCTTTTGAAGGTCCCATGCCACAAACGCGCTTTGTCTTACAAAAAGCGATAGAACTGGGCTTGAACCCCATCGTGGTTGTCAATAAAGTAGATAAGGAAAATTGTACGCCTGATCTGGCGCAGGAGGCCGTATTCGACCTCATGCTGGGTCTGGATGCCACCGAACAACAACTGGAATTCCCCACGATCTTTGGTTCGGCCAAAAATGGCTGGATGAGCGAAGACTGGAAAGAACCAACGGATAATATCGTCCCCCTGCTGGAAACCATCGTTGATTATGTACCCGAGCCAAAGGTGGAAGAAGGTACGCCCCAGCTATTGATCACCTCCCTGGATTTCTCCAACTACATTGGACGGATCGCCATCGGTCGCTTGCAGCGCGGAGAACTAAAAGACGGCCAGCAGGTTAGCCTCTGTAAAAAAGACGGAAGCATCCAAAAGAGCCGTATTCGCGGCTTGTTTACCTTCGAGGGTTTTGAGAAAAAGAAAACCGACAAGGTAGAAGCGGGCGATATCTGTGGTATTGTCGGAGTCGAAGGTTTTGAAATCGGTGATACCATTGCAGATATTGATAATCCGGAAGCCCTGGAGCCCATTGCTATCGACGAGCCTACCATGTCGATGCAGTTTACCATCAACGATTCGCCATTCTTTGGTAAAGAAGGGAAATACGTAACTTCTCGACACATCAAAGAGCGGCTGGAAAAAGAACTGGAGAAAAACCTGGCCCTGCGCGTCGAGCCGGGTGCCACCGCTGATTCCTTTAAAGTATACGGTCGCGGGGTGCTGCACTTATCCGTACTGATCGAGACCATGCGTCGCGAAGGTTACGAATTGCAGATCGGTCAGCCACAGGTGTTAACCAAAGAGATCGACGGTCGTAAACACGAGCCGATCGAAGAGCTGTCGATTGACTTGCCCGAGCAGTATTCGGGTACCGCCATTGACTGGGTGACCCGTCGTAAAGGCGTCATGCTATCCATGGAAAACCGTAACGACCGGGTTTATTTGACCTTTGAGATTCCTTCCCGTGGCATTATGGGGCTGCGGAATACTATGCTGACCGCTACGGCAGGTGAGGCGATTATGTCGCACCGCTTCAAAGAGTACCAACCATTTAAAGGTGAGATCCCCGGACGCCAGAATGGTTCTATGATTTCTATGGAGAACGGAAAGGCGATTCCTTACTCTATCAATAACCTGCAGGATCGCGGTATTTTCTTTGTAGAACCCAACCAGGATATCTACGAAGGACAGGTGGTCGGGGAGAATGCCCGCCCAGGCGACATGGTGGTCAATCTGACCAAAGCCAAGAAAATGAGTAATGTGCGCTCTGCCGGAGCGGATGATAAGCTCAAACTGGTTCCTCCTCGATTGTTTACACTCGAAGAAGCACTGGAATATATCCAGGGCGACGAGTACGTTGAGGTGACACCAGAATCACTGCGGATTCGTAAGGTTTTACTGAAAGAACACGAGCGCAAGCGCGCGAAAAATCCGGCGCTGGCTTAGTGAGTATGTTTTGAGGTGAAGTGAAAGCTTCGCCCCAAAATTTATTATGTAAGTTCGAAGTGTCTACTTCGAACTTACATTAAAACCTTTTCCCGACACCCAGGCCGACTGACCAGGTATGGTAAGCATCTTCTCGGGCATCGTAGAAGAAAGTAGGAAAGATATCCCAATGGTGGTTTAGTTGAAATTCGTATTCCAGACCTAATCGAAAGAGTAAAAAGCTTTCGTTTGCTTCAATTTCCATTCCTGGGCCGGCTTGTAGGACCAATCCTCTCCATGGCTTATACAGCGCATCCAGCGTAAGCACCAATGGATATTCTCGTTCCAGAAATTCCTTATGGTCTTGTTCAACAATAAAATTAGCGATCTCCAGATCATTATGTAGCCCAATGCCAAATTTTTCGTTTGTCCAGTATTCTAAATCTATGCCCCAGGACGGAATAGCAGCGTAATCATTACTTTCCAGTGCTGGAATGATGGTGTGGCCAATAATAATCGCTGCCCGGAAATGGGGAATGGGATGCCCTTCTGTTAGGTAGGCTGGATGATGCACGATACTTTGTGCCTGTGCGTACAGAGATAGACTCATTAGAAGAGGAAGTAGAATAGAGGCGTAAAATCTCATTTTTGTTCTAAAGAAAAACAAGTCCCCCAACAAAAAGTGTAACCTCTGTTACACAGGTTTAAACCCTATTTGCCAGAGCTAATCTTTTTAGCTATTTTTCTGAAAAAAAGCTATGCATCGATGTTTACTTCCCTTCATAATGGTTTTGTTGCTAACCTCCCAGTCAGGTTTTAGTCAAAACCCAATCACCGAACAACTCTACGAAACCTACGAACGGTACCGAGAACCCAGTCTCACCAAACGGCGCGTTAAGCACGATGATATTCAGCCACTTTTACAAAAGCTGAAGACCGAACCAGGCTTTGAAGTACGACAGGTAGGGACCTCTATTCAGGGACGTAGCCTAAGCCTGGTCAGCGTGGGAGTAGGGGAGGTCGACGTCTTCCTTTGGTCCCAAATGCATGGCGATGAGCCAACGGCAACTATGGCCATTTTTGATATTCTTAATTTCCTGACCAGTAAGGATTTCGAGGTGCAAAAACAGGGGCTGCTGAGTCGAGTCCGTCTACATTTCTTACCTATGCTGAACCCCGATGGCGCAGAATTGTTTCAGCGCCGCAATGCCCTGGGGATCGATGTTAATCGGGACGCCCTTCGATTACAATCTCCCGAGGGACGCACCTTAAAGGCAGTCCGCGACAGCCTGGAGGCCGATTTTGGCTTTAATCTGCACGATCAGAGTCGGTACTACAATGCCCTTCGTACCGATAAGACGGCGACCATTTCTTACCTGGCACCCGCCTACGATTATGCAAAGTCGGTGAATACCGTGCGGGCTAATGCTATGAAAGTTATCGTCATGATGAATCGCATCATACAAAAATACGCCCCCGGACAGGTCGGTCGCTACAGTGATGCGTTCGAGCCAAGGGCCTTTGGCGACAATTTGCAAAAATGGGGAACCAGTACGATCCTGATTGAGTCGGGTGGCTATCCCAATGATCGCGAAAAGCAAGAGATTCGTAAACTCAATTATGTATCTATCCTTTCGGCGATTTTTGCCATTGCCGATGGTTCTTTTGCAGATGCAGGCCTGGCGGAGTACAACCGCATTCCCTGGAACGATCGCAAACTCTTTGATCTGAAGCTGGAAAACCTAAATTATCCACTAAGGGGCAATACTTACCGCCTGGATGTAGGGATTCACCACAATGAGATCGATTTGCCGGGACACGATGATTTTTATTTTCGTAGTCGGGTCGTCGATCAGGGAGATCTATCTACTTACTTTGGGTATACCACGCTCGACTGCACAGACTATACGCTTCAGGATGGCCAGGTATATCCCAGGGTACTGCCCGACTTGTCGGCCCTTTCCAGACTGGATTTTTCCTTTTTATTGCGCCAGGGCTATACCCATTTCAGAGTGGTTTCCACCCAGAATGCTGGTAATGAGATACGGTATCCCGTGATGGTGGTTTCTCCGGAATTTAAAATGGAAAAGCCTCGGGACGGGGTCATACCCACCACCTTCCTGCTCGCTAAAGCCGGTAAAGTTGAATACGCCGTAGTCAATGGTTTCCTGCTGGATCTGAACCAGGAAATCAGCTGGGAAGGCAATGGGTTAATATTAAAACAGTAAAACCGACTGGTCTAGTTAGGTTAGGATATGAAGGGTTTAGAGACTATTCTCAGCGCATTACATCAATTGGCTGATACGGCGGTAGTAGATCGTAAAGCTTTGAAGTATAACATCAGAGCCGAGCGATCTTTAGGAATTTATCAGAAGGACTTAAAAGCAACTGGCGGGCAAGATTGGTAAAAACAATAGGACTAGACCTGGCCCTGAGGATACGGGCATATACGAGGCTCGGCTATTGTGTAGCAGGCTAAATCGGCCCACTGGATTGCCAGGGATGCCCTACAAGAATTCGGTAAACCAAATCTAGCCATCCGTGGCTACCCGGGTGGGCCATACCAAAAGAAAAAATAGAGGGGGCTTGAAAAGCAGCCCTTTAGCGGATTAATCTACAGTGGGATTGAGCATAGGCAGATCCATTACCTGTTTCTCCTCCGGACCTACCCGAAAGAAGCCAATGATGCCTCCTGATGATTTGGCGACGTGCCTGGCAAAGCTGACAAAGCTATCGTAGAAGATATGACTGTAGTGTGTACTCAGTTTGGCAAGGATAGGATTCAGTTTTTTGAGTTCGTTGCTCACGATTTCCTGGCGTTCCTCTACATTTTCTGGCAGTTCTTCCAGAAAATGATCTAAGCGTTCAGAAAAGTCTTTACCGACTTCCTGATAATAGGGCATTAGCTCATCCTGAAAGCTAAAACTTCTGATTTTCGTTAGTTTTTCAGAGGCGCTTATTTCGTTTTTGTCAATATTTCCATCGGCTCCAGCCACCAGAATAGTGATATACGCGATGGCGTCTTTCATTTGCTGCTGTTCGTCAGCACTTAGATTTTTTAGCAATTCCATTGTATGTCAGTCGTTGATCTGAACAAATTTAATAACACCTCGAAGATACAACGACTGAGGGAACAAAGCGAGAAAAAATTAGGCTAATTTAGCCAGGTCCCGCACTAAAATTCTTCCCCGATTGAAATAGATGAGATTGTTTTTCTTTAGCTCATTCAATACCAGGGTTACCGTCTGGCGCGAGGTGTAGGTGATATTGGCAATATCCTGATGGGTCAGAGAGTGCTTAAGCAACATTTCGTAACCGATGCGTTGGCCCCGCTCGGAGATGGCATTTTTGATGAATTCAATAATCCGCGTACGGGCATCTTTGCAAACCAGTGCTTCCAGTTTACTTTCGGCCTTCATCAGCCGGTTGCCGAACAGCGACATTACCTCGTTGGTCAGCTCAAAATTGCGGAACATCAAGCGGCGGAAATCCTCTACTTTGACGGCAAAGAGTTGTACTTCTCCTTTCAGGGTCTGGGCAAAATCACTGCGATACTGCTCACCGACCAGGCCTTTTTCGCCAAAAATGGTAAAAGGATGAATGAGGGTTTTGATCACCTCTTTATTGTCATCGGAGGTCTTGGCAATTTTTACTGTTCCTTTAATAAGGAAAAATAAATGCTCAGAGGCTTCTCCAGCCTGGTATATTTTACTGTAGCGGGGCATCTTGCGGTGGGTCATATACGCACACAATTGCTCCTTTTCTTCCCGACGTAGCACAGACAACAAAGGGAATTGCTCAATCGAGTTTAATTTCAATGCTTTATTCATGTTTGGCTATTTTTGGGTGTTGAAGATTCTTAAATACACACCTATAGACACAGAAAATAGCTTACCCCACTACGCGAACCCAAATTATTTTTGGAATTTATTGTCGATTGACAATAATCTTACATAGCGCTTGTCTAGTAGTTCCGGATAGCCACGGAATCGACCTCTTTAGAATAAGCGGCAAAAACACCATTCCCGTTTTCTATGGGGTTGTAGATGATAATGGGCTCTGCCACGGGGGAAGTGGGGGCCAGTCGCTGTCGACTGACGCTACTGTAGAATAGATAATAAGGTTCGGAAACGCTTCTTAATTCGGCAATAATCTTACCGGGCAGCTCTTCGTCGGTGGCTACCTGTACCGATATGGGTAAGCTAAGGCTTTTTGTCTCTCCGTCGAAAGGGGTATCTTCTAATAATAGGCCCCCTTCGTAGTGTACAACCTGGAAGTTATTATTCTCTTGAGTGGGAAAGCGTAACTCCCGGGAGGAGACCCCAGAGATGATGGTGTCGTTTCGGAGTATGGTAAACTTTTCTATTTGCTGGAATATTTTAAGGTGATAGTAATTCCGTATTCCAGGAGGGTCATCAAAGTCCAGGCTCAAATTGAAGTCATACTGTTTGATGTTGTCCGGTAGCGTTGTGGCACGGCTTTCCGAAATTCTTAAGCTCTGCAGGTCCGTGCTTCTGGGCAGTGTCGTGCTGGCTATTAGGCGATCGAAAGCTGGGACATCCACCTGCAGAAAGTAAGTTTTCTCTATTTCTGCCTCAAAATTTTGCGTGGAAAAAAAAGGAGGGCCGCCCGCCGGTTGAACAAAGACTAACTGCTGTTCGAATTTTTCTCCTTCAAATAATCTAATCCGGGCATTGGTGGGGTAATCCGCCCCCAGCGGATCATTAATACCACGGGTGAGCGATACCTGAGCTTGTAATTCTTCACCTGGCGTAAACGTACTAATGAGCACCAGCTCTGGTTCCTGTTCAGGAAAGGCGATCTCTACCGGTCTTTCGCAAGTAACCGCCATAAAAAGAAATGCGCCAAGAATTAAAAAAATCAAGCTTCGCATAGTTGTTTTGCCTGTTCTTAGTAAAAATAACTAAAATTTACTGGAAATGTTAATGGAAGGAAGTAATGGAAGGCTTTGTACCCCTACAAACTGGCGAAATTCACTCAGGTTTCCATTCGAGGGGCGAATACTGGTACGAATGCGGTAATATAATGGGTTGCTGCGATTATATAGGTTGGTCACTCCCAGGTAGAGGTGGTGGCGAAGCTTCCACTTCGTAAATTGGTAGTTGAGGCCCAGGTCAAGTCGGTGGAAGTAGGGCAGGCGATACTGGTTTTTACTGCCAAAGTCAAGAACGGAGACTGGGAAGTTACTACCCGGAAACTGGAAGGATATACTCTGGCTGGGCAAACTGTAGGCCAGACCGCTGCCAAACAAGAAATTGCCGCTAATGCTCCAGTGATCGTTGATTTGATGGATGAGGGCCATTTTTAGATCGTGCCGCCGGTCGTACTTAAAGGGGTAAGTCTCCCCGAAATTGATCCTTTCAAAATTCCGGTTAGTAAACCCATAGCTGTAGCTGATCCACCCACTTGTTTTTCCGGATTGTTTTTCCAATTTTAGATCGATCCCGTAGGCCGTTCCCCGTCCGGCGGTAATATTGCTCTCCCAGTCATCGATAAAGCTAATCCCCTCGGATAAACTGAGTAAATTATCCATTCCTTTGTAGTAGGCTTCTAGTTCTAAGGACCACTGGCGATTGAGTCGCCATTCGCTGCCCAGGGCATACTGCACGGCGCTTTCCGGATGAATATCTCCGGTAGAGGGCACCCACATATCCGTGGGGAGACCAATGGTACTACTGGTCAAGAGGTGCAAAAACTGACTGGTTTTGCGGGCGGAGCCAAATAGCGATACCCGGGGATGCCACTGGTAATCAAAGGAAAAACGGGGTTGAAATAACCAGTAATTACGCTGATCAACGAAAAAGCTACTGAGGTGTATTCCGTAATTAATGCGTAATTTAGGGAGTACTTGTTGACTGTTTTCGGCGTATAGCGCCAGCTCCCTACCCTGAATGTTTCTATTTTGTTGCGTTCCTCCAAGACCACTTTCCAGATTGGTTGCATTATATTGCAGGATACCAGGACTAAAATCAAGGAATCCACTACGGACGCCAAACCTTACATAGTGCTTCAGACCGGCATACCAGTCGAAGTCTACTTTCATGGCAACGTCGCGAATACTCGATTGATACAGTCCGGCGAGGAGCTCATATTGCAGCAACTGTTCCGGGGTAAAGCCCAGTAAGCTATCCTGAGTTTGGTAGCCAAAATTTAACTTGAGGAAACTGTAGGTAAGAGTTGTACTGGCAAATAACTGCGGGTGTACTTCTTTATTCCAGCGCAGGGAGAAGATGTCATTTCCCCAGTTGACGTATTCGTCATATTCCTGATTAGCCCGGAATCCCAGTAATTCGTTTGTATTGGGGTTAATTAAACGAAACCGTTGCTGTACCTGGCCAAAATTATTAAAGTCATCTTTGCCCTTGTAAAAACTTAAGTATAGCTTACTGCGAGGAGAAAAGTGGTAGTTCAATTTGGCATTGAAGTCATAAAAATCATAGGTGCTGGAGCCTTCTTCTCCCTGTCCCAGCTTATAAGATCGGACCCGGGGCTCCAGGAATTGATCCAGAATTGACCAGCGCCCGGCGACCAGAAAAGATGATTTCTGGTCTTGATTGTTAAATAGGGGCCCTTCTAGCGAAGCCCGTGCGGAGATCAATCCCAAATGGGTGGAGCCACTTAATTTATTATAATTGCCATCACGGGTACGGATGTCGAGTACGGAAGCCAGCCGCCCTTCGTAACGGGCGGGATAGGCACCCTTTAGAAATTTAGCCGTTTTTATCACGTCGGGATTAAAGATTGAAAGCAGTCCAACCGCATGGGTACTGTTGTAAACCGGTACCCCATCTACGGTGATGAGGTTGTGGCCAGTATTCCCCCCCCGAACGTAAATCCCCCCGATACCATCGGCACCCGTCTGTACACCCGGTAACAAATGCATAGTTTGAAAAACATCGGTCTCGCCACCAAAACGGGGAAGAAGGTCCTGCGACCGGAGATCAATTTTCTCTAAATTCCAGTCTATGGGTAGTCGGTCCAGGGCATTGCTGGTGTCCCAAAGGGTGATGGGGTTAATGGTGAGATTATCTTCGAGGGGAAGCACAAAAGCGGTGTCCCGGTTGAGCGAGAGGGTGGCCATTTTTTCGGCATGACCGATATGGGAAAAATAAAGCTGCCAGTCCCCCTCGGGAAGTTCCAGACTAAATTGGCCGTATTCGTTGGTATAGGTTCCCGTAGCCAGTGCAGGTAGGTACACACTGGCTCCTACCAGATTCTCTCCGGATGCACGGGCAACGATGGTGCCGGTAATGTAATGCTTTTTGCGGAGGTCCTGCTGGGTAGCTTCAATGATAATGGCGCCTTCCTTGACCTGATACCCTAGTGGCGTGTTGAGGAGGAGGTAATCGAGGATCGCCGCCAGTTTATAATTACGGAAGGTAGTATTGATTTTTTTGGGAGGAATGGCGGCATTATTAAAAACCAGTGGAATATCTTTTTGATCAATCAGTTGGGTTAGGGCCTCGCTCAGGTTAAGGTTACGAAAAACAATACTCACCCTTTGGTCCATGTTTTGAGCACAGAGGCAGGCGCTTATGCTCAGGAACCAGCCGAGTAGTATTATTTTCTTCATGTTGCTCTACCTTTGTTGGAAGTCAACTATTGGCAGGTACCGGATATACGGTATGCCCCTTCTTCTATCTTAGAGACGTCGAAAGTAGAGAAACCGTTGATCTGACGCAAGACTTTTTCCGGATTTGAAATATTAAAGGTTCCGGTCAGCCGACATTGTTTTATACTTTCCTGAACTTCAAATTCCCATGGGTGGTGGCGTTCCATTTGTGCGAAAAGGCGCACCAGGGGTTGGTTGCGCATATCGATTTCTAGTGGACCCTCTACATGTATGGGCTCCTGGAAGAGAATGCCTCCCTGCTGACAAATTCCAATTTGTCGGGCGGGAACTAAGATTTCCTCTTTGGTGACCTTGTCCAGGAAATAGACCCTACCTTCTTGTACTTCAATACTGGTTTCGGAGGCCCCTGATTCTGCTTTTAGTAAAAAGGAGGTGCCCACGACCTTCACCTGGGTGTTTTCGGTCTGTATCCTAAAGGGGTGATCCACATCGGCCTGCACCTTGAAATAAGCGGTACCACTAAGCTGAACATCTCTTTCTGCCTTTTGGGGAAAGCGGCTGGGGTAAATGAGCTGAGCCCCGGGATATATTTCTACGCTGCTACCATCGGATAGCGAGAGGGTCTGGGGGCTTTCACTTTGATTGTAAAAGGTTTGTAGCTGGTTTTCGGAGAAAAGATAAGTCCGGGCTACCCAGGCTCCAAGCAACAAAAAGAGGAGGGTGGCAGCGATACGTAGCCAGACGAGTCGACGGGGCCGAGTAGCCGCCTTGGCTTGCTGCATTTTCTGCTTTAGCTGGGCCAAGTTTTTTTCCGTATCAAACCGGGGCTGCTGGTCTTGTTTATACTGATCACTCAGGGCCCACAGCTTTGCCAATTGTTGGGCTGCTCGGGCAGCCTCCTGCTCGCTTGCTTCCTCGCTTTTTATTTGTGAAATAACTTTTTTGATACGATTATCCATTGCTGTGGTTTTCAATTAGGTTGCGGACGATAGTTACACCCTGGACACGAAATAACGGATTTCCCACTACGAGGTAAAGTATATTTTTATGAAAATAAGTAAAATACTTGACAAATAAGGGCCTAAATACTGCCGAAGTAGCTTCAAGGCTTTGACGATTTGATTTTCTACCGTTTTTTCAGAAATATCCAGTTTTTGAGCAATTTCCTTGTAGGTGAGATCTTCGTACCGACTAAGTAGAAAAACCAACCGACAGCGCTCCGGGAGTTGATCAATCGCCCAGTCAATCTGTCGGCTCAATTCCTCGACTTCCAGGGGGCGAGGGGTGAACTGATCGTTCGAAGGAGGCAGGTCGGCCTCACTCTGGCTTTTTAAATCCCTGATTTTATTGAGGGCTTTATTGATGGCTGCTTTGCGCAAATAGGCTTTTAGGGATCCCGTAATATTGATCTTTTCTCTTCTCCTCCACAGGTCAAAAAAAACGTCCTGGGCCAGGTCTTCTGCAATGGGACCATTGGGTATAAATTGATAAATAGTGGTGCATAAGTAGGGGAAATAAGCCTTGAAAAGCCATTCGATGGCCAGATCAGGATCAGTACTGAGCTTTTCTTTAATAGCTGTATCGTTATGTGCCTGGCTCAAGTTGTACAGTTTTAAGATGGGCAGACGAAGAGTCCCAAAATACTTATCCTCCCAGATAACTACAAAATTAATAGGTCATTATTTTGGGCATATAAAAATAAACAAATACCTTAACGCGTCGCACGAAGATTACCCCTGGCGTGCAAAAGACAAAACTACTTACACACAGATATAACCCAAACTAAATAATCATCTTAGTTCACTAACAACCTTATATATGAAAAGACTATTAGCATTAATAACTGCTATATGTACGCTCCCTCATTTGGCGATGGCGCAGAGTTCTATCGACCAGGCCATCAACTCCGTTTTTGCTCCCGTGACTCAAGTGATTGAGTCTATTGTGTTTTTTACGGTGACTATTGGAGGCTATACCATCCCCTTTGTATTGATTTGGTTAGTGGTGGGTGCAATTATTTTCACAGTATACATGCGCTTTGTGAATGTCCGATCCTTTTGGCACGCCATCAATGTCGTCCGGGGAAAATACGATAATCCGAATGACAGTGGCGAGGTATCCCACTTCCAGGCCTTAACGGCGGCTTTGTCCGGTACCGTTGGGGTTGGTAATATTGCCGGGGTGGCCATCGCGGTATCCTTAGGGGGCCCGGGTGCTACCTTCTGGATGATTCTGGCTGGTCTCTTTGGTATGTCTTCAAAGTTTGTGGAATGTACCCTGGGGGTAATGTACCGGAACGTCCGTCCTGATGGTTCGGTATCCGGTGGGCCGATGTACTACCTGGACAAAGGGCTCAAAGAAAAAAATATGGGGACCTTCGGTAAGATTCTGGCAGGGCTTTTTGCCATTGCCTGTATCGGTGGTTCTTTTGGTGGTGGTAATATGGTACAAATTAACCAGGCCACCCAACAGTTGGCTGCCGTAACCGGTGGTGATTCCAGTATCTTTACGTCCAATGGTTGGATTTTTGGGGTCACTATGGCGGTTATTGTAGGTGTCATCATTATCGGTGGTATTAAGTCTATTGCAAAAGTGACGGATAAAATCGTTCCGCTGATGGTAGCCGTTTACGTAGGTGCTGCTCTCTATGTACTCATCTTTAATGCCGCAGAAATTCCCGGAGCCTTTGGACGTATCTTCAATGGTGCCTTCAATTCTCAAGCCATGTACGGTGGTTTCATCGGCGTATTAATTCAGGGTTTTCGTCGGGCAGCTTTCTCTAACGAGGCGGGTATTGGTTCGGCATCTATCGCTCACTCTGCGGTGAAAACGGATGAACCCATTTCGGAGGGTATTGTAGCCTTACTAGAGCCTTTCATTGATACGGTGGTCATCTGTACAATGACGGCATTAGTGGTCATAATCTCTGGATATGGTGATATCGGTCAGCAACAAGCTTTCGAATCTTTCTCACAAGGCGGAGGGAACGATGCGGCTATTGCCCTGACTTCTTCCTCTTTTCAACAGTCTATTTCCTGGTTCCCGGTCGTTTTATCCGGAGCGGTTATTCTGTTTGCCCTTTCGACCATGGTTTCCTGGTCTTATTACGGACTGAAAGCCTGGACTTACCTGTTTGGTGAGAGCAAAACGATGGAATACGTCTACAAGGCTATCTTCTGTGTTTTTGTGGTGATCGGTTCGGCCATTTCTGCAAAAAGTGTATTTGACTTCGGAGATGCCATGATCTTTGCGATGGCCTTCCCCAACGTACTTGGGCTTTACTTCCTGATGGGTAACGTACGCAAAGCCTACGATTCTTATCGGGCAAGAGTGAAATCCGGTGAGATCGCCCGGGTGGATTGATTCCGCTTTCGCGAAAAAAATAAAAATAGGGTTTAGTGCAGCTTGCGCTAAACCCTATTTTTGGGTTCTAAATGATTTCATCTGTATATGATTTTAGTAAAGTGTTGTTTTATAGGTAGTTATGTAGTGCTTAAGCTTAGGTTGAATTCGAAGGTTAAAGGTTAAAGTCCCAAGGTTAAAGTCATGTCACATTTTAACCTTTACCCTTTTTACTTTATCCTTTTGCCCAGAGCAAATCC
>Ga0102940_1000391_pt1 | contig 30196 bp, 28 predicted proteins | sample SalPonR2_C_D1_MG_FD_78215 | JGI IMG/M metagenome (GOLD analysis project Ga0102940, IMG submission 78215) | Salt pond soil microbial communities from South San Francisco under conditions of wetland restoration - Salt Pond MetaG R2_C_D1_MG | ecosystem: Environmental > Aquatic > Marine > Intertidal... | reverse complement strand
GACTTGAACCCCCTAATCAACTGATATTAGCAGAACAAAAACACAAAGAAAAGCCAAATAGCGGGTGGCCACAAGAGAAGATCACGAGTGCAAGCGCAGCCCAAACGGCTTGAGATTCGAGCGCCAGGGCCGTTTGACTTTTTAGCTAAGGATTCCTTGACCGGCCTCCGCCTTAGGCGAATTACTTTTTTTGTGGGCCACAAAAAAGTAAGGTAAGCACGGCACATAACTTTGCAGGATTTTTATTTTTTTAAATTTCATAACCAACTATAAAACAATACTTTACTAAAATCATATACACATGAAATGCCCATGCGCCTCAGGCGCACCAGAACGCGGATGAATATCGGGAAGATGCTTGATCCACCGGATCACTTACAAACAATCCGTGGGTACCCGACCCTTAGCATCTTCTTAATCTCCTTTGCATTTAGACTGGTCTTTGCCTGAATCCCCCCGCATATCCCCTGGTAAGCAGTAATTCCCCATGTAGGACAGCCAGCACTAGGTTTTGCATTAAAATCAGGTGATTGGCTCTTTTGCAAGCACATGGGAAATTGCTGCCAGGTAAACCTTCAAGCCCCTAAAACAATGATAATCAATGTATTGAACACGAAAAATGTCGTGAATCGAGGTAAAAAAGAGGTTCGTTTTGTCAGTGTCTCCCATCGGTCGAATAGATATATTGTAATCATGCAATAAAACCTATACAACGGTTTCTCTTTGACACAACTTCAACTAAAAACGACATCAATTATGGAATTAACAACACAAAGCTACTCACTTAGAAGCAAAACTATTTCCTTTTTTAAGATACTAAGCGTTGCTTACCTGGCCATGAATCTCTTCAATTTTTCGCTTTCCGGCCTATTTGAGCTTTTCGGGGTAAGCTTTGAACAGCCCTATCTAAACCAACTGAATAGTACGGAATTGGTGATCATCGGAGCGGTGATCGCTCCCCTACTCGAATCGGTCCTAATCGTAGGTATACTCTGGCTGGTCCAGCTCTTTGCCCCGCGCCTGGTTGCCATGCTAGCCGTAGGGCTTGTATTCGGAGCCCTCCACATTTCTCCCGGAGTACACTGGGGCGTCGTCCTGGGCACGGCCATAATGGGCTATCTCTTTACTCATTTCTATCACCAGACGCGGGAAAGAGGGCTAAGCGGCTTTTGGCTGATTACGCTCTTACATACCCTTAATAATCTGACCGCTTTTGCCGTCAATGGTATGTTATAGAATAACGAATGGAAAAGCCCCTACTACTCCGTCGACCGCTCGTAGGTAAAGCCCCCATTCTTGTTCTGTGACCACTGGGTAAATTTCACGCTCAGGTAGATGTCGTCGTCGACCAGATACAGGACCAGGTCTTTGCCCACTACATCTTTGGGGCTACCTACTGCCGAGCGGAAAGGCCGGAAATTCAGGCTACTGATCTCATCCAGGCTGCCCTGGGCCCATTCGGTACCGACGGGACTATCCTGCTTATTGTAATTACCTTCGGCACGGATATTGAATACCTGCCCGCCGTTGTTCCCCCGGGTCAGCCAGACATTATCGGTGATCCGGTCTTGATTAGCGGCATCGTTGGGATCAGCGCCCGGTGACTTGGTAAAGGTAATCGTACTGCCCTCCCAGACATCACCGGTGATGACACGAGGCTCTTGTTCACTACCACTTGGATCGGCCAGGGTGTCTTCGGCACAGCTGTATAAACTGAAGGCCGCTAATGTACAAAGGAAAAGATGTCGCAAATTCATGTGTTGTATTTTTGTTTACTAATGAATAAAGTAGGTTTCTTTTACACTAGTTACGAACTGCGATACCCTTTCGGATGTTGAGACTTTTGCTTTTTTTTAGCAAAGTTGTTTAAAAATGATGCCTGGCAGACAAAAAATGGTCACAGATGAGCTTCATCTGTGACCATTTTCGCGTGACCAAATCACGACGCCTTATTTATTATCTCCACCAACGGGTGGAGGTCCTGGTGGAACCAGGCCCTTGTACTCGTGGTCGCCTTTGCGCTCTTTAAACTCGGCTTTGACGCCTTCCAACAGTTCTTCATCCTGAAAGAGATCAACCATGGTCATACCTAGTGCCTTAGTGGCAAAAATCATTCCCTTGTGGCCGATCGACATTCCGCCGCAGGCGACGACTGCCCAAGAGTGCCAGGGTGTATCCTTGGGCGCTACCGTAGCGGACATCCGCACGACGGGTACGACCCAGCTTACGTCGCCGACATCGGTGGACCCCCCTTTGCCTTCGGATAAGGTCTCTTCCATAGGTTCGATCTTGGTATCCATGCCCACTTGAGGTTTCTGGGTAGATTCCTGAATTTTTTTCGCGTAAGCGATCTCCTCATCGGTGTATTCAATATCGCCCAGCATCTCCAGATTCTCCTGCATGGCGGCTCCGCCAGTACGGTTGACCAGCACCTCGTAGATTCCGGAGACCAGAGATATCTTGTGGTCGACATTCGCCATGATGGCCGCGCCTTCGGCCATGCGCTTTACCTGTTGGTAGACCGGCTCCAGGCCTTCTTTATTAGTATCGCGAACCCGAACCCAAATACGGGAATAATCGGGTACTACGTTCACCACTTTACCGGCATCCTGGATATGATAGTGCATGCGTACGGATGGTTTGACATGCTCCCGGTAGGCATTGATCCCTGCCGTATACAGCTCCAGTGCATCGGAGGCCGATCGGCCGTTCCAGGGATCGGCGGCGGCGTGGGCCGCCTGACCGGTGAATTCGACAATAAAGTCCACCAGGGCCAGTCCGGTTTGTACGCTGACTTTAGTAGCAGCGCCGGGATGCCAGTCGAGTACGGCATCTACCCCATCGAAGACCCCTTCGCGAACCATCCAGACTTTGCCGAAGTATTTTTCTTCGGCCGGGCAGCCAAAGAATTTAATGGTTCCTTTGATTTTTCCCTGATCCATGAGTTCCTTGGCGGCAATGGCGGCCCCCAGGCTCGCCGTTCCGAACATATTGTGGCCGCAGCCGTGACCGGGCGCGCCATCTTGCAGCGGATCTTTGGTGGGCACCGTTTTTTGTGAAAGCCCCGGCAAAGCGTCAAACTCTCCGAGGATACCAATGACCGGGCTTCCGGAACCATAGGTAGCCACAAAGGCGGTGGGCATGCCGGCCACGCCGCGCTCCACGGTGAAGCCATTCGCTTCGGCGTAATCGGCCAGGGCCTTGGAGGATTTGGTCTCCTGAAAAGCGATCTCTGCGGCGGCCCAGATCTCATCGCTGATCCGAATTAATTCGTCCTGGTGTTTTTCTACTGATTGGACGATGGCTTTTTTATCCGCCGTCATTTGGGCATCGGCCACTTGCGTAAAAAGACTGAAGATGGCCAGTACTAATCCATAGCGTATTCTCATCATAATTAATTTAGTTTTTCAATGCCCTGAAGATACAAAACAAAACCGGGCGTTAAAACGGAATGGCACACAAACAAAGTGCCGGACCCTCACGGACCCGGCACCTACGCCAATTTACATTCACACTATCGGTGATTCTTAATTTTTTGGGTTTAGTTAAACTCTTGTAAAGTAAATCGAATCGGCAGTGTGAATCGAACGGTTACATTTCTACCCCTTTGTTTTCCAGGAATCCATTTGTGCCCGTCGTTCATGGAGTTAATCAGGCGTAAAGCTTCTTCTCCACAGCCACCACCAATATCACGCAGTAATTCGGCATTGGTAATACTGCCATCTTTCTCTATCACGAAACTGACTACGACCGAGCCCTGGATACCATTCTCAATGGCCATACCGGGATAGCGAATATTCTTTCCTAAAAACTCCATCAGCTTCTGATCGGCACAAGCTTTCTTGGCCTGGTCATCACCCTCGATATCCTCACAGCCCGGGAAACGAGGCATCTTTTCTACAACTACAAAAATCTCGCGGGCATCGTCTTTAAATGTAGGGGGCGGAGGAGGAGGCGGAGGAGGAGGCGCATCCGTATTGGCCACAAATGTCTCCGGTATTTCGATAGCCGTTTCGGCATCTACTGACTGGTCCACAAACTCTATTTCATCTTCCTCCATCACTAATTCCTCGGGGACCTCCTGAATAACGGGAGGCGGAGGAGGAGGCGGAGGCGGAGGGGGTTCGGTGCTTCTGGGTATGTCAATTTCGACATCTTCTTCAATGGAGAATACGATTTCTTCCTGCTCAATAACTTCGTGGTACTGTGTCCAGTTGAAAGCAGCTATGGTCAGTAACAAAGCAGAGATAAGCCCCAGTCGTAAGAATACTGGACTTAATTTAAATACATCTACATCGGGATACTTATTACGGGCGGTCAAGGGCGAACGCCACTTTTTGTCAGCATACTTAGTGGTAAGGTTGGAATTGGATTGGTGTCTGTAGTACCATTTGAAAGCGAAAATAATCGCAAAAATGGTCGCCATTCCTAAAACAATTCCCAATACAAGTTGATTCGAAGTGAATGATAAATTGGTCATCATGGCGTAAATTTTGTGCAGGCCGAGAAGCAGCGTGCTGGCTATAAAATTGGCGAGAAGCGCTCGGGCTTCTTTGATTACATTATAAAGTTGAGGCAATTCCTTACTATTCTCATTGACAATCCTCATCCTGCTTAATGATATTTGGCAATACCTGCAAAATGTCCATATTTATTCTGCTGGCGAAATAGATCACCATTTCTACTTAGAAAGTCGGGACCCTGAATTGACCAAGCCAGGGGATTTCTTTACTTTCGTGAAATGGATCTACAGCAGCGATCGGATTTTATTAAGCGGCAGGCCTATGAATTGGGGTTCAGTTTCGTGGGGATTGCCCAGGCGGGCTATATGGAAGAAGAAGCCCGGCGGCTGGAGGAATGGCTCAATCAAAACCACCACGGCAAGATGGGCTATATGGCCAATCACTTTGATAAAAGAGTAGATCCTACCCTACTGGTGCCCGGTGCTAAATCGGTGATCAGCCTGATGTACAACTACCACAATCCGGAGCCACAAAAGGATCCGGAGGCGCCAAAGATCTCGCAGTATGCCTACGGAAAAGACTATCACCATGTATTGAAAGCCAAGCTACGGATTCTGATGGACCGCATCCAGGAAAGTATCGGTCAGGTAGCGGGCCGGGCCTTCGTCGATTCGGCTCCGGTACTGGAGCGCGATTGGGCCCGTCGCAGTGGTACGGGCTGGGTGGGGAAAAACACCCTGCTCATCCATCCCAAAGCCGGTTCTTATTTTTTTCTGGCCGAGTTGATCATCGACCTGGAGCTTACTGCCGACGGCCCGATCAAAGACTACTGCGGCACCTGCCGACGCTGTATCGATGCCTGCCCCACCGATGCCATTGCCGATGAGGGGTACTGGATGGATGGTAGTAAATGTATTTCCTATTTTACCATTGAGCTCAAAGAGGCCTTACCCGAAGAATATCAGGGAAAATTCGAAAATTGGATGTTTGGTTGCGATATTTGCCAGCAGGTCTGTCCCTGGAATCGTTTTGCCGAAAGGCACAGCGAACCAGCCTTCGAGCCCCATCCCGACCTGCTCGATATGAGCAACGGCGAATGGGAAGAGCTGACGGAGGAAGTATTCCGTGAGGTTTTCCGTAAATCAGCTGTCAAACGCACCAAATTCCAGGGGCTCAAAAGAAATATTCAGTTTTTAAAATCAGAATAAACCGTATGAAAAAACTACTTTTTTTATTGCTATTGTTACCACTCGGCCTGTCTGCCCAAATGCCCATTGTACTCGACCTGGAAAAACGGGGAGAAATCCGGGATCAATGGTTAGAAGAACGGGTGGCTTCCGTACTCCCCAGCTTGATGGAGCGCACGGGGATTGACATGTGGATCCTCATCTCCAAGGAATACAATGAGGATGCGGTCCTGAAAACGATGCTTCCTTCCAGCTGGTTGTCGGCCCGACGGACGACGATGCTGGTCATTTATAAAGATGGGGATCAACTGGAGACCCTGGCCTGTGCCCGCTACGACGTCGGTTCAGTATTTAAAAAAGCCTGGGACAAAGAACAAGAACCCGACCAGTGGAAACGCCTGGCGAAAATTGTCGCCGAAAGAGATCCCCAAAAGATTGGCGTGAACAAATCGGAGGATTTTGGACTGGCCGACGGACTTTCCGCTACCCATTATGAGTTATTAATGGCTGCCCTGTCGGGAAAATACCAGCAGCGGGTCGTTTCTGCCGAAGAACTGGCCATCGGTTGGTTAGAAACCCGCACTCCCCAGGAAATGATTGTCTATCGACAAATCATGCGTATTGCCCACGAGATCATTGCCGAGGGATTCTCCGAAGCGGTCATTCAGCCCGGTATCACCACTACGGATGATGTAGTCTGGTACTACCGCAATCGCATCCGTGATCTGGGCCTGACGGCCTGGTTCCACCCTACCGTGGATGTACAACGGGCCGATCCCGGAGAAGGGGATAGCAACCGCAGCTTTTCCCGACGTCCCGACGCGGCCGTGATTCAGCCTGGTGACCTGGTACACTGCGACTTTGGGATTACTTACCTGGGCCTGAATACCGACACCCAGGAAAACGCCTACATTCTGAAGGCAGGAGAAACAGATGCGCCGGAATACCTGAAAGCTGCTTTTAAAAAGGGCCTCGAGACTATGGACTTTCTCACCAATGAGTTTGCTACCGGCCGCAGTGGTAACGAAATCCTGGCGGATGCCCTACGCAAAGCCAAAGCTGCCGGACTGAAACCGACCATCTATACCCACCCCATCGGTTATCACGGCCACGGCGCCGGACCCACGATCGGGCTCTGGGATCAGCAGGGTGGCGTACCCGGCAAGGGCGACTATCCGATGTATGCCAATACTGCTTATTCCATCGAATTGAACACCAGGGTGTTTTTACCGGAATGGAATAAAGAAATCCGGGTGATGATGGAAGAAGATGCCTTCTTCGATGGCGAAACAGTAAGCTACATTGACGGACGCGCTACTAAATTGATGCTTATCCCTAGGAAAGTAAGCCACCTGGGAAAATGATCCATACCAAACGCGTCGACCATACCGACCTCGATTTCCAGGAGCTGGTTCAGCTCCTGGATGCCGAGTTGGCAGAAAGAGACGGGGCAGAGAACCAGTTCTACGCCCAATTCAACGGCATCGAGGCTCTAAAAAACGTCATTCTAGTAATGAAAGGCAATCAGGCGGTCGCCTGCGGTGCTTTCAAGCCCTTCGACGAACAAGCGGTAGAAATCAAACGTATGTACGTACGACAGGAACAGCGGGGAAAGGGCTATGCCGGTAAGGTATTAGCCGCACTCGAAACCTGGGCCCGGGATCTGGGTTACACCCGCATAATCCTGGAAACCGGTAAACGCCAATACGAAGCAGTCGGATTATACCAAAAGCACCAGTACGAAAGAATCAAAAATTTTGAACCTTACCTTGGCATAGCTAATAGTTTATGTTTTGCCAAAACACTTTAACCTTTCACTTTATCCCTTAAACCTGGACAATGAGAGCATTCTGGAATCAGCGGTACGCCGCAGCAGCTTACGCTTACGGCACAGAGCCAAACCTCTTTTTTAAATCCCAGCTAGACCAGTTACCAGCAGGACGGATTCTTTTACCCGCCGAGGGGGAAGGGCGAAATGCGGTCTACGCGGCCAGCCGAGGCTGGCAGGTAGAAGCTTACGATATTAGTGAGGCTGGAAAAGAGAAAGCGCTACGACTAGCGGCTAAACATGAGGTAAACATCCACTACCAGGTAGGTAAATTGGAGGATTTAGACTATGCAAAGGAGTCCTTTGACGTGATTGGTCTTATTTTTGCCCATCTCCCCCCCGACATTCGTACTAACACCCACGATAAGCTCGGACAATTACTGCGCCCGGGTGGCTATATCATCTTGGAAGCTTTCAGTAAAGCGCACCTAAGCTATAATCAAAAGAATCCACAAGCTGGTGGCCCCAAAGACATGGCCATGCTTTATAATTCTGAACTTCTGCAACGAGATTTTCCCCGTTTTGAATTCCTGACTATGGAAGAGGAGATTCATTCCCTTCAGGAAGGAGAATACCATATAGGCGAAAGTGCAGTGGTACGGATGCTAGCGCGCCGTCTTCCTATTGGAGCTGTTCCAAAATAGCCGTGTTCATAGAGTGGTCAAGAAAGCGATCAAACTCCATATAATATTTACCGGGATCAAAACCGACAAAGGCTTCATAGCGACCTTCCTCATCTTCTTCCCATTCACCCGTTCGCAAGGGAAAGATTTCTTTTTCGCGTACATAATCGTACCATCCCCGGGGACTTTCCAACAGAAAAGAAACGGTAACGGCCTTATCCTCGGCGTAGTCACACATCCCCCTGCGCTCATCTACCAGGCCGATAAACCCACTTTCCGATACCTGATAAATTTTTGTCCAGCCCTGGTCGGCGACCATTTTGAGCCCTAATACTTCCTCATAGAATTGCTGTATCTCTAGTAGATCCTGATAGTACAACCAGGTGATACTGGCTTTAAAGCCTAAACCTTCGGGTACTAAATCGCTATTTTTATCAGCCGGTAAACTTACACATTCAGCCAGCGCCGGGATAAATTTTTCATTTTCCGGGTGCTGCTTGAAGCGTTCGAATTCCAACAGATAACCTTCGGGATCAATCATTACGAAACCGTCGTGCGGCCCCTCCTCCACCACTTTTAGTGGGTATTTCACAGGAACTTCCTGGGTATTTAAATAAGCCCACCACTCTTCTAATTGATCAGTCAAAAAAGCTAGGGCCACCGATTTGGGCTCACTAGCCCGGTGCATACCCGCTTTTTCATCTACCAAAATCAGTAAGGACTTTTGCGAAAGCTGAAAAATCCGCGAGCTGCCATAATCTGCTAACTCCCTTAAACCCAATACCTTTCCGTAAAAGTCAGCGGCTCCTGCCAGATCTTTGTAATATAAAAATGTATTACTGGCTTGTACACCAAAATCTTGCATCGTCCGAAAATCCGTTTGCTCCGCCAGCATACGGTTAATCCCCCGGGGCGAATAGCCCAGCAAACGCCCCATTCGTCGAGCGACTTCCATCTGGCGCGTTGCCTCGTAGTCTCCTGCTTCTTGCCAGGCTTGCTGATCCGCTTTCAGGCGTTGGTAAGCATTCAGGGTTTGTCCCTGGTAAAGTAGTAATACCTCTTTACCCGCGGCTACTGATTCGGGGAAAAGGTCAGTAGCGATGAGTTCGCTTTCGCGAAAAATGGACACCCCGTACTGATCGGCAATGGGTTTAGCTTTGCGCAAAAAGGCATCCATCTTATTGGATGACATAGGCTCACTCAGTGCCATTGGTTTAGCACCGGCCGATACCGCTTCGCAATAAGCAGTGAACATACCCAATTCGTGGGTGAAATCGTCAGCGGTGTTTTTTTGGCAATTCGCCAATAGTAAAACGGATAAGCAGAAAGTCATCAATTGAAATCGCATGGTCGGTTATTTACTTCAAAAGTAAGCAATCTTCTATCTTGTGAAAAATTAATAGCTATGACACCCAAACATCACTTTAGTACGCTGGCCATCAAATCTACGGAAAACACCTTTGAGGAAGCTCGTCCCGTCAGTATGCCCCTTTATCTGTCCACGACTTACGTGCGTAATCCGGATGGTAGTTATAACCACGACTTCCTGTACAGTCGGGCCGATGATCCCAACCGAAAGGTCCTGGAAAACAGTATTGCCTTATTAGAGAAAGGGGCCGTTGCCTACTGTTTTGCTTCCGGAATGGCCGCGGTAAGTGCCGTCTTCCAAAGTCTACGGCCTGGCGACCACATCCTCTTACCCGACGATATCTACTTCAATATTTATGCATTGGTCAAAGAGGTATTTGAGCCCTGGCAACTGGAAGCCAGCCTGGTCGACATGTCAGATTTAGATGCCATTAAAACAGCCACCAAATCTAATACCAGGCTCATTTGGCTGGAGACCCCTTCTAATCCGCAGTTAAAGATTACTGATCTGGAGGCAGTAGTGGCTTTCGCCAAAAAGCAAAACTGTCTGGTGGCAGTAGACAACACCTGGCCCACACCGGTACTGACCCGTCCTATCGAGTGGGGCGTAGATATTGTTGTCCATTCCACCACTAAATACTTTGGCGGTCACAGTGATGTACTGAGTGGTGCCGTCGTACTCAAGGAACAAAACGAGCGAGCCGAGCGAATTGCCCGCATCCAGGCCTTGTCCGGTGGGGTGCCGGCCCCTTTCGATTGCTGGTTGATCAGCCGGGGTATACAGACCCTGGCGCTAAGGGTGAAAGCACAGACCCAGAGTGCCCAACAGCTCGCCGAATTTCTGGAGCAGCACCCCGCCATCGAACAAGTCAATTATCCCGGACTGGACAGTCACCCACAGCATGCCATTGCTAAAAAACAAATGCCCGATGGCTTTGGCGCTATGCTCTCCGTACTGGTAAAGGGGGACGCCAAACAAGCTATGGCCCTTAGCAATCGATTGGAATTATTTACTACTGCCACTAGTCTGGGTGGTGTGGAAAGCCTGGTTGAGCACCGCAAATCGGTCGAAGGCGAGGATAGTCCCACCCCTGGTAATTTGCTGAGGATTTCGGTAGGCCTGGAAGATGCGCGGGATTTGATCTTGGATTGGGAACGGGCACTGGCTGATCTCGTTTAGCAGCATAAAAAATTCTATCTTTATTTAGTCATTTTTGCGCAGTACTGTGATCTTTGTATAAAACTCAAACCAATGCAGACGTATTTCTCTCCATTTAAGGACCATATCATTGGTGAATACCACACCATTCAAACCCCCTATCACGATAAAATAAGAATTATTTATGCCGATTGGACGGCCAGTGGTCGCATGTATGCTCCTATCGAAAAACGATTGCAGCAAGAAATCATGCCGCTAGTGGCCAACACCCATACGGATACCAATGATACGGGTTCGGCGATGACCTACGCTTACCACAAAGCCCAGCACCTGATCAAAAAACACATCGGAGCGCAGAAGAGCGATATCCTAATCTCCACCAGCTCCGGCATGACCGGTGTGGTTAATAAATTCCAGAGGATACTGGGACTGCGGTTGCACGAGCGATTCGTCGACCGGGTAAATCTCAAGAAAGAGGAACGTCCCGTCATTTTTGTCACCCACATGGAGCACCACTCCAATCAGACCAGCTGGATCGAAACGATTGCCGACGTGGTGGTCGTGGCTCCCGATGCTCAGGGGCTGGTTAGTGTAGACCATTTTGCGCAAGCAATCGAACAATACGCCGACCGCAAGACAAGAATTGCCGCCGTCACCTCTTGTTCAAACGTGACGGGCATCATGACGCCTTATTTTGAGATTGCGGAGCTCATGCATCAAAACGGAGGCCTTTGTTTTGTAGATTTTGCCTGCTCAGCCCCCTATATCGAAATGGATATGCATCCGGATGATGCCAGCGGCCGATATCTGGACGCCATCTATTTCTCCCCACATAAATTCCTTGGAGGCCCGGGTACTACCGGCATCCTGGTATTTAACCAGAAACTCTACAATAATCGGGTGCCCGATAATCCCGGCGGAGGTACCGTCGACTGGACCAATCCCTGGGGACAGCATAAATACGTGAATGATATCGAAGCCCGCGAAGATGGTGGCACGCCCGCTTTTCTGCAAACGATTAAGGTGGCCATGTGTATGCAGTTGAAGGAGGAAATGGGCGTGGAGAATATGCTAAAAAGAGAAGAAGAGCTACTCGCTATCCTCTGGGAGCGGATGCCGTCCATTCCCGGTCTGCATATTCTGGCAGATCAGCACCGGCAGCGGCTGGGGGTTATCTCTTTCTATATCGACGGGTTGCACTACAACGTGGGCGTAAAACTACTCAACGACCGCTACGGTATCCAGACCCGGGGTGGTTGTTCTTGCGCCGGCACCTACGGTCATTACTTGTTGAATGTAACGCCGGAAGTATCCGACTCCATTACCAGTGAGATCAGTCTGGGCAATTGCGCCAGTAAGCCAGGTTGGATTCGAATGTCGATTCATCCGACTATGACCGATGAGGAGCTACGCTACATTCTAGATGCCATTGAAGAACTGGCTCTGAATTTTAGGGATTGGCAACAAGATTACGACATCGACCTTTCGGAAGGTAAGATTCAGGCGAAAGATCAGGAGTCGGCAAAGGCATTACAAGAAAAAATGGACCGGTGTTTTCAGGAGGTGTTCACAAAAGACAATGCCGAAGCAGGAGCTTCGGCATAACGGGTAGTTCAGAGCCCTAACTACCGGATCCGTTTAAATAAAAAGCGAGTGATGAAAATCCCCTCGGTATCATCTCCACCGGCACTGCTTTCTACCCCACTGGCCATAAACATAAGCTCCCAGCCTTCGGCCGCCAGGGCATTCAGTTTTTCAGAGATGATGGCGTCGTTAGAGGCGATGTTTTGGAAGTTAATCCCGGCAATGCTGTAAAAGTTCAGCAGCTTGGTTTCTTCAAAGTTATCGATTTTGAGATCCCTGCGTTTCACCTCCTTCATATTGCTGCTCTTACCGTCGGTGCGCTCCGTCGTCATATCCTCCACTTCGACCTCTGCTTTTTCTTCGATAATGCGGGAGCGGCCCAGACCACCGGGAACAATTGATTCAATTACGGTCACCACTTTAAAGCGGGTTTGTTGGGCGGAGAGGTCATGGCTGAAAGTCGCCAGTAGGATCAGAGACATAAAAAAATACTTCATGATTCGTGAAATTTTAGATTTAAAAATGGTTTTATCCTGGAAGATGGCCTCCCGTCGGCAGCGGTAGAACTGCGAGACTAAAATACGGGAATTTTGGTTGGTAATCTTTTATTAAAAAGTTAATACGGATCAAGAAGATATTGGTCGAAGCAGGAGCTTCGATCGAACGGTCGGAGGGAATCTTCCGGCTAGCGTGACCAAACCATTTTTTTGACGAAAGTCACCCCGGACGATGACAGAGGTCATTCCTTTACCTTGAAACGGGGCTTATATTTACCATTGTAAACGATAGGATAAAAGCATCCTAACCAAATAAGATTTGACAGCATTGGCACTTGCCCTTTCTCACCATTTTGTCGATCATACGCAATGGGTCTTAAATCTGTGTGTAATAGGGTAATCAATACGAGACCAACATTTTTTCATCCTCATATGAAAAGGGTGAGTGCCATCTGCTTTTAAAATAAATGATAAAGCTTAGTGATAATAGTTTAAGGTCCTTACTATACTTGAAATAGTAAGGACCTTTTTTTGTGCCCTACCGGTATATTCTTCCTATCTTTTAGAAAAATGAATCCCAATGAGGTGATGCTACCTGATCTTTATAATACCTCGACAAAATCGGACAGTGATCTAAGTTTAAAAACTCACACTTGCAGTATAAATAAAAATATTGTATCTTTAAGACTATTACCACCCTCATATGTAAGGCCATTTTCAATCTTTGCCAAACAAATATTTTTTTTGATTTATCCTTTAATAGATTTTCAACTCCTCAGTTGATTATGATCTATTAGCCACCCTTTACTTACCTCTTAAGAATTCACAAGCTTAGGCCTTCTCAAGTTATCCATGATGCTTTTAAACAATTATTTCCCAGGTTGACCTGTCCTGATAAATGGCGGATGCCGAAAAGCCACAAAAAGAGTAGGCTTATTCTCAATAATCCATATAACCGATGAAAAACAACGCATTATTCTTAATCATGACCTTTCTACTTTCTACCTCCCTGGGGCTGGCTCAGGAAGTAGCACTTAAACTTAACAAACCACTTTCGGAGGCTGATTTCAAACGGGTACAGAGTATCCTTAGGAGTTTTGATCAAGACTCCTATCAGTTAATTGCCGATGTCCGAACGCGAAAAGGATTACAAACCGCCCGATTGGGTAAGCAGGATATGCAGCGGAAGCGGATAAATCCAGCTACCAGGGACATTAAGCAAAAAGAGATTACCCGAAATACCCGTACCCGCCAGATTCAGGCCAACCGCGGTCTGGCCAATGTAAAGCAGATTAATTCTCAAGTCTACCTAAACCGGGAGGGCTTTGCCGCAGCAACCAATACGAAGTACAATATCTTTAGACAACTCAAAGCCGCGGGGACCAATACCGAATGGAACGTCTTCAAGGCAATGGGTACCAATACCAAATACAACATCTTTAAGCCGGTGGCGGCAACCAATACGAAGTACAATATCTTCAAGCCCACCAACCAGCAACTCACGCAGATGGATGCGCTGTACAAGATATTGGCCAAATACCAGTAAGCGATAATTAAACAGGGCAGGTCAACCTGTTTTTTTTGAACCTACAAACCGATTATTCATGAAACGATTTCGACGTGGAATCCTTCTATTCCACTTTGCCGTGGTCCTCTTCACGGTGGCCCATCTACACGAGGTAGTCAAGCACCCACTGGTCACCGGCTTATTAGACACTTACTCCTCGTTCAGTTATACCAACCGCTGTTTTGGCTTTTTCTCTCCGGGCGTCAACGACGATCTGGAAGTACACATCAAAGCCTACGGGACGGATACCACGCGGGTAATCCCAGCCTATTTTCCGGGTGATAATTATATCCAGCGCCTGCGTGTACGCACCATGTTTGCCCACTTTGCCGAGAATGTGGAAGAATCCACCATGGGGCTGTATTCCCGTGGCTGGGGCCTCTACATCATCAACCAAAATCCTGAGGTACAACGCGTGGACATCCTGGTCCAGCAAAACGGTATTCCGAGTATGGCCGCCTACCGGGAGGGCCAGCGCATTGTGTCCAGCAACTTTTACTCCACGCAGATTGAAACCATAGAGGAGTAAACCGGCATCTTTTAACACCCAAAAAACGATCCCAATGAAAACCTTCCAAAAGATAAAAAGTCTCTACCAAAATATATTCGCCTTCATTGAAAAAGAAGCCTCCACCGTCAACCTGGTCTTTTTCCGGCTGGGCCTGGGTCTGATCGCCATCCTGAAATTCCTGATCTACAGCCCAAATTTTCTGGATTTCCACGGTCAGTACGGCATGGTACCCTGGGCCATCAGCAAAGCCAGTATTTATCCTTTTCTCCCCCACATTGGCGATGTAGCCCTCTGGTTGTCTGATTTCACAAGACAAAGTCTGGATGCGGCGACCTACACGCTGTATTATATATTCATCGGCGCCTGTATCTGTTTTATGATCGGATTTTTAACCCGCCTATCGAGTCTGATCTGCTGCTTCCTACACCTCTGTCTGATTTATGCGGCCAGTGGCTATATGTACGGCGTGGATGTATTCACTCAGATCGGCTTCTTCTACTGCATCTTTTTCCCTATGGGGAGCAACTACTCCCTGGATAATGTGCTGGGCATCCGTAAAGTGATACGACGGTCTACCGAAGCCGGTATCCTGAAGCGAATCGTTCAATTTCAGTTGTGTCTCATCTACTTCTCCACTGCCATCGAAAAGGGCCTGGGCTACCAGTGGTGGAACGGAGAGGCCATTTGGCGTACCTTTATGTTGCCCACCTTTAAGCATTTTGATTTTGGCTGGATGGCTTATGCGCCCGTGATTCCCCTGGTGATGGGCTGGTCCATCCTCCTGATTGAATTCACGTATGCCTTCCTGGTCTGGATTCCCAAATACCGGACCTTCGCGGTCATTTCGGCGGTTGGCATGCACCTGGGCATTGGACTGGTCATGGGCATGTGGCTATTCGCCGGGATTATGGTCTGCCTGAATCTATTCGCTTTTGGAGCGGAGATATTGGTGGATATTCGAGCTTTTAATTGGAAAAAGCGGCCTGGGCTGGCGGTCCTCAAGCGGTTCAATTGGTCGAAAGAGTCGGCGGGTTTGGGCTGAATTGTATAGGGCTCACCTATTTCATGGAAGGAGGCTTAACCTTAATGTGTATATGGTCGTCGTGGCCACTTGCTTTTTTACAGAGTCCTTTCTTGATTAGGACTTCATCGTTAAAATAGCAAACCTCAAAGAGTGGTTGAGCCCTGAAAGCTTTGATAATGGCTTCCGCCGCGTCCTGATCATATAAACCAAATTGATCATTCCATTTGACCCCTCCGATCCGGCCATCGGTTCGAGGAAGGCGTAAATCCACCATGAGCCCTGTTTCGTGGCCCGAATGATCCCTGGTATCTCCTCCCTTCCGGAGAGATAAATCATTGGTATGGATCAATGGGGTATTGGTATCTCCCTTTCGGTAGTGATCTTCGTAGTGTATTCCTGCCGCAATAATAGTATCAATCAGCCAGTCGGTTCCCCAATTCATCAAAACTTTCCCATCATTTATATTGGAGGCTGCCCGGTCCGTATCTTCGTATCCCTTGCCCGACTGGGGCATCTGTTTCCATCTGGGGGCGTTGGCGGCTCGTAGCCAATCGTAGGTAGACGTACTATCGCCCTTGACATCGACCCTTCCATCTCCACCTACCGACTGCTTACCTTGAATAATACTCTGAAAGAGTTTAATAGTACGAATAGTATCCTTATCCAGGTTATCATCCGCTCGTAACCAGTCAAAACCCAAATCCCGAAGGCGATTTTTTAGGGCTTTCACGTCTTTGGTTTGATTATCTCCCCTACTACCCACCGAAGCACTCAGCTGAAAGTTGGTGGAAGAATGCTGCAATACCAGGCCATTGATCGCATCGAGCAAACCAAATATTTCAGAACGGTTAAATCGTTGGTACAACTGCTGGGCAATGGTGTCAATGGATGGGCTTGTGGGCTGGTCATCAGCAAGTTCAGAAGTTTTCGTATAAACCCAGTGCCAGGGTTCATTAATACCAGCTTCTTGCTCAAAGCCAAAAGAGCCTGCGTGGTCAACGAGCCATTTCCACAACCAGGAGGCTTTCCATTTAGCGACCGCAGTATTTGTCGTTCTATTCCTAATATATTCTCCTTCCTGTACATTTTTGATGTCTACCGCCAGACCATCGTTATGGTTACTAAACCCAGGCATAGCAATTCGCTTGCGCGTAAAAGCGGCTAGATGGGCGACAGCTTTATCACCATACTCTCCTCCCTCCAATACCTTACGCTCCGCTTTGGTCCGCTGATAATAGTCCGGAAAATACTTTTGCCAAAGCCTAAATTGATGGGCAGGGGAACGATAGGCACTGGTGATGCCGATTTTCACATCGATGCCGGCTTTTTTAATCGCTTCCCGGGCCGCAGCCAACAAATTTTCAAAGGCCTGGGCGGCCGATTTCCGCAATTGGTATCCATTTTCTACTTCCTCCAATTCGTTTTGAGGAATATTACCCAACTGATTTCGGTTGCGGGAGGAGCGTTTTAAGTTGTGGCGATACACTTTGCGCATAAAGGCTAATTGCTCCGCACTGGCTCCCTCCCAATCGAGATGCTTTGCAGAAAGCCCTCCCGTCATGCCTTTCGACCATTGCCTTTTGGCCAGGTCATAGGCCCTTTTCCATTTTTGGTGGATGATCTTACGAACAGCTGTCGGGAATTTTTCCATGCGATAGGCATGGTGAAAAGCTTTTTGAACCTCCTCCATTAATAACCAGGCAGGACTGGGTAAACCCCGGGGAGGCTTTGGAAAATGTTGCTGTAAATTGGCGGCTTTGATCAGGTCCCAAAGAGCGGTAGCCGCCAGATTACGCAGCTCTTCACTTAATTTTTCATTCGTTCGGTGGTCTCGGAAAATAAAATTTAACACAGAGGATATAAAATCATCTCCCTGAGAGATTTCTGCTGTGGCACTTTTATCAGCCCCATCTCTACTCATAGCCATCCCTTCTCCGGTGATCGTATCCGGTTTGTCCAACGGAAGATCAAGTAGAACGTGGACAAAATGGGCCCAACCATCGGCAACGTTGATATCGTTAAAAGAAGTTTGACCATCGTAGATAGTTAAGTAGGATTCCCCTTTCGACTCCCCGACTCCTGCTGCATGAGCAGATTCGTGAATGAGGGTACGAATTTGCTCTTCTTCTTTTTTGTTAAAAAAAGAAGGGCATAAATGAATCAAACGATCCCGACGATTATAATAAGCCCCCCAAAGCTTGCAGTAGCTGGCGTCATATTTTCGGCTAAACCGTTTCTCACTGGACAAGACGACATGCATGGTGCTGAGCTTATCCGTGATGGTAGAGATATTATTGATCTTTCGATCAATCAATTTACGAGCTAAACGCAATCCTTCTCGCTGCCACCTTTGTCCATAAGTAGGATTTGTACCATTGAGCTTCAGGTAGGCTCTTTGCACACGGGAACGAGCCGCCAGCCGTACTTTTTTCAATATTTTCGAATGATCCTTACCTTCTTTCCCCTGAGCTTTCACCCATACGGTTGGACGATTCACTACTTGTAGCTCTTCAATCAGACTTGTAAAACGATTCATGGCTTTGGCTTTATTGGACGACATTAATATTCAAATCTTCGGCTGGCAGAATTACCTTGTATCGATAAGCTACCGACTCTCCCCGCGTATTGCTTTCCTCTGCGGAGATCTCCCCGCCTATTTTAAGGATTTTATAATCTACCCCCGCGGTCCCCTTTGCTCCGGATTTGCTGGCGGCTTCCGCTGAGCTAGTGGCTACCACTTCCACTTCTTTGGAACCCTGGTTAGCTTCTAATTTCAGCACATTATTCCTGGGCAAAGTGTAGTGAATTGTTCCCGAAGGAGCCAGGGATGCAGCGCCGGTTGAAACGGCCATTACTCTTAAAATACCACTGGGTTTTATCCAGAAGTCGGAAAAAATAACGCCGCCGCCCTTCACGTCCTTTCCATCGTATTGAGGAACTACGTTCGGCGCCTGAGACTCTACCATGACCTTATAGCCAAGTAAGGGGCGATTCAGGAAATCTTTCAACACGATGATCAGGGTAGCCTTTTTCCAACCCGCTTTACGCAAAATCCGCTCGCGGCGTCGCTTGGGAATGGTAACTTCCATGGGTGGCATTTCAACCGGATCCCCCATTTGCTGATGGAAATAACTACTGGCTTTGGATAGGTGCCGGGTTTGATCTTTTTTGAAATGATGGAGATCCTGGTTTAAATTGATAAATCGATTCATGGTATTGGATTTTAATTTTAATTAGCCTCTGGCACACAGGCTGGATAAAGCTCCCCTAATCGTGCCAGCCCTCCCCATTTCTCAAACAATTGTTGTCCGGTTTGCTTTATGGTGGTATTCTCCGGAATATTATCTGAAGCGCCGGAGCCAGGATAAAGAATGTAAAGGAAATTCTCTTGTAGGGTTGACAGCCGTGGATGTCCTGTCTTATTCTCATCATCAGGCGCCGGGTCTTGACCGAGCAAGGCTTTCGCCAAAAATAGGGAGCCTGCTCCGAGATCACCCCTACCATGATCTCCGATCACTGCGTGTACCAGCTTTTGGGTCCGACAACAGTAGACCGATGCGAAATCTCCCTTTTCTACATTTTCCTCTTTAAATTTTGGCCCGTCTGCCAGGAAAACAAGGGGGGTATTTACTGCTTTGGAAGGGTAAGCTTCCGAAGCGTCCTCTTCTTCAACTACCAGGCCTGCCTTAAAATGAAAAACCGTTTTTTGTCGGTACGTATCCTTGTAAACCTCCACCCCATTTTTGCCCGCCGTAAATAAGGCAGAGGAACCACTCTGTATATCAGCCGCTTTTGAGGAGGGCATTTTGTCCAGATCCGAAAGGAACTCTTCGGTACTCAAGACTTGAGCTGATACTGCGGGCGGATCAGCTAGTGCCTTAGTTGCCGGATCCTTTTTTTTTTCTTCTATTTCCATTTCTTCATCAAAAGTATCCAGACGATTTTCAAGGGCAATACTCCCCAAATCATAAGCATTTGCCATTTTCATGCTTTGTGCGATCTTATCAAAGATTTGGTGTTCATTTTTCAGGACATCATCAATCGATGGTTCGGAAGAGGGGCCTTCAGGCGGATTAGATGGATTTGGATCTGGCTTGGGCTGCGTTTTTTTCTTTTGAAAAGAATCGTAATCTTTTTGTTGCTGCATGATAGCTCGAATATCCTCTTCGATATTTCGAGTACTTATATCAATCGTACTTTTTTCTTCATCTGATGGTTTTTCGGGTAAGTACACCGCTTCTTCCTGCGTTTTTTCTTTTGGAGAAATGCTAGCCCTTTCTTCAGGTTGTGATGAAACCGACTTCTCCTTTTTCAGTGTGGAAAAAGGTTCGACGTAGAAGGCTTCACTGTCTCCGGTAAAGATTTCCTCTTCATAACTGCTTTGATTTTCATTCTGATCATGGACATATTCTTGATCGTAGTGATCATTTCCGCCGTAGGAGGAAGCTTCCGTTGATTGTGCATAAAGAAAATCGGAGGTCATGGTCATGGTCAGTGGTTCGCCCTGATCAAAAAATTCCTCTTCCTTTTCTACTCCCTCGATAACCTCTGCTTCTTCAAAGGGGGATTCCTTCTTTGAGGCCTTGGCCGGGCGGGCAGGCTCGCGAATCGTGTAGGGATACTTGCAGTCGTGTAATAATCCATATAAGCCTTTTTTGTTTTTCATATTATAGCGGATTATTGATGTTTATTTTTAATACGGTAAAAGGATCGAGCGCCATTACCAGCACGTTGTCCTTCTCTTTAAATTGCTTCTCATCTACTCTCACCTGCATGCTTACCGTGTCGCAGGAAAGCACCTCAGCCAGGTCTCCATTGAATACAGCTACGGGAGAGAACTGTCGATCTATCCCCAGATTATTTCCCTCCAACTCAAGTACCTTTCCCTCAGTGGAGACACTCATACTGGCTCTTTGGATGGAAGGGGGCAAATTCGTACGTCGGGCTTTTTGTAATAGCTTCGAAAGCTTTTTGTAGTTTACTTTTTTATTACTGACCTTTTCCAGGTCTACATTTTTCTTTTCAACTTTTTCCAGGTCATTAACCGAAGAAACGCCAATTTTTCGGAGGGAATCTTTAGTATCTTCATCAATCTCTTCGATAATGTCGATCGAAATATCGTCTCTGGTGGTTGGCTCCTTGGTGGTCTTGCGAATTTGTTGGTCGGTAATTGACCCCAGTTGTATTCCAATTTTTGAAGCCCCCGTTTGCCCAGGTTGCGCAGTAGTGAATCGAACTTTTTTCCCATCGTAGTTGGGAAAAAGTTGCAGTTCGAGATTGAGATCTTTCACAGCGTAGGTCAGGGGCTTATTTATGGCTTTTACCGCAAGGGTTTCCCGTGCCTTATCCAGTTCGACGATAAGGGAATCCAAGAAGGATTCTAGATTCCATGCACGATTGGTAGCAGCCATAATTATTTATCTTTTCCCAATGACAATTTAATGGAGTGAAAGACGGGCATTACCGAAGTCTCTACGTAGTAAAGCGGAGGCACGCCCCCCAGTGCAATCTTTCCGTCCTCTTCAACCACAATATCCAGCTGAATGGGCATACCCAATTTAATTTCTTCCACTTCCATATTAAATCCGTAATCTCCACCCTCCACTTTGCTTTCGTGCTCGGAGAGTTCCTGGATGAAATCTGACAATTTCAGAAAAGCCTCATCGATCATTTTCCTGTTTTTTTATTTATTTTTTTATCCAATTCCACGGGCATCAGGCTAACCTTTTTATCAAATAAGACTTTTTGGCCATTGAGCTTGATGTCTCGTTCTTCCAGTGACTGTACCTGGGCCTTTGAGAGGTCCGGAAATTTGTTTTTGTCCTCCATCACATTGATTTTGTCCCGATAAAATGAATGGCAGCCGGGCGTGGAAACTGAACCGTTTCAGCAACCGTTTGTACGACCATACCGTGTTCATTACTTTGTGTTATTTTATGTAATTTAATCTCGTGGATGCTGACCTCCGGATAGACCCAAAGTGTACCCGTATCGCCGCTTTCTCCTTTCATTTCGACGTGCACCCGAGCCGTTTGGTTGAAGTAACTTTGTAGTTCAGAAGACTTTAGTGCTTGCAGCTGCTGGCTGCTCAGGGGCTCGGGCCCAACGCTTTCTAATAATGTATTCATCATTTCCAGCGTTACTTCCATTCCACTCTTCATACGGGCCTGGACTTTACGTCGGTAGGGCGGATCCTCTCCGGCGCTAGCGTTATCGGATTGTATTTTTTTTCGGGTTGAAAGGCGATGAGCTTTTTTGCCCTCCAGGTCCAGCACGTAGTAGTATTTAATATTAAAGTCTATTTCCCAGCGTCGACTATCAGTATATCCTCCTTCCCACACCTTATGCCAGAAAGGCCGATATTTTACCAGATCATTGAGCGGAATAGGTTCGCCCACCGTTTCTCCTATCCGATCGAAGGAGTAATCATCGATTAGGGTGATATAATGATTTTTAAAGACACCAAGGTTTTTTCCAGACTTACTGCTTTTCCATAAGAAAGAAACCTCGATCTTCAGATCCTGATTAGCGGGGAGCGCTTTTAGTTCTGCGGGCTCTAGGATGAGGTCGTAAAAGACTTGTCCAGGGTGTATATTTCTCAATTTAAATTTCTTCTCCAGAAGCACCGCCATGCTATCTCCGTCCTGAATAAAAAGCTGGATAATCGCCCGGGGAAGGGGTCGACGGGGCACTTTATTCTGTTCCGTAAGAATCCGAATGGGGATTCTCGCTATTTTTTGGGTGCTATAGGCTACCTTTTTTTGCCCGTTAATTTCAATCATTTCGACTTCTTCAAACTTGAGCTCCCATCCTGGGTCGATCTTAAAAGGAATACTTTTTTTGCCCAAAGCCGGAATCATACTCATGCTATTCAGGATGGGCAGGATGGTAGGATCATCTACCCCTGGATTTAGCCGCTCCAGGTGTTCCATTTCCTGTTTGTCCATTTTCAGGGCAGCATCACCAATTGCCTTAAATAACTTAAGGGGCTGGTTGCCAATAGCCTCAATCATTTTTGGGTCTAGCGCCTTTTCAATGACCGGCATTAAGGCGGGTAGCGCCGCCAATAAAGCCGGAGCGACTTTTGCAGTAGCATATTTTTTATGCCCCATACTCATACTATTCAGGATGGGCAGGATGGCAGGATCATCTACTCCCGGATTTAGCCGCTCCAGGTGTTTCATCTCCTGTTTGTCCATTTTCAGAACGGAATCACCAATCGCTTTAAATAACTTAACCGGTTGATTGCCGATGGCATTAATACTCTCTGGACTTAGCACTTTTTCTAGCAATGGGGCGAGTTGGGTCAACATAGCGGGATTAATAGCCATGCTTTCACTGACGGATAAAGTCTGGGCGGATGCTGATGTATTTTGATCCTTTGCAAGGTTTTTGAGCAACTCCGCGATGGCATTGAGGATTTCATCAGATTTAGGGCTGGTATTTTGGCCATTGCTACTACCATTCGTTTTATTTCCGCCAATTAATTTTTTCACAACGGGGAGCGCCGTTTCCACTATTTGGGGTAATGCGCTTACGATCTTATCCCAAAACATTGCGCGGGCAACGGGTGGCTCAGAATAACAAAAGCTCTTATTTCCAACTTCAAATTTTTTCATAATTAAAGATTCGCTTACTGAAAATGACCAGGCAGGAAACCGTCCGTCCTGGGGAGCGATGACTGCCGGCAATACCGCCACGACCTCTGATACGGCCGGAGCCAGCCCTGATGGATTTCTAAAACTAAACAGCTGTATAAACCGGGCTCGGTCTCGAAAAAACTGATGTGGCACCCGCAGCACAAAATCTGTCTGTATACGCTGTTGAAAACCTGGAGCCAGCCTTTTCAAAGGGGATTGATAGACTATTTCTTCCAGCCGGTCCAAACCACCTCTGCTAAAATATTTCTTCCCAATTTTATAGCTATACACCTGATTAGAGCCGATGTCTGCCAGAAACAGATGGTCCGCTCGGTTGCTTCCCTTGTATTGAAGGTATGCCAATGCCATTGTTTCGAAGGCTTATGGTTGTGCTACTTCGCTGCTGGAAGCTGTGGCTGATTCGCCGCCGCTTGTTGAGCATCCTGTGGTACCGGGCCATACATCTGCGCAAAATTATCCAGCTTGAAATAATCCGTTTTGAACTTGATATTTACGAAGCCCCGCAGCTTCGTGCGTAAGGTGTCATCCGCCGAACTTTTTGCCGAGGAAACACTCAGTTGGGTCTGTCGATTACTCCAGGTTGTCCCCCCTTTGGGCCCACCAAAAATCGAGCCCAAAAGGCCACCACTGGCCCGTACCGAACCCCCACTGGATTTTTGAGCTTTCAGGAGTGCTTTATCCTTTTTGTCCAGCTGTCTTTTGCCTTTAAAATCAAAAAGCACCTCCGCTTCGATCTCCCCTTTTTCCACGACTAAACGGGTAACTCCCATCAGAATGATTTCGCGCAATGCTGCGCGATGCTCCTGGGCCATTTTAATCTTGGCATCCATGATCTTGGCTTTCACCTCATTATCATCCATGTCAACCTCATCCCCGTTGGGTTTAGTCAGGGCCAGCTTTTCATTGCCTTCGTCATCTTCTTCCATGGCAATGTTAAACTCATCGGGATTATTTTCGGCCAAGTAGGCAAAAGTCGTGGTCGAGTCTATCTGTTTGATGAATTTCGCCAAACCGGTAGTCGCTTCTTTCATCAGTCGGATATAATCATCCGTCTGCGCCTTCATCACATCAATGTTGGCATCAAAGACCGCCTTGAGTAAGTCGGCGACAAACTTTGGAAAGTTGACCGACTCCATTACATCCTCCAACGCCTCTCCCGCATTACTGAAATCCAGTATACTATCGTGCCGACTATCGTTAATTAAATCAGACGCCTTATCCTTAAATTCCAGTTCATTTCTGCCCCTCCGCCTTCTTCGCATTTCAGAAGAAAGCCCTTGTTGCTCGCTGAGTAATTGATCCATTTGCTCCTGAACAACATCCCGGTACATCTTGCGCTGTTCTGGTACTGGCAAGTTGCGGAAAGTCTGATTAGTAGCGAGAATTTCCCGGGCTCTGGACCGGGCCAGTTCTTTAATATTATCGTTATTCATATGCTCCATTAATTATGATAAAGGTGTTTAGAAATCCCAGTCCTCATCCATGGTTTCCAGCTCGGCATTGATTTCATCCGTTTCGTAATCATTGTCCGAATATCCGTTTTGATTGCCATTCAGGTACATCTGTCGCCCTTCATCCATTTGTCCTTTCGCAATGATAAAGGCCTCTACATTATTAATGAGTTGTTGGAATTGGGTATTATCAAAAGAGGCGTCCGTAAATTCGGCAATGGAAAGCATTACGGCCCGGGCAGAAGAGGCAACCGTCCGCAGAGAAGCCGTATTCGGATAATAATTAAACTCTTCCATGCTCACACTTTCGACCACATTCCAAAGATCACGAGATACGCCATGTCCTAACTGATCACGTAATTCCTCAGAAGAAATGATTTGTATAGCATCTTGTAAGTGGGCATACATTTCCGGCACATAAATTTTCACCATTCCGGAAGCCGCTCTCGACAAGTTGTGCTGCAAATTAAGAATGGCCTGACGTACACCAAATTTGGAGACGAGTTCGGGATTGTCTACCCGCTCGTAGGTACGAATATACCGAACCGACTCTTGCATGAGGCTATCCCAGAGGGGTACGAAATTGTTGTTAAGTGACATTTGATCCATAGTCTGACCCTGACCGAGATTGAACACCTGCTGATAGAACATAGCTCGCTCCTGAGCAGTAGTTCGTTCATCGCGTAACTTCATGTAATTGTACAGACGGGTGGCAATACTGGAAGATTCCACATCTACCCGGCCAATCGTCACGTATTTCAGGATCGCATCCGCCACCCGGAAAATGCCCATTTCATCACCCAAGATCATTATGGCGTAGAGCGTGGCCGCCGTTTGGATATTGTATTTATTGATCGTATCCTGGCTATAGCCACTATTTTCTAAGAAATCGAATAGATTATTATGATCCAGGATATTATTTCCGTCGGAATAAACATTCTTTACGGGATCCAGTAAGCCACCGTTCTGGTCGCCCTCTTGAATGGCCTGCGTAAACGCCTGGAGAAGAACACTAAAATCATTTTGTCCTAAAGGCATATCAATATGGTTTTAATACGAATAAATTTTTCATCTATGGATTCCAGAGCAAGGGGTACTTAAGCACCACCATTTCTCATTTCTTCTTGTAAGTTGAGAAGACGGTCAAAATGCCCCTGGTTAATCAGACTTGCCTGTCCTATAATCCTTTCGAGTATTTGATCGCTCACTCCGGCCCCCAGGATTTTCTTTAAGTCGGCCGTAGAGGTATTGGCTAATTGGCCATAGGTGAAAACACCCTGATCGTACAAGAGCTTTTCCCGATGATCTCCGATTTCCACAATAGCCTTATCGAAGTGGTCTTTTGGGATTTCCGGTTGTGCTTCCTGTTCGGATTGCCCTCCATCTGCCTCCTCGGCAAATCCAATCTCCACCAGAAAGTCGAGCATCTTTGCTATGACTTCATCTCTATCCATCCCATCGGGAATTTCTACCTTATCCAAATCCAAAAACTCCTGGATCATCGACAAAACATTTCCCGTTTTTTTATACTGATTATACAGCTCAATGATCTGTGCTTCGACCGCTCCGGGGGCATAGGAAATTTCTCGCTCGGCGAGCGTCGACTGGATGCGTTGAATCAACTCATTGGAAGCCTTTAGGTTCCTGATCTCAATGACGCGCCTGACCAATCGACGGTTGAGCTCGGCCTTTACCTTTGAAATCGATTCTTTAATGCCGGAAACAATCCCCTCCATGTCGGAGACGCCCAGACCAAGGATGGCCCGGTAAGCGGTGTAGATATAAAGATTTTTACGACTGAGTACCGCCCGGGTGATGGGGTCCAATTTACTGGCATTGAGTTTTTTAGCTACCTGAATGAGCACCCCCGTTTTATTATCCTTTTTGAGGACTTTCACCAGTCCATCCTCGGCTTTACCCTTGCCAGCAAATTGCTCGAGAATCTCCCCCAGGCTGGACGATAGGATCTGATCCGCATTGGGGAACGCCTCATCCGAAATGGTTCCGACCTTTTTGGCTATTTCATCCAGTTGCCGCTCCGCCAGTCGATCCAGGCGGACTTTACTGGGCGCGATGTAGAATTCATCGGGAAACGATTGACCAAAATTGGCATTTGCGAAATGAGCACCCTCGATCAAGTCACCCGTTCTAATCGGAGGGCGATAATATCCGGTCTTAGAACCAAAGGCTTTGAAACTTGAGGCCTTTTTAGTTCTGGAAGTAGAATTACCCAGGACACTGGCAAAATGGTCCATTCTATTCTTATCCATAATATTGAGTTTTTAATTTATATTTCAAGAGCTTCAGTGCATCCAGAAGGTTTATCCTACCGTAGCCCGCATTCCTATCTTTGAAGTGATGACTAATCTTATCTGAGGTGTGTTTGAGAACATATTTCACTTGTTGATCCGTAATCTGGTGGCCAAGTTTACGAGCAAAAGACTTTAACAGCGCAATGCCTCCGCTCACGAAGGGGGCCGCCTGAGAGGTACCCGAAGAGGCGGTATATCCATCATCCAAAAAAGCGCTATATACCATGACCCCGGGGGCAACTACTGAGACGTGGGAACCGTAGGTCGAAAAAGGAGCCATCCGGCCCTGATCGTCCGTTGCGCCCACCGCAATGACCCCGGGCAGGGCGCCCGGATAGTACTTTTGCCCGGTGCCGTCATTTCCCATTGCAGCAACCACTGTCACCCCTTTTTGTAGAGCGTAATCGATTATCTCTTTATGGGCGGGAGTCTCGTCCGGAGCCCGGATTCCCAAACTCATATTAATGATATCGGCTCCTTGCTCAATCGCCCATTTCAACCCATTATCAATATTATCTACTAATCCTGCCCCAACCACTTTCCCGTTTCTTTTTAATGCGCCGAGTACTTTTACCGGCAAAATTTTACAGTTAGGTACGACCCCCAATGGCATACTCAAGCCTTTACCAGCAATAATACCGGTCACGTGGGTCGCATGCCCTACGAAGCCATCTTCCGGATGATTATCAAAGCCAAGGAAATCTCCAATGAATTGTTTGGCACCATGTATAATGTCCACAAAATCCTTTCCCGGCAGCAGGGCATGTTTAATCTCCGGATGATCGAGCTCAAAGCCCGTATCCAATACGGCAACCTTAATTTCTGGATGTCCTTTGGTATATTGGTGGGCTTCCTGCAACCGAATACCGTTGGTACGATATTTTGCGGATAAGCCCTGAGCGGTACTAATGCGTTCATCTGGAATTGGCGTAAGACTGAGCAGCCCCGTTTTGGCGTACTCTACTTCTGGTAAGAGTCGTATCTCTCGAATCAGACTATCGGGAATTGGGGTGTTCCGTTGCAGGATTAAGCGGTATACCTTATTGAGTCCACTCTTCAACTCAGCATTATTCCAATGCTGCTGCTCCGGCTTAAAATTTTGGGTAAGCCAATATGGGATTTGATATTTATCGATAAGGAATTGATCAAGCTGGGGTGTCGAAGTGGTCGCTACACCAGTCTTATCCCTAAGAATCTCCTCCCAATAAGGAATGGCCCGGCGAATCGGTTCACGGAGTTTTATGATCAAATGTGGCTTCACTTAAATATGGTTTTGCAGTACAATCAACCACCTAAAATTATGCCTTATTGTTTATTTTGATTTAAACCATTGTGACCAATTTTTGTACTATTGTACTTTTTTATTTCCACTTTTTCCGATACTTACTAGGGCTAAGACCAAATTTATTAGAAAAAAGCTGTGTGAAATATTGCTGCGAACTGAAGCCCGTACTATCGGCTATTCTCCCTACACTCCATTCCGTTTGCACCAGGAGGTATAGACTTTTCTGCAATTTGTGTTGATTGATGTATTCGGTTAGTTTCATTCCGGAGAGCTTCTTTACTTTTCTACTAAGGTGGCTACGACTATAGTTCAGATCACGACATAAAGAAGGTATGGTTAAGTCATTAATTTGGGCTTCGATAAGCTTGTCTAATTCCATCAATAAACCCACCTTTGAGGAAGAGCGCCTTTGACTAGGCTGAAATAACCTGATCGCGTAACTGATTTCTATTTCACTTTTTTGCCGTAACAAGCTACTTATATAGCGTTCTACATCGCGCGCCAGAATGTAAACGGACAGAATAGAAAATATGGAGAACCGGGCTCCAATCTTATGGGTAAGCCCTGAAAATTCTTTAGCAAAAACCATGACCGGCGTATACTCCGCAAGGGTACTGCGGATTTTGGTCAGATATTCCATTTCTTCGACATCCGGCCGATTAAAGATACCGATGAGCAGGTCGTAGGGCCCGGCAATCTGTTGTAAGGACCAACGATTGAGGTGATTAATTTCCTGGTATCGGTAACGACTCTTGAGAAAACAGATTAGATTATTATCCACTTCGCCCGTCGTATTAAAGGCCAGAACGGATAGTGGGTCTAGCCGCTCAAGCTGATGTACCTTCTCCCATTGCTGCCTTTGCCGGCGCAGTCGATGTAGTAATTCGTCCAGCGTATTTAATAGTTTCAGGTAGGCAGGGTTCCCCTTACAGTCGGGAGCCAGTTTTTGTAAGCTTTGATTTACTTCTTTCAGGGCTATAATCGCTTCCTGAATAGACAATTTCGGTTTTTGAGACATGGCTGTATGGTTTGGCTTTAGGTAACTACTCATGACCATTTTGAAACTCCGGATAAAGGACAGAATTTCACTACGAACAGCAAAAGGGTTTTAGCGAGAGAGGCAGGTAAATTTTAGATAAAGTACCCTATAAGATAAAAAATAATAGGAAGAAAGTCTAGTTTTTAAAATCTAAATACAGCATTTCCCAATATTTATCCCGTTCAGTGCCTATCCCAAAATAAATGGTGAAAACACCTCATTCAAAGAGATAACCGCTAGAACTTAAGTAGTTCGTGGACTACTTAAGTCTCTAAGATGTATTTTTCTGCTGTCACATTACACATATACCCGACCACCTGATACCCTGGATATGGTCTCTGACGGGTTCATGTGGTTAGGTGGCTATGTGGCGGCGTGGTCATGTGTAAATTGATCGGATTCAACAAACTACTTATCTAAAAAAATTCAACAAATCAATAATCCACCAAATCACCAATTGAACACCCTACTCTATGCTGGATATGGTCTCTGACTATTTAAACCAATAATACCATTTCTAAAGAGAAGCCCTGGGCCCGCCCTCCCGCTTCGCGGTTCACTCGCTTCATGATCCCCCGGATCATGATTTAGCCCTCCTGGCTAAAATCGCTCCCTCATTACTCTGTGCTGGATATGG
>Ga0102940_1000386_pt1 | contig 30342 bp, 29 predicted proteins | sample SalPonR2_C_D1_MG_FD_78215 | JGI IMG/M metagenome (GOLD analysis project Ga0102940, IMG submission 78215) | Salt pond soil microbial communities from South San Francisco under conditions of wetland restoration - Salt Pond MetaG R2_C_D1_MG | ecosystem: Environmental > Aquatic > Marine > Intertidal... | reverse complement strand
GGGAGGCCTACGAGGCTTCTCCCTACCGCAGCGATATCCAGTTATTGGGTTACGTAGCCGAGCAGGAACTACCCGAGCTATTGGGCTCGGCCCTGGCCCTGACTTACGTCTCGCTATTTGAGGGCTTTGGCCTGCCCATCCTGGAGGCCCTGCACGCCGAGGTGCCGGTGATCACTTCTGATCGCAGTTCGATGCCCGAGGTAGCGGGTGCGGCGGCGCTATTGGTAGACCCAGAGTCGGTGGATTCGATTGCCCAAGCGATGCAGGGAATTTGGATAGAGCCAGCCTTACGGCAAAATTTGATTGCGACGGGTAGGGTTCAGCGGGAAAAATACTCCTGGGCGGAGACGATAAGGGTGGTGTATGAGCAGTTAATTTCAATTAAAGCCTTGATTTGAGCTCTTTTTGAACTTCTTTTAATTCTGGATAAAATGTTGCTGGTCCGGCTAAGGTGCAAATGGCAATCGTCAATATCGGCCAATCAATTTCCTCTGCATTAAAATAATTTCTAATGAGGAAGTAAAACAAGCCAATCATTAGTAGTACGAAAATCACCATTAATCCTTTGAGGCTCTTTTCTTTCTTTTCTAACTGCTCAACGGGCAATTCTTTTAGTTTTTCTTTTGCCATTTTTTGTCATTATTAGATTTGACAGTGAAGTTTTTAAACAACTTCAATATCTGTTGGTGAAACCGCAAACATTTATTTCGTTTCAATTGGGCACATTTTAAATATACCCAAACAGCTTCGTAATGAAACTGGCCTCAGGGTCTTAATATACCATATTGCTCAATCTCTTGCTCCGTCATATAATGGATGGAGGAAGAAGGCGCCGCATTAATGGTGAAATAATAAAAGGCCTCCGCTTCCGCCCGGGTGAAGCCTATGGATTGGTAGTAATCGATATAGGGTTGGTGGTTAGGATTCCCCCGGGGATAATCGCTTGCTTCATTGGTGCCGTCACTCCAGGCGTGCACGCCAATCATGGTATTCTCGCCTCTGGTCCGGGTCGTACCCGCTAGGAAAAAATCCACTCCGCCGGAAGCGATTAATCCGCCCTCCAGCAAGTGGGTAGCGATATTGCGCCGGTTTACGGCGGCCGATACTTCCAGGTTGACCTCATCATCAAAGGAGCCCGGTACTTCAGCAATGTTAATCAGCCGGATATCGGGATAGGCATCCACGAGCTCGTTAAAATCATCTAAAGCAGCGCTGCCTATTTCTCCATTCATTTCAATGGTCTGCTCGTCGATTACTTCAAAAATACCAAATACAGTTCCGGGGTTAGTATCATTATTACAGGAAATTAAAGAGGTAAATAAGAAAGCTACGGTCAGGGCTTTTAAAAAGGTGCTGGTCTTCATGTGTATATCATTTTATCTGCAGGCTAATTTACGATAGTTTGTTGCTTTGTTGATGAAGATGTCTAAAGTTTTCTGTTGAAAATGCCTGCGAGAATTGTGGGGATAATTATGTATCTTTTCAGTGAATGGGGTATTTTCCAAGATTTGAATATACGTTATGCTTTCCTACCGACAAAAGAGAGTTCTACTGCAAATACTGCCCTTTGGACTTATTCCCGCCGTTTTTAGCCTGGTCCACTCCGTATTAGAAAAAGGTATTCTGGGGGATCACCCTTTCTACCCATCGACGGGTAATCCCTACGAGTTTCGCTTTGTAATTCCTTTGCTTATTTCCCTGGTGATTGGCTTACTGATTGGCTTTTTTGAGGTCTTCTATATCAATAAATGGTTCCAGAAAAGGAATTTCTCCGAGAAAATTCTCTTTAAGCTCATCGTATATATGCTCACCATTGTGGTCGCTTCCGTCATTATTGTGGCAGTGGGACATTCCCTGGAGTTGAATGTAAGCCCCTTCGATCCGGAGGTGTGGACTTACGTGATTGCTTTTCTCACCGATTTTGCGTTCTGGAGTATTATCTGTTACTACAGTCTGGCGATTATCTCTAGTCTATTTTACGCAGAGGTGAGTAATAATATGGGGCAGGCGGTCTTGTTGAACTTTTTCACGGGCAAATACCATCAACCTACCGTAGAGGAGCGGGCTTATATGTTCCTGGATATGAAATCTTCCACCACTTTTGCGGAGCAACTGGGCCACGTGCGATACTTCCGCATGCTCAAGGAGTACTATGCAGACCTTTCGGATCCGATTTTACAGTTTGGCGGACAAATCTATCAGTACGTGGGGGATGAGGTTGTGATTAGCTGGAAGGTGAAAGCGGGTTTTGCCGAAGCGGCGCTGCGCTGCTTTTTTGCCATGAAGCAGGCCCTGGAACGGCAGTCGGAGCAATACCTAAAGCGCTACGGTGTGGTTCCAACCTTTAAGGCTGGTATCCATTACGGGAAGGTGACGACGGGTGAAGTGGGGGTGATCAAAAAAGAAATTGCCTTCTCGGGCGATGTGCTGAATACTACCGCTCGTATCCAGAGCCTGTGTAATTCCTATCAGGTTGATCTGTTGGTTTCGGAGGCTTTTGCGCAGGCGCTCGCTTCAAATGGACCCTTTAATGCCCTTCCCCTGGAAAAAGTAGTGTTGAGAGGAAAAAATGAAAAAGTAAAGCTGTTTGTTATTGAGAAATCAGGCTATTCTTAGGTGATTTTTTGGCTAACACGCTTTTTTATAAGGAGTTTTAGACTCTTGTTATTCTAATAATAATTTCCTAAAGTTTAATTTTTTAATTGCTCTGATTTAAGCAGGGTAGGTTTGTTTGGTTAATAAAATTCTATTCTAAAATTTTTTAGACTTGTAGTTTATTGTATTTATTCATATCTTAACAAAGTCCTACGAGCATATATTAATTTCGCTTAGTCCAACTCTTAATTACCTGCAACTTCAATAGAACCTTACAAAGTCTCACCTTTATAAGGTTTATATGTGCTACCCAATAATATTCGTCAAAAGGAAAGAAAGAAAGATTTGAGTACTATTTCATTTTCAATGCCGATGTCTTTGAAGTTTGGGGAAATGGTCTTTTTCATTTTCTAGCTATTTAATAAGGTTCAATAATTGGTATAAATATATAGATGCTCAGCCAAAAAGAAAAGGTTCAATAGAAATTATTTGAACAATAATATTACCCTGGGTGATTTGATTTTGCTTTTCTGAAATCAGAGAGAACCCTTTTTTTGAATACTAAAATAGCTCCTTATGAATCGACTAAAAGAAATTGTTGACCTCATCAGTCCTGGCAAAATCAAGAAGATTAAGCTATTAGATGCCTCGGTGAGTAAAAAGACTAAAATTATGCAGCTTTACTACGGGATTTATGAAAATAAATTCAATTCAGATCAAGCAGCTATTCAGGCTCTTTACGGCGAGGAAAAAGTAGGTACTCGTTATAGTAAGCTAAAGCACGATCTCGAGCAGCGTTTATTAAACATTATGCTGGCCTCTGATATGACCAATTCAAAAATGAACGAGCGTCAGCGGGCCTATTATAAATATTTCAAAATATGGTGTGCCGCCAACATCCTCTTGCGGATGGGGCTCATTAATTATGCAATTCGTTTGCTAGAAAAAACGCTGAAGCACTTTGAGAAAAACGATTTTACGGTTTTAGCACTAGAAAGCTCTCGCCTACTCCGCAATCATTATTTCCGGCACGTTGGTGATCGCAAAAAAGGGGGGCATTATCACCAATTGACGCAACGTTATTTCGAACAGTACCGGGCGGAGATACAACTTGCCGGATATATGGATCAAATTATTGCTTTTTATGTAAAAGAAAAGGGGGATACCTCTCATCTGCAAGGACAAATTGATCAGTACGTCGAACAAGCTCATAAAATCGTGCCGCAGCAAATGAATGGAAATATTCTCTATCGGCTGAAAATGTTAGAGGTCACAAAATATATGAACGCTTACGATTATCAAAAAACAGCGGAGACCTGTGAGGAAGCCTTGGATTATTTCATGCGGGAAAAACCTGATTTCAGAACCTATATTATCATTTTTCTCAATCAATGGATTATCAGTTGTACCCAACTGAAAAAATACAAGGAGGCAAAAGAACTCGTGAAACAGGCGCTGGAATATTTAGAGCCCGGAGAGTACAATTGGTTTAAGGTGATGGAATACAAGACACAGCTAGCCTTCTATATGCAAGATTATGCTTTGGCTTATGAGACCTATCAGACGGTCAGTAAGCATCCGGGACTTGCTCAACTACCAAATGTAGTAAAGGAAAAATGGATGTTGTACGAAGCTTATGCCCAATTCTTATACAGTCTGGGAAAGGTCAGACTTAAATCGCCTCCCAAAAAGAAATTCCGCTTGTATAAGTTTCTTAATAATGTCCAAATCTTTTCTAAAGATAAGCGTGGACTTAATATCCCCATCACCATTATTCAGGCTTGTTTTGAAATCTGCACCCAGCGCTTTGACCGGATGATTAATCGCATGGAAGCACTGGACAAATACCGGATACGCTATCTCAACGAACCCCTCTACCTGCGTAGCAATGTCTTTATTAAAATGTTGGTACAATTGGTAAAAGCTGATTTCTGCCCCGATAAAGCCCAGAAAAAGATAGCTCCCCATTTAGAAGAATTACAGCGCTACCCCTTCAACGAGATGACCAAGGGGCACGAACTGGAGATTCTACCTTACGCCGATCTGTGGAGGCTATTGATGGAAGAGCTGAAGGCTCCGGTGGCCTTGCCCAGCTCAACATAATACCCTGCAAGCCGTTGTGAAAGTAATTACGAACCACAACGCAAGAAAATGAATTACCGAATACTACTTTTTGCCCTGAGCTTTGCCCTCCTGACGGGCTGTGTGAATACGGCCGAAAAATCGGCCGACGATATGGCCGACTTTGCCGATGATCCCGAGTTTAAAGAGGCCCACGACGATCCGCGCGCCGCCGCCGCTGATTACAGCGGGGAGATGATCGATATCCCGGTCGAGGGGGGAGACGTCGGCAGCGCCTACGCCCTGATGGCCGAATCGGAAAGTGACGAATACCTGCTGGTCTTTCACGAGTGGTGGGGCCTGAACGATAATATCAAGGAAGAAGCCGAACGCCTCTACGGTGCGCTGGACAACGTCAACGTGCTGGCACTGGACCTCTACGACGGTAAAGTAGCTACCAATCCGGATCAGGCGGGTAAAATCATGCAGTCCATTAAGGAGGAGCGCGCCCGCGCCATTATCCAGGGTGCCCTGACCATGGCCGGTCCGGAAGCCGAAATCTCCACCATCGGTTGGTGTTTTGGCGGTGGCTGGTCACTCAAGGCTTCCATTATGGCCAAAGACCGGGGTCAGGCCTGCGTGATGTACTACGGTATGCCGGTACAAAAGGCAGATCAGCTGGCACCGCTGGAAGCCCCTATCCTGGGTATCTTTGCCGAAAAAGACGGTTGGATTACGCCCGAGGTGGCGAACGATTTTAAAGCCCTGGCCGAAGCGACGGGTAAGTCGATTGAGATCCGTCAGTTCGAGGCGGATCACGCCTTTGCGAATCCCTCCAATCCGGCGTACAATGAGTCGGCAGCGCAGGAAGCCAATGCGCTGGCACTGGCGTTTTTGAAGGAACATATGTAAAAGGTATTGGGCGTAGGGAATCCTACGCCCAACCAGGGAGTCCTTTACCAGAAAAGTAGTAAGTTTATGGGCGGCGCAGCTAAGCATAAACCCGGAGTGCATTAATTGGACCTATGACTGATAGTAATAAAGACAGACAACTCGCGGCTATCTTCTTTGCAGACATCGAAGGCTATACTGCCCTGATGCAATCCGACGAGGGGAAAACCATGCAGGTACTACGTCGCTACCAGCATATACTCAAAGAAGAAGTGGCTTTCTATAAGGGGAAAATTATCAAAAATTATGGGGATGGGAGTATCTGCCTATTCTCAAGCGTATTAGATGCCGTACAGTGTGCCCGAGCTATCCAGGAAGCCTTACCGGTTATCCCACTGAGGATTGGCCTCTACCTGGGAGATGTGATGCACGAAGACAACGATGTCTACGGCAATGACCTGAATATCGCTTCCCGAATAGAGTCGATGGGCATAGCGGGTGCGGTACTGATGTCAAAAAATGTTTGGGATAAAGTAAAGAATCAATCTGATCTGGAATTTGCGGTGCTCGGCCGTTTTGAATTTAAGAATGTGGAGGAGCCGATCGAGCTATTCGCCCTGGCTAATAAAGGCTTTGTGGTGCCCAAAAAGGATCAGATGAAGGGCAAGCTTAAAGCCACTTCAAAGCGGCCTCTGGCCCGCCTGGTGCCAGCACTCCTGGCTCTCATTGATGACCTGACCCGGGCGCTTATGCTCGCTGATATTTATGAAGAAGAACAAGAATACGCATTGGCTATTCAACGATTAGAAAACATACCCTATTGGAATGGATATCCTGCTTATGCCGGGTATACCAACTACCGGCTGACCCAACTTTACGAAAAAAAATGGGCAGATTGAAAAAGCCCTGTCGACGGGTGAGCTTCGACCTACTCTCTTGTTTAGTTATTATTCCTTCGACTCCCACCAAATAGTTTATCACTCCAAAAGTCTTTGAGGTCTTCCCGTCGCTCGTCCCGGCGCTGTAATCGCTCATTGTAGCGGCGCATACGATCAATGTAATCTGCTTCGGATTCGTTGCGTCGGGGTCTTTTGAGTTCGATGGGGTACGAGAAGTCGCCCTGGTTCAGCTCTCGGTAGAGTCGATCAAAGAAGCCCGGCTGCTGGAAGTAATCATTCAGGTATTCGATTTCTTCGGGTAAGCTATCCAGGTAGTGCGGGCAGTCCAGCATATAGGCCAAGCTATCGACCAGCGGAGGGAATTGCGCGTTTCGGTATTTACGGAAGTTGGGGTCTTTGTAGGTTTTTTGCAGGAAACTGCCCACCATCGGCAGCGCCGTATTACTCCCCTGACCGCGGTAAAGCGTTCGGAAATGTACGGTGGGTAATTCCGCCCCCACCCAGGCGCCAAAAACCAGGTTGGGTGTAAAGCCCAGGAACCATCCGTCGGACTGATTCTGCGTGGTTCCGGTTTTTCCGGCGATATCGCTGGCCAAACCGTACTGATAGCGCAGGCGGCGTGCCGTACCGCTGTCGACCACGGTCTCGAGCAGATTGACGATGAGGGCATTGGTTTCGGGGCTGAGGACCTGCTCGAAGGTGGCCGGGCTGGGCTTGGGGTATTCAAAGATGATATTCCCTTCCCGGTCTTCGATGCGGTCGAGGTAGTGCCATTCCGGGCGTTTGCCCTGATTGGCGAAGGTGCCGTACACTCGAATCATTTCCAGCAGTGAGGCTTCCGTGGTACCCAGGCTGATGGCTGGTCCTTCGGGTAATTGTCCTTCCAGGCCGAGGCGGCCCGCCATATTGCGCACCTTTTCCAGGCCTGTCTCCAGGGCTAATTGTACGGTTACGGTGTTGACGGAATTGCTCAGGGCACCGGGCATAGAATAGTAACCGCCGTATTTGCCGTCCGAATTGCGGGGCGACCAGTCTTCGAACTCCGCGTAGGTTTTGCGTTCATTTTCGAAATAATCACAGGGGTAGCGGGCATCTTCCAGGGCCTGGGCGTAGACGACCGGCTTGAAGGTAGAACCCACTTGGCGGGTAGACTTCACGTGATCGTACTGAAAGTAGCCGTGGTCAATACCGCCGATCCAGGCGCGGATGGCACCCGTTTTGGGGTCGGCAACGATCATACCGGCGTGCAGGGTCGTCAATTGCTGGCGTATGGAATCGATGGGGGAGAGGTCCTGATAGCTTCCTTTGTCCTCCCAGGAGAACAGGCGCATCTTGACGGTTTTTTTCATTTCCGCCATGGCGGTTTCTTCGGTAAAGCCCCGGTTGATCAGGGACTGGTAGCGGCCCGAGTTTTGGATAGCTTCCGCTAAAAGGCTCGGGGGAATGGGATCGCGATTACCGGACCAATCCTGACTAAAGCGCTTCTGTACCTCCGGCATCACTTCGTTGACGGCCGATTCGGCGTAGCTTTGCAGGCGGGCGTCAATGGTGGTGTATATTTTCAGGCCGTCTTTCTTTAAATCGTAAAGGCTGCCATCGGGTTTTCTTACTTTTTGCAGGGCTTCTTCCAGTTCCTCTTGCAAGTGGGCCCGGAAATAAGTGGCCAGGCCCTGGTTTTTCCCTTCTCGTACGTAATCAGTTTTCAGTGGTAGCCCGGCAATCGAATCGTATTGATTTTGGGTCAGGAAGTCGGCCTGAGCCATACGTCGTAGTACCGTATTACGCCTCTCTACCGAAGCTTCCGGATTGAGGATGGGGTTGTAGAGTGTATTCCCTTTGAGCATACCAATCAAGACCGCTGATTCCTGGATATTTAATTCAAATAGCGACTTGTTGAAGAAGCGGCGGGCCGCTACTTTGATACCGTAGACATCTCTTTCGCCGAAAGGCACGGTGTTCAGGTAGAGCTCCATGATTTCCGCTTTGGAATAAACCCTTTCTAGGCGGCGGGCCACCATGATTTCGCGGATTTTATTAACGGGAATACTGAGCAAGCCGTAGCGCTCGCGTCCGTAAACGTTCTTGACTAGTTGTTGCGACAGGGTACTGCCTCCGCCACTATCGAGGTCACCCATCAGGACGGTACGGAAAAATACGCGCAGCAGAGCCCGGGGGTCTACGCCGCTGTGTTGGTAGAAGCGGGCATCTTCGGTGGCCACTAGGCCGTTGATCAGGTAGTAAGGAATCTCTGACAGGGAGGCATTGGTTCGGTTCTCATTGTAATATTTACCCAGCTGGATACCGTCGGTGGCGTAAATTTCGGAGGCATTCGCATTGTTGATATTGAGCAGATCTGCTTTGGAGGGTAAACGACCGAAAGCCCCGAAGTATACCGAAAGGATCAGGAGCAGGTTGAGGGCAAAGATAATCCCCAGAGAGAGGAAGGTAATACGCAGCACCTGGGCGCTGGGTGGACGATTTTCCCAGGCCTGTTTGATCCAGAGCTTTAGCCGATTGCGATAAAAAGCGGGATCGCGCGGTAATTGCCGTAGGCGGTTAATAATTTCCTTTGGGTTAAATCGCATAAATATACTGTCGGTTGATCTTTTTTAAGGTAGATAAATTCTAACGGAATTTTCTACCTGGATGGTATGTAATTGGCAACAGATTGTGCTACGGTTACTAATTCGCTCATCATCATTGCGGTTGCTCCCCAGATCACGTGGTCCTTTATTTTGAAATGAGGTACGTCTTTTAGCTGTATTTGATTGGGCAGCAGAAGGGTCGTTTTGCCGATAGACTGCTCCTTCAGGAATTCAAAGAAGGGGAGCTCCAGCACTTGGTCCACTTCACTGGGTTCCGGCTGGAAAGTCGGAGTGAAGTCTACGAAGCCCACGTAGGGGTGAACCAAAAAATTGCTAACGGGAATATATAGGGAGGAAAGATCACCCAGTATATTGATGTTTTCAGCTTTAACGCCAATTTCTTCTTCGGTTTCGCGCAGTGCGGTGAAGCGGAAGTCCGGATCTGCGGATTCGTGCCGTCCGCCCGGGAAGCTAATCTGCCCCGAATGTCGGTCTTTATCGTGAGCGGCCCGTTGAATTAAAGCTAAATGCCAATCGGTTTCCTTCGGGAAAAAAAGCGCAAGGACGGCTGCTTTCCGGGCATTGGAAGGGTGTCCCCGAAGTTCTTTTCGCGAACCATGGGCTAATTTCAGCTGGGCCTCTACACCTGGCAGAGGCTGCTGCAGCGCTTTACCTAGTTGTGGAATAAATCGTTGCATAATATCGTACAACAAGTTTGCCGCAGTGATAGTTCAGCCCTGGGTAAGTAGTGTTGACTAGCCTATTTGTTGGCTTGTTTCAGGTACTGTTCCAGCGCCATAGTCATCGATGGGGCCTCTGGTGAAGGCGCTTTGATATCGACTCGCAGACCACGATCGGTTACCGCCTGAGTCGTACGATTTCCAAACACGGCCATTCTGGTTTCATCCTGGGTGAAATCCGGGAAGTTTTCGTAAAGGGAATCAATACCCAGCGGGCTAAAGAATACCAAAATATCGTATTTGACATCACTCAGGTCAGAAAGATCGGAGGCTACCGTGCGGTACATCAGCGAATCGGTCCAGTCGAGATCCATTTCTTTGAGGTGCGCCACGATGTTTTTGGCTCCCAGGTTGGAACAGGGCAGGAGAAACTTCTCGCCCTTGTGTTTCTTGAAGTAGGGCGTGAGGTCCTCAATTTTGCGCTTGCCTACAAATACTTTACGCTTGCGGTAGACGATAAATTTCTGCAGGTAGTTGGACACGGCTTCCGACAGGCAGAAGTATTTGGTATCCTGTGGCATTTTAATGCGCATCTCTTCGCAAATGCGGAAGAAATGGTCAATGGCATTTCTGCTCGAAAAAATAATCGCCGTGTATTCGTCCGGGCGAATCTTTTGTTTACGATACTCTTTTCCCGTTACCTCTTCTACGTGAATGAAGGGCCTCCAATCGATTTGAAGACCGTATTTTTCTTCTAATTCGTAGTAAGGAGATCTCTCCGGTTTGGGTTGGGAAACTAGGATCGATTTAACTGGTTTGAAGGATACTGCTTGTCCGTTTGCTGCCATTAAATCTAAATTTTTCACTCTACATTTTAGCCCACAAAAATCATAATTGATTTAAAATCAATCGAACTACAATCACTACTGGAGCGATTTCGACGGTGCAAATATACAACAAAAAGTGGAATCTATGAAAGAGTAATTGCTTATTGGCAATAAACAACCCCCTTATGGAGCGTAATAAATAGATGATGGCGATGGCAACGATTGTCCCCCAGAGTACATAATCTGTAGACCCTTCCGGTCCGTAGGCGAGCAATAAATTGGCGGGAACCAGTACGGCTCCGAGCACTACCGAAAAGACAATCATTAGGAAGATATACCGCCTAATCTCTGCGTCCACCGGGAAAATCAGGCGGATGAGGATCAAAATAAAATGCTTAAATAAAAACAAGCTGGCGGCTCCGGCGCTGAAGATAAGCCACTGCAGATAATAATTACGAATGGGCAGGGAGACCTGATAATAGTCCAGTACCAACAACAAGAAAAAGCCAAGATTGACAAAAAATAGCAAATACAGCACAAAATAAGGAGCGGCCCCACGGCCATCCTGCTCCCGAAAGTACTGGTTAAAAGCGTTGTCATAAATAAAGGACTGAAAGGATTTATTCAAATAGTTACCCACCAGGCTTACGCCAGACGTAAAGAGCAACACCATGATGCCGATTCCAAAGAAAAGAAATCGCTCTTTATCCGAAGTGATGATTGGTTCGACTTTGGGGTCCACTTCGTAGGGCGTGAAATCCGTTTCGCGTGGACTATCGTAGATGAGGTCAAAGGGGTTCGTTAAGCTATCCGCTGTTTCCTCATTGGACTTTGGAGTGTTGATCTGCCGATTTTCTTCATCGAGGCGCGGCACGAGCTCAAATGGATTATCTGCATTTTGACCTAAGGCCGGGCCCAGGCTCCAGAGCAAACATCCAAACAGTAAAAGCAGCTTTCGCAGGTCCCTCATGAAATCTTTCTAGTCTATTTTCAAACAAAAATAAAAAATATTCCAGCAAATGCGCCGGAATTTGAATAAAGCTTGGATAGCCTGTTAATTAGCTGTTAAATACGAAATTTATGCGGTTATATTGTACGATTTAGGATTAGTTTTATTACCATCTTGCACTTTTGGCTAAACGATTATTCATGCCCAATCGACAGATTACCAGAGCTTTATTGTTAGGGGTTCTCGCCATAGTCGGCATCATCGCCGTGCAGTCTTACTGGGTATTGAATACCTGGAATATTAACGAGCAGGAGTTTGAAGAAAAAATCAACCTGATTCTCTACAATACGGCCTGTTCCATAGCTGAGGTGAATAATGCTGATCTGCCAAAGAAAAACATCATAAAGCGACGCAGCTCTAATTACTACATTGTCAATATTGATAGTGAGATCAATCCCGGTATGCTGGAGCAATTTCTCCAGGAGGGGATTGAGGCCTGGGCCCTGAATATAGATTTTGAGTACGGCATTTACGATTGTACTTCCAGCGAGATGGTCTACGGTAATTACTGCAATTACGAATTGGAAGGCGAAAGAACAACCGGCCGTGCCGCTCTTCTGCCCGTCTCTGAGCTGAAAACCTCTAATTATTACTTTGGCATTCGCTTTCCGACCCGCTCCAATTATCTGTTTCAAAAAATGCAGCTTTCCGTGTTTTTCTCCCTCATATTGCTGCTCACGATTATCTTTTTTGCCTACGCTATGTATGTAATGCTCCGACAGAGCCGCCTGTCTAATATGCAGAAAGATTTCATCAACAACATGACGCACGAGTTCAAAACGCCGCTGTCAACGATCAAGATAGCGGCCGACTATTTTGGGCGCCACCCCGCAATTAAAAAAGACGAGCGGCTGCTCACTTATGCGAATATTATAAAAGACCAGAACCTGCGCCTGAATGATCAGGTAGAAAGAGTACTCAATATCGTCAAGTTCGAGCAGAACAATTTTAACCTGAAGCAAGAAACGGTAGACCTGGGAGAGACCATTAGGCATATTGTGAATAACGAGCAATTACGGATCAGGGAGTTGGGCGGAAGCCTGCGTGTGCAGCTTCCGGAGAAAGCCTGTTATATCGAGGCAGATCAATTTCACTTGTCTAATGTCCTGTATAATTTATTGGATAATGCCGTAAAATACCGCAAAGAAAAACCCGTTATTGATGTGGAACTGGCTTATCAAAAAAAGGGCTATTACCTGAAAATAAGCGATCAGGGTATTGGTATCCCCAAAGAATACCAATCCAATGTCTTTGAAAAATTCTACCGAATACCAACGGGGAATATCCATAATGTAAAAGGCTTTGGTATTGGTCTTTATTATGTCCAAAAAATCTGCGAAGCACACGGATGGACGATCAAGCTGGAAAGCGAAGAAGGAGAATACGCCCGCTTTTCCATTTTTATGCCAAATCAATAGAAAATGCCTACCCGAAAATAAATCCTACATGAAAGCACACCTGCTCTACATTGAAGATGATGAAAGCCTGAGTTTTGTAACCCGTGATAATCTTGAACTGGAAGGCTATAAAGTTACCTGGTGTAAGGACGGGAAAGAAGCTCTCGAAAAAATTGATAAGGAACACTTTGATCTCTACATTCTGGACGTCATGCTTCCGGAGATGGATGGCTTTTCGCTGGCTCAGCGCATCCGGGAGTACGATACGCAGGTACCTATTCTCTTTGTGACGGCTAAATCACTAAAGGAAGACCGCTTGCACGGCTTGCGTATTGGCGGAGACGATTATATCACTAAGCCCTTTTCGATTGAAGAACTCATTCTGAAAATTGAGATTTTTCTGAAAAGGCGACTCATTGTTCAGGCGGAGAGCCCCAAGGTCCAGGAATTGGGTATCTTCGAATTCGATCACCATAATTTGGTGCTTTGTTCTCCGGAGGGAGAGCGTATTCTGACCCAAAAAGAAGCAGATCTACTGAATTATTTTCTACGGCATAAAAACCAACTGGTTCGCCGTTCGGCCATCCTCAAGACCATTTGGGGGCAGGACGATTATTTTCTGGGGCGGAGTCTAGACGTATTTATCTCGCGCCTGCGCAAATATTTGCGCGCGGAAAAGCGCATTAAAATTGAAAACGTACACGGTATTGGCTTTCGATTTCTGGTTAATGAATAAAGCGCCGGGCGACACTTAGGGCCCGGAAACTTCCGTGTTTTTTATCCATGTGGTAGGCCATGCGTTTCAGAATATCGGCCAGCACTTTGACCGCTTCGGAAATAAAGGGCCCTTTGTTCAGCATCACACACTCGGCCCGGCAGGCCATCGCCGCATCCGTTATTTCACTGCGGGTCGCCAGTCCTTTTTTGGCCAGGCTTTCCAGCACCTGAGTCGCCCAAATATTGGGCAAATGACCGGCTTCACAAATCCACAAAATTTCTTCCTGTACTTCGGCGATTCTTTCAAAGCCCAGCTCAACGGCCAGGTCGCCGCGGGCGATCATAACCCCCGCTTTGGGGGAGCGCATGGCGGCCAGGATCAGATCGGGTAAATTATCGAAGGCTTCTTTGTTTTCAATCTTGAGGACCAGGCCAATGGCGGGTCTTTTCAGCCTGGCCAATTCATTCTGGAGTAAATAGATATCATCGGCTCGTCTGACAAAAGAATAGCCAATAATATCACCGTGCGCAGCGATGAAGGGTAGATAATCCAGGTCCTTATCGGTCAGGGAGGGTATGTGGAGGGTCGTATCGGGCAGGTTGATGCCTTTGTTATGTTGGAGTTTGGTACCCCCCACGGCTGCCGCCGTAATTTCTACCATTACCCCCTCTTCGGTATGATCGACTACTTTTGCACTGATTTTGCCATCGTCGAAGAAAATACGCTGCCCCGTTTTTACGGTTTTTAATACCTCGGGTAGCGTTAAACTGATGCAGGCAACCAGGGCTTTGGGTTGTCCCTTCTTTTTAATGGTTTGACACTTTTCAGGGGCACTGGTGATCAAAAGGAGATCCTCTGGGAAGAGACGGAGCTTTCCTTTTTTGGCCTTGCGCGCTTTTTTGAGCAGCTGCATATTCGAAAAGTCCGTTCTAATTTTTGGACCCGCGAGGTCGAAGTAAATCTTACAAAATTTACCCGTTTTGTGTTCCGCGCGCCGGATGTTTTTGATCATTTTCTCCCAGATATCCGGATGGTCATGACTGGTATTTATCCGGGCAATATTCATGCCATTAGTCATCATTTGCTCGATTAGTTTAGGTTCCTCCGCCGCTTCGGTGGGCATGGTGACCATTATCCAGGAACGCTCGCCGTGGTTATTGTGACCAAAGAGACTGACGGCGTTTTCCCGGAGTCGTTTTTTACTGGTCCGATAAGAAAAGGGCGCCGACGGGTAGTCGAGTACGACATTGGCGGGCTGCCCATGCATAGCCACGAGCAGCTGTTGTATATTCAACAGGTTTTTGAGGATGTAGCCCTCTGCGTGCGCAAAAGAAGAGATAGATAGTTCGGCTAGTTGCTCCTGTATATCGCGCAGGTCAAGGGAGCGTAATGCCAGATAATGGATCAGATTACGTGCACTACCCCGATTACTGGGATGTACTTCCCTGATCGCATTTTCAAATCGAAATTCGGCCTGATGCAATTGATGGATGAGTTGCTCTATTTCTGTCTGCAGGCCCGCCAACATTTGAGAACTAGTGCTGTACATCATTTCGCGTTTCCGCTAAAAGTACAGGCTCTCAGGTTTACTTTTGGTGAAGATTGTCACTCCTTATTGATATTTTACTTCAATTTTCAGGAATTTTTTCTCTAGCGCACGTACTTTCTGTTCCTGAGAGATAGAAAAGCCATTATCTGGCTGATAGATCAACATCTGGCGAGCCGTCAAAGCGGGAGAATCTGTCTCGTTGCGGATGGCAATTTTTGAAGGTTCCCCTCCTTCAAAATCGATGACAATTTTCCGGGTTCTGAGGTCTTTGCGTATGGCAGAATAAATAATTCGCTGAATATCGCCGGAGGCCGTTCGGGTAGTATCCCCTTTGTATTTATCGATCCAGGCCGTCCGGTTAATATCTGACTTTTTAAAAATCGACAGCTCTTTGGAGAAGTTAAGCGTATCGGTGGGCACCTCTTCGGATAATCCATTGATAGATAGGACTTTGGTAACGGGAGCTTCCGTTTGGTCCAGTCGCTCAATTTCAGATTCAAAATAATCTTCGAGGTTGAAAAAATAATCTTGTTCTAATTCGGTACCCGTATTATCCGATTGGTTGCAAGCGACCAGCAGCACAGCCAGTAGCATTACGGCAAGTAGTTGTTTCATTTCTTTACTGTTTATTTGCTTTCGTTTTGGGTCGTTCAATGAGTTGCCAAGGGCTTATTGAACCAAAAAGTTTAAACCACTTCAATGTATATCTAAAAAAGCGCGAACCACCGGACACTTAACCCGGGTGGTTCGCGCTTTATTTTACCGGAAGGTTTTTTTAAGGAAACCCTAAGCCTTTTTAACATTAATTAGCACCTCTCCATCCATTTCTTCCGGGGCTTCCAGCTCCATCAGGTCCAGCAATGTCGGCGCAATATCGGCGAGTTTACCGTTTTTCACCGTTTTCCCTTCGGCATTATTACTAACGTAGATAAAGGGTACCGGGTTCATAGTGTGTGCGGTATTAGGCGTTCCATCGTCATTAATCATATAATCGGAGTTGCCGTGATCTGCAATGACAATGGCTTCGTAATCGTGTTGCAGGGCGGTGGTCAGTAACTTTTTGGTGCAGGTATCTACGGCAGCGGCAGCCTTTTTAGCCGCCTCAAAATCGCCGGTATGGCCTACCATATCCGAATTGGCATAATTCAGGCAGATGAAGTCGGGCTTGTTTTCCCGGATATCCGTGGTGATCGCTTCCGTAATTTCGAAGGCGCTCATTTCTGGTTTAAGATCGTAGGTTGCGACTTTTGGAGAAGGAATCATAATGCGTCTTTCTCCTTCGTGCTCTTCTTCGCGGCCACCGTTGAAAAAGAAGGTGACGTGTGGGTATTTCTCCGTTTCCGCTATACGCACCTGTGTTTTACCGGCTTTCGCTAAAACTTCACCCAAAGTATTGACGATGTTTTTCTTCTCAAACAGGACGGTAATCCCCTTGAAGCTCTCGTCGTAACGGGTCATGGTGACGTAGTTCAGATCCAGCTTTTGCATATCGTACTCCGGCATATCCTTTTGAGTCAGGACCGTGGAAATTTCCCTGGGGCGATCCGTACGGAAGTTAAAGCAGATCAATGTATCGCCATCCTTGATAGTGGCAATGGGTTCGCTATTTTCGTTGACACAAACCATGGGTTTTAAGAATTCGTCGGTCACGTCCTCAGCGTAGGATTCCTTGATTTCTGCCAGAATGTCCGTGGAGGGAGTCCCCTGACCGTGTACCAGCGCATCGTAAGCCAATTTAATACGCTCCCAGCGGTTATCGCGATCCATAGCGTAATAGCGGCCCACGACCGAGGCTAGGCGGGCGTTTTTGTTTTCCAGGTGTTGCAGTAGATCCTGGAGGAAGCCAACTCCACTTTTGGGATCACAGTCGCGACCGTCGGTAAAGGCGTGAATATATACGGCCGGTACTTCCTGGGCCTCACAAATATCAATTAAGGCTTTCAGGTGATTAATGTGCGAGTGGACGCCACCATCCGATACCAGTCCCATCAGGTGTACCGCTTTTCCCGCTTTTTTAGCGTCCCGCAGCGCGGAAAGGAGTTTTTCGTTTTGATGGAGTGTTTTATCTCTAATCGCCTTATTGATCCGGGCTAATTCCTGATAGACAATACGACCCGCTCCAATATTCAGGTGGCCGACTTCGGAATTCCCCATTTGCCCTTCGGGAAGGCCGACTTGCTCGCCGTAGGTAATTAATTCACTATTGGGATAATTTTCCATTAAACTATCGACGTAAGGGGTTTCCGCTTGTTGTATGGCATCAGCCGTGGTATTTTGGCCTTTACCCCAGCCATCAAGAATGATGAGAATACTGCGTTTGTTTGTCATCTGGTTTTTGTTTGTTGCAAAAATAAGCATAATCGGGGAATCTGACCTTTTATTCCCAGGGCAATCCAGAATCACAATAAATGGATGAGGATGATTTGTTAAGGAGGCAATTAATAAAATAAAATATACGTTACATTCTTGGACACTAAGGAATTATTCTGAATGGTTTAGCGTTACTTCATGACTTTCTATCGTCAATAGGACAAGAGTTGACACACATATCCCATTTTGACAAATATTGGGTTGCCTCGTTTTTTTATCCGATGCACCCCTAAAATTAAGAACCATGAAACATATAATGCTATTATTCCTGACTGTCCCTTTCCTCCAGGACGTTCATCTGGAAAACATTACCTCCGCCATTAATCAGGGCGATTTACAGGCTTTAGAGCAATACCTGGACGATAAGGTAGAAGTGGCCCTTCTGGAAGAAGGAGACATTTACGTAAAACAGGAAGCCGTTAATAAATTAAAATCCTTCTTTTCTCAGCACCCCGGTGCTACTTTTCAGCCAGTGCATAAGGGGTACTCGGGCGGTAAGTCCTCGCTCTATTGTATCGGTGACATGAAAACGCAGGGAAAAAACTACCGGGTGTTTATGTATATCAAGGTAGAAGAGGGGCGATATTTCATTCAGGAGTTGCGATTTGAAAAAAATTAAAAAAAATCCATTGATCAGGCAGCGTATGCAAAAGACGAGGGGTCTAAAGAGTAAATAAGCCAATTATCAGAGTCTCTTAACCCAAAAAACGTTCTCCATGACTTACACTGCCCTCTATATGCTTGCCTTACTGCTGGTCTATCTGGTGAAACAACAATTCCAAGCTGCCAGAAGCTAGTATCTAAGCCCACAGCAGAAAAAATTTGGATTTTGAATAGATAATAGTTTTTATAACTGCAAAGGAAGTCAATCTTGGCTTCCTTTCTTATTTGGCTCCAGCCCAATCGAACATTTAAGTCTGCCTCAGGTTTTTATTAAAAAAGATATGTCCCGAACAAAAGAGTATACAAACGGAGAAGTAACTATCGTCTGGAAATCTAATCTTTGCACTCACTCCAAGAACTGTGTTAATGGATTACCAGCTGTGTTTGATGTCGAGGCCCGTCCCTGGATCAACGCAGAAGGCGCCTCGACCCAAGACATCATTGATCAGGTGAATAAATGTCCTTCCGGCGCCCTGACAACTTACCTCAATGAAGAGGGAAAACCTAAAGCGGAGGTGCCGGAAGATGGGCCTCAAGTGAGCTTGAAGGTCACACCAAATGGGCCGATACTGGTTGATGGTGCTATACATCTGACCTATCCCGACGGAAAAGAAGAGGACAAAGCGAAAGGGGTAGCCCTTTGTCGCTGTGGCGCTTCCGGTAAAAAGCCTTTTTGTGACGGTTCGCATAACAAAATTGACTTTAAAGGCTAATTGATTTGATATTCCTAAACTATTGCTAAAAACCTGAAATCATGGCTAAAAAATTTTCTTCTGACCAAATTGAGGTTAAACACCATCCAGAAGCCAAGCGCTTCGAAGTGAGTATAGAAGATTATCTCGCCAAGGCAGAATACATTCTCACCAAACAAAGGATTATCTTCACACATACCGAAGTGCCTAATGATCTGGAGGGCAATGGGATCGGGGCTGCTCTGGCCAAAACGGGACTTCAATACGCCAGAGATAATAAATTAGAAGTGATGCCGCTCTGTCCTTTTTTTGCTAGTTATATACGGAGGCATCCCGAATACAAGGACTTACTTGCACCAGGAGTGAATGTGTAATTCCTAATCAAGAGAAACCTACCAAAAACTTAAATAAAATCTGATATGAATACTTACGAAACACTAAGTCAGGCCGTGAATGGGCTGACCCAAAAAGGCTACAAATTAAGTTTTGAAGCACAGAAAAACAAACTGAGCTGCTCGGATGGCTCCGATCACGGGCCAGATCATTTCGACGTTGTGGAATTTTACCGGTTTGAGGGGATGTCAAGCGCAGGAGATAATGCCATTGTCTATGCGATTGAAACCAAGGATGGTAAAAAAGGAACGCTAGTAGACAGCTACGGAGCTTACGCCGAAAATCTTACACCGGAAATGGCTAAGAAAATGTCCGTGGCCCGCTAGGTTTTCTGCGCCGATAAGTCCACAGTAGAAAGACGATAAAAGAGAGCACCAATGCCCCTGCAGTCATTAAATAATCTACTTTTTTTACGAAAGTGACCGCTTCCATATCTCCGATCGGTACGAAGGCGGCCCAGTAAAAAGGATGGGCATATTCGCCATTGTGCGCTGACAGATATTGTAGGCGAGCCTGACGAAGGGCCTCGTCCTTGTCTTTACCTAGCTTTAATTGTTGATAGAAGTAGAGCATGATTTTGGTGGTCTTTTCATCATCAATACTCCATAAGGTAGTAATAATACTTTTTGCTCCCGCGTACCGAAAAGCGTGGGCCAAACTCATCACCCCCTCCCCGGGCAAAGCTTCCCCCAGACCTGTTTCACAGGCACTGAGAACGACCAGAGCTACCTGCCGCATATCCATGGCATAAAGATTCTGCGTATACAAAAGTTGTTCCGTGCTGTCTTTTGCCGTAAAGGCTAAAAAGGCGAAATCGGATCGACTAGCATTGGCTAAGCCATGCGTTGCCAGGTGGATAATACCCGGCCGGTCAACCTGCTCTTCCAAAGTAGAGATTGAAGCCTCCCTACCCGTAAATACCTGATTTCCCGATAAAATACGAGCTATATTCCTCACCTCCGTTTCATTGTGATAAAGCGGTTCAAAGCTGCTTTTGCCCTGGTAGAAAGCGGGCGCAAAACCAGTCCAACGTACTGCCCGTCCAAGCTCATTGTCAAGTTGAGCTTTAGACCACTGGTCTACGCTGTAAGCATAGCTGAACCGATATTGATGAATCAGGTAAGGGTGTTGATCAAAGCGAAAAAGATGGGAATCATCTACAGCCTGGGCTAATAACAGGTCAAAGGGTAAATAACATAAAATACCGTCGGGAATAATGGTCAGGCCCGTCGGCAAGTCTATCTTTTCTTCAATGGGCGCCAGCAATTGCTGGTACAGCTGATATCCATTGCTGGCGTATTGCTGAGCGTAAAGTCGGTAGTCGTCGGCCATCTGGGCACCTGTGAAGTGACTAATGGCATCCCAAAGTTGGATGGTTTGCGTTTCTAAATCCTGGTGCGCTAGCTGCACTGCCTCCAAACCAGAACGGCTAATCACAAAAACAAAAATGGTATTATCCCCTACGAAGTAGGATAGCAGGGCCTGCTCTGTATTTAGCTGCGCACGGACTTGCTCCGCAGAAGGGGCTACGCTGCGGTATTTCATCTGGAAATATGCGGGGAACTGCTTTTCTAAGTAGGCGATAAGTTTATTATAGCTGCCTCTGAGCTTTAAGAGCTCAATTTCGAGTTCGCGCAGGCTGAGACTATCCAGTTGCCCCGCTTGTTCGTAGCGAATTTGTTCGTACTCGCTGATTTTCCGTTTGAGTCGGGCCTCCTGAAGGATGAGGCTATCCGGTAAATGGGCAAAGCGTTGTGCATCCGATTCGTTACTGGCTTCCCGGATGAGTAATGCCTTACTTTTTTCGCTCAGGGCAAAAGCGGCTTCCAGCTGAGTCGGGTCATTTTTCGTTTTGGCGAGTTGCAGCGCTATCCGTATGCCATTTTCGTAGAGTGAAAAATAATCCAGCCGAATGTTTTGCTTGGCCAGTCGGCTACGTTGATAGATGACCAGGCGATCGAGTAGATCGGTTGCTTTTTGATAATTAGACAGCGCTTTCTCTAAAGACGCTGTCGTCCGCTCTTGCTGATATAAATCAGCCAACTGCCGGTATAAATCAATCCAACTCAATCTGGGAGCCGAAGATTGTCGATCCAGCTTTTCGACCTGCTCCTCGAGTACATTTCGAGCAAGGCTTGGTTTCCCCGTCTTTGCATAAGCGGAAGCGCGGGCGGACTGTATCTTGAAATATAAATCAGATAGAGAATACTTATCGGCCAGTACGGCCAGAGCTTGCTTATAAAAAGATAGGGCCAGGTCTGGATTTTGTTGTTCCTGATGGGTATTACCGATGTTAAAAAGGCTGCTGGCCCGCTCTGTTATCCATCCCTTCTGCCGGCTAAAGGCAGACAGGGCACTTTGGTAGTAGCGGCGGGCCTGAAGGAATTCATCCTGGCGGAAAAAGCAATTACCCAGGTTGTTATAGGCTTCGGGCAGTAAGGGATGATCGGCACCCAGTTGTGTTTTTACTTGTTGAATGACCTCCTGGAATAGAGGAATGGCCGATTTGTAATCACCTAAGCCCTGCAATACCGTAGCCTGCCCCAACAGAGCCGGAATGCGATTGGGAGCCTTGAGGCCAAACAGATCTTCCATCAGTAATTGTGCTAATTGAAAGCGCCGCAGGGCATTGGGGAAATCGCCAATTTCCTGATAAGCATTCCCTTGATTGATTACTACTTCTGCAATGACGGGGTGATTGGCGCCGTAAGTCTTCTGATATAAATCGATGGCCTGACTAAACGATTGAATCGCGCGTTCAAAGTCGCCCCCTTCCAACCAGCAGTTACCCAGATTGTTGCGGGAGGCTGCCTGGGCGGCCAGCAAGTTCAGGTCTTCCCGGATAGCCAGGGCTTTTTGGTGCTGGTCGATGGCCTGCTCTAGGAGATACAGGTCGAAGTAACAATTGCCCAGATTATTATAGGAGTCGGCTACGCTGGGATGCCTTTCGGCAAAACTACCCAGGCGCTGCTCCAGCGCTTTTTGATTGTATTGGATGGCGGTCTCGATCTGCCCCAGGTCGTAATAACAGGCCGCCAGATTGTTATAACTACTACCCAAATCGGGATGTGGGCTTTCCAGAGTTTCCTGCCGGATAGTCAGGGCTTGCTGGTGATGAAACAGCGCCTGATCGTAGTCTTGTTGCAGGTAGTAGACGGCGCCGAGATTATTATGGCTATCCGCGACTTTCTCGTTGCGGGCGCCGAGGTAGGCTTCCCGAAAGCTCAGGGCTTCCCGGTAATACTGCTCGGCTTCCAACCAATTGTTTTGTTGTAAAGCAATGGAGCCTTCCAGGTTTAGGGCTTCTGCCAAAAGCAGATCCTGCTCGGGGAGCTTGAGTTGCGCTTTCGCCGTCTGTAAGAGCTGGCGGGCAGGGCTCAGAGAATCGATGTCGCTTAAGCATTTCGCCACCTGGACTTGCCATTCCGGTAGGCGTTCTTCCGCCTGCGCAACGGATTTCACCTGCTCCAGTAAGCGTAGGGCCTCCGACACCCGGGCGTTTGCACGTTGATTTTCTGCTTGCGCAAAGCTGCTGTCCAGGTTGATCTGAGTCCAGGCGAATGTACTGCTTAGGCAAAAAAAGAAGCTGAGTAAGTAGCTTTTTTTACCGCCTAAGCCCACCTTAATGAAGTCATAGATCATGGCTGTATCCAATTTGCCCCTCTAATATGCCGTTTTTAAAGTAAAAAGTAAGAAATTTATGAGAAATGGAGGGTATACTTTCTTCTATCAAAACACCTTATAATGAGAGTTGGATTCAAAAATGATGCAGCAATTGTCCGGGCGATAAAGAGCGGAGGCAGTCAGCGACAGCGAGCGATTCGCTTTTTATACCAGGTCAATCAGGAGACTTTAAAGAAGGTCGTGGCTTATGTCCGAAGTAATAGTGGGAACGAGCAAGACGGACAGGACATGTTTCACGAAGGCATTATTGTGCTGGATCGCAACGTCCGGGCCGGAAAGTTCCGGGGAGAGAGTTCGCTGGCGGGGTATCTGTACTCTATTTGCCGCTTTCTATGGATGAATCAGGTGCGCAAACATAGCCGTACCGATCTGCGAGAGGACAATAGCACCATGGACCAGACCGAAACCGAGAACCCGGAATCCCTCTCTCTTGAGGAAGAAAAGAAAAAAGTATTGGCGAATGTTTTGACACAGTTAGGCGACCGTTGTAAAAAAATCCTCGAATTGTGGAAGCTGTCCTACTCGATGCAGGAAATAGCGGATCAGCTGGACTTTAGCAGTGCCGCTATGGCGACTAAAAACAAGTACAAATGCCACAAGAAATTAATGAATTATTTGAAAGCGCATCCCCAGGTGATGAATCTACTGCGCTAAAGTACCCTTTAAATCAGGAACCATGAATGAAGAAAACAAATATCAACAAATACAAGACTACCTGGAGGGGCGTTTGGACGAGGCCGCCGAGACGGCTTTTGAGGCTGAAATGGACCGCGATGCGGAACTGAAGACCGAGGTAGATCTCCACCGACTCTCCGGCGATGCCATCGAACTCATCATTGCCGATGAACTCCGGGATGACTTAAAAGCACTTCAGGAAGAGAATAAACAGCGGCCGGTGCCTGAAAAAAAGGTGCGCCCCCTACGTCGCCGACTCACCTCCTTAAGTATTGCGGCGAGTGTACTGCTCCTGATTGGTTTTTTTGCGGTGAATTATACCGCTAACCAATACGATAATGATGCAATTGCTGATACCTATTATCAGAACGACTTGTTGCAGCGAGTACGAGGCGCTGGCAGTGAGAGTCTGCTACAGGAGGGGATGACGCTCTACGAAAACGGAGAATACGAGGCCGCCATCGAATATTTGGATGGGGTAGATAATCCCTCATTAGTGGCCGAGGCCAAATACGCAGCCGCTCATGCCCACTTTAATCTCGGCCAGTACGCAGCCGCCATAGATGATTTTTTGGTGGTTGCTGATAGCGATGACCCTCGCTTCGCGGAGAAAGCCGAATTCTACTATCTGCTCAGCGCCCTGGCTGCAGACCAAACCAGCACGGATACCTTTAACACCATTCTTGAAAAAATCTTAAATAATGAAGCACACCTACACCACAATGATGTTCTGAAAATTAACCAAAAACTGCAGAGTTTTTGGCGGAAATTTTAGGAAAACCCCCTTTTTACAGAATAAACGTTTGAAAACGAACTAATTATCTGAAAATTGCGTTATTATAAGTAGTGGTCCGTTATTTTAATGAACGTCGATCACTTTTCCAACCGTATTATTTGACTATACCAGGGTTTTGTCTATTGTCTCCTATAGGCTGATTATTCCTTGGTGAAAAAACGCAATTATGAGTAAAAATGATTTTTACGAGAAGGCCATCAGATGGGCCAAGAAGAAAGGATTCTCCGGAATTAAGGCAAATTATGGCGAGTACGAAGCGCCGGTGCAGTACACCAAACCAAATGAAGATGATACTTTCATACCGGATATTACCGGTAAGAAACGAGGTGGAAAGTCTTACTTCGAAATCGCAATCAAAACAACGGAAAATATGGAGCGCCGGGTGACCAAATGGAAACTACTGGCTACGCTCTCTTCTCTCAAAGGCGGTAAATTATTTCTGTTGGCGCCCAGTGGCCATAAAGCATTTACCGAAAGGGTACTGGATAAATATAACCTGAACGCGCAACTAGTTTATCTTCCCAACGTTTAGAATACCATTACTACTAGTGGAGTATCGTGTGGGTAGCTATTTACCCATACGCCACTTCTCTGAATAAAAGATCTTCTCTGCAGGGCCTTCCTGAGCAGAGGACTACCCAACAAAATGAACGAAGCGATAAACATTAAGATCAACCAATCGGTAGCGATCCTCATTGATGGGAACAATATCGAGATGAGTCTACAAACTTTAGTAAAGGATAAAAACGCATTAGTCGATTTTGATACGCTGATCCCCAAACTACTGGACGGTCGCGGATTGAATCGGCTTATTTATTTCCGCGAGGGGAAAAGTATATCTGAAAAACTAGCTGACCGCCTGCTTAATTACTTCCACGGCTCCGTGATGCCCTGTCACAAATCAGCCGACATTCCACTGACCATTAAGGCAACCCAAATCGCTCCGAAAGTAGACACGATCGTCATACTCTCCGGCGATTCGGATTACGTAGAGTTAGTGCGGCACCTGCGAGGAGAAGGCGTGCGGGTAGAGATTGCGGCAGTACAACAGACCACCGCTAAAATCCTCAAAGACGAAGCGGATCACTTTACCGCAATCACCAAAGAGGATTGTTACATCCTGAAAAATTATCGAGGTAAGAAAAAGTAGCTACACGTTTTCTTCAAAATACTGCCCGGTCGTGGTTTTTAATAATTCACTAAAAGGAATATCCTCCTGCTTGATAAAGCCTTGCTGCGGTAAACTTCCATTAGAAACCATCTCCACTACGGCAACAATGGAGGCAGCGGTTGTCCAGGAAATAGCTCGCCACTGATGATTGTCAATGGTAATGGGGTGGAAAGCCTTAAAGTATTCATTCCGGAATAGCTTGTCTTCCTGCCAGCCTTCTACCACCGCGTAGACGTACACCACATCTTCTTTAACGGGCGGCTTGGCATTTTTCAAGATATCTTCCAACTGCTGCTTATCCTTTTTCATGATCAGTTCGTACATCAGGAAGCGCATGAGTTTGGCATGTCCTGGGTAGCGAATGGTCTTGTAATTCAGTGTGTCAACTTTACCTTCAAAGGTTTCGCACATAGTCCCTAGTCCGCCCGAGGTCGTAAAGGCTTCAAATTCCTGACCTTCGATATTGATATACTCTAGGCCATCCAGGGAGGTGACCATCTTCCGCTTGCCATTGTGAATGGCTTCTGCGTCGTTCAGGTATTCGTTGATCACGCCAGCTGGTGACCAGGTAAAGGAGTAGGCCATTTGTCCATTCGGGTAGCGGGGTAATGCGCCTACTCGTAGTTCAATGTCACGTAATTTGGTAAAGGCTTTTGTTAAATCGGCCCCGATGATACCAATCAGTCCGGGAGCCAGGCCACACTGTGGCGCCATAATGGAAGTAGCCGTTTGGCTGAGTTCACGGATGTAATTGGTCGTCGGCACATCTTCGGTCAGGTCAAAGTAATGCTTGCCATGATCATAAGCCAGTTTGGCAATGGGCTTATTCAGGAAATAGGGAAGCGAAGACACGACGGCATCGGTTTGCTTAATCAACTCTTCCATGTATTCCAGGTCCGTCACGTCACCTTCTAATACATCAAAGGGTAGGTCATAATAATTGTAGTGGGGTTTGGTTTTGTCGACTCCCGTAACCACAAAGGTCTTGGAGAGCAGTACGCCAACGAGTGTGCCGACTTTACCCAGTCCAAGTGCAAGAATTTTTCTCATATAATTTGGTTGTTGGTTGTATGGGCTATAAAGGGCCCTTAATTAAAGATTGAGTGCCCAAATCAAAGAAAAATTTGTGTGTTTTTCGGGGTTTTGATGGGCCTTTTTTGAAAAAGCTTCGATGAGCAGGGATTTTTTCGACAGAGCCACTAAATCCGAACCGAGTCTGTCCCAGCTCAATTGTTTTTTCAGTAATGTCTCTAAGGTCTTCGACCAGTAGATATAACTTTTTAGATCGATCATGGCGTAAAATCAATCATTGTAAATGAAAGCCGCCTTTACTTCTTTATCTTTACACTTTTAAACAACTTTGTTCTATAGAAAATTGATTGGCTATCTTATATAAAAAAATCATTTTAGCGGGCTTACTTATCTTCTTTATCAGTTGTGACGGCGCGCGAGCTCCGGTACAATCCGCTGCCTATCCTGGTTTGGAAGCGGCAGAAGACCCTAAAAAAGAAGTTCCACTCAGACAAGTTGCCACGGACTCCGCCTTTATCAGGGCCCTGGAGAACTACTTTGAGGAGGCCATTAATACCGGCCAGATCATAGGGGCAGGGGTAACCATTGTACACAAAGAGGGCCTGATTTATCAGGGGGGCTTTGGAAAACGTAAAGCATCCGCCTCGTCGGAAATAGATGAAAACACGATTTTCAGGATCGGTTCTTTGTCAAAAGGCTTTGCAGGCATCCTGGGCGCTACCCTGGTGGATGATGGAAAACTTAGCTGGGAAGATCTGATCTACGAGCGTATTCCTGAATTCCAGCTCTCCGATTCCTTGCATACCCAACGGGTCCGTTTAGCGCATATCCTTTCTCATAGCTCTGGTATGCCTTATCATACCTACACCAATCTGGTAGAAGCTAACCTTTCGCTGGCGACAATTGCTAAACAATTAAAAGAGGTCAAAAATTTACAACCCATAGGTGAAATCTTTAGCTATCAAAATGCCGTTTTTGCCTTGTCCGGAACCTACTATGAAGCCGTTACGAACCAAGATATGTCAACCTTGCTGGCGGAAAAGCTTTTCAAACCTTTAGGTATGAAGGATGCTTCCGCTTCCCATCAGGCCATGAAGGAAGCCAAAAATATTGCCTACCCACACAAAGGGGGGGATGGGAATTGGTGGACCCAAAAACTCAATCAAAAGTACTATAATGCGATTGCGGCAGGGGGCATCAATGCGAGCGCCAGTGACATGGGCAAATGGCTCTATCTATTATTAGGACAACGCCCGGACGTAGTGACAAAGCAAAGCCTGGAAGCAGTCCTCAGTCCGCAAATCGCCAGTAAGGACCATTATCGATATTACAGTAAATGGCCAGGACACAACACTTCCTACTACGGCTTTGGTTGGCGTATGCACACTTTTGATACCCCTTCCGGGCAAGATACATTAGTACACCACGGTGGTTATGTAAACGGATATCGCAGCGAAATTGCCGTAAGTCAAGCAGCAGATCTAGGAATCTGTGTATTATTTAACAGCTCTAATGCGCTCAGTCGGACTTGTGTGCCGGATATTTTGGCACTGTATGAAAAATTCAATAATGCGGGGGTGATTCCTCCCGACACGCTTGCTATAGATTGAAGTTGTTTAAGAATTCCTCAAGTGCCACAACTTGGGGTGTCAGGGATTTAGTTCCTGGGCCACTAGTTGGAATATTTCAAAAAACGAGTACAAACAGAATAAATGGCACATTTCCTTATGTACACGGTACTTAACTTGTTTCCCATCCGGATCGATGTATTTGATTGGGTTATTCAGGGTATAATTGTAAGGAGAAGCAACCATGTACTCCTCCGCCAGCGGGTCCACGCTCATCCAACTCCCAATACTTGCATCATATTCTCTAGCTCCGTAACTATGCCAACTACCCCATTTTCAAACACCATCGACCAGCTTCCTGGCCTTGGGAAAATAAGGTTTTCTGCTTGGAAATGATAACAATTGACCTGCCATTCGGCAGTTGAAAAAAGAAAAGGGCCTCTTAAAAGCACCAAAGCCCGCCAGAGTTTCTTCTGATGGGCTTCGGGTTTTCTTCTTTACTGAATCGTTTTCTGCAAAATAAATTTTGCGCTTCACTACAGCTTAAGCATAGCCTAACGCTGAACGTGCTTTGGTTTTTTTTAACAGCCTACGCCCAGCAGGGGGATATACTCAGTCTGGATCATAAGTCGGGAGACTAAACAAATTTAATTGAAAATATTTTCGGAAGGAAAATGATGTAATATTTTCATCCATTCAACAACTTTTTTTTCCGAGATCCCATCACGAAAGTCTACACCTAACGGATTATCTGACTCGACACCAGCTATTGACGGGTTCTTTATAGATTTTTCATTTAGTTTAAACCGGATATTTAAATTAGTACCTTTAGTATCTTTGTAAAAAGGAATATTGAATGCTAGAACTCCATTTATACTGGAATCTATACCATCAAGTTTCTCAGCCATTTTTATAAAGTCAATCGGATTTATTTTAACCCATACTTCAAATCGAATATATTGCTCAAGAGTTTTTATTTGAATTTTTAGATCAGCTTTAAAAAAAACTTGTTTAGTGTTGACAAAGTAAAATTTATCCTTAAAAACTTGAACTCTAGTCTCAAATTCCTGCTCATTCATACCAATTAACACATTGAGCTCCGGCAAGGTTATTCTTGTAAATACATCATGCTTCTTCCCGCATATAGTACAATCAAATTCCATCATATCACTTCCTATTTTTTCTATAATCCACCATCAAGAGGATTGTCCTTTATTTGGTTATTTAACCACTTTGCGTAGTCTTCAATTAGTTTTCGCCATGGATCATCTGTTCCTCCAATTCCTTTGGAGGTAGATAAGGTAGAAGGATTTACATCTGGCAATGGATAGTCTTTTAAAAATTTCAAGTACTTACCCTTTTCAGGTATCACGTCACCAGGCCAATATTTTTCTCCTGACAAAAAGTCAATCCACAATTGATCATCTGGAACCTGAGTTGTTGGAACAGACTGTACTACATCATCAACCTTTGCGACATTGTTTGCAGCTGGAGTACCTTTAAGTGGTCCAGAAGGCATCCCAACATCAAGCCACCGCCCGAATGCCTCACCTATATTTCGTGGCGGAATATATTGCTCACCAGAACCTCTGTAGTACCAATCATATCTACCATCCTCTCTCATAGAGGATGTATACATATCATATTCCCAGGTGCCAATTTCAGGTGCTCTACTACGGCTATAATCTCTCTTGGCTATTCTCTTTGCCGTCACACCATACTCAATAGCACTTCCCGTATTTGTAACATAACCATCTGACCCCCTAAACCTTATATCAAAGCCTCCCTCTCCATTTCTCCGAATTCTTCCTCTAATGTTATTCTCCCGCCTAAATCGCCTAGCTTCCCTTCTACTTTCGAATAATCCATTAGGGTCAGTAAAACTTATTGGATTATTAAATCCATAGCGATAGGGGGTTAAGTGTCGCGCGAGATCCGCCAGCGGGTCCACTGACATCCACCGTCCAATACTCGCATCATACTCCCTTGCCCCATAACTACGCCAACTACCAGCCCCTTTTCAGCACCGCTTCGTTCAGCAGCACACCCCTAAAATACATGTTTTAGCAATTCGCTGCCGCGAGCTT
>Ga0102940_1000382_pt1 | contig 30532 bp, 26 predicted proteins | sample SalPonR2_C_D1_MG_FD_78215 | JGI IMG/M metagenome (GOLD analysis project Ga0102940, IMG submission 78215) | Salt pond soil microbial communities from South San Francisco under conditions of wetland restoration - Salt Pond MetaG R2_C_D1_MG | ecosystem: Environmental > Aquatic > Marine > Intertidal... | reverse complement strand
TTACCACCTAGAGAGTGATCCGCTTTAAAGCTTGTTTCGTGCTGAACAAACTAATCGTATGCAGAATGTAAAGATTGCCTTACTTGATCTGTACAAGGGAGAAAAAAATGAAGAAGTCAGGCAGCTCTTAAAGCTTGCCAGAACACATTTCCCTGGTGCGACCATTACGGTCTTTGACTTACGTCAAAAACTAACATTTCCCAGTCTTTCCTACGATATATTTCTGGTTAGTGGAGGTCTTGGCGACCCCCGCGATCCTGAAGGGCTCTTTGCCGAGATGTTCGGGCAATGGCTCGATGGCGTAATGGAGTGGAACCGCACGCACACGGTCAAGCGCCCGGTCCTTCTCATCTGCCATGCCTTCCAACTGGCCTGCCTGCACTTTGGAATAGGTCGGGTCACGCCGCGCAAATCCCCCACTTTTGGTGTTTATCCTGTTCACTTAACGGAGGCCGGGCTGGCCGACCCCGTCTTGGGCCAGCTAGACAATCCGTTTTTTGCGGCTGATTTCCGGTCGTTTCAGGTCATTTCACCCAACGAATCGGCTTTACAGGAACAGGAGATGGAAATATTAGCTCTGGAGAAGATCCGTCCCCACGTGCCCCTTGCACGAGCTATTATGGCAGTGCGTTTTTCTGACCACATTCTCGGCGTACAATTCCACCCCGAAGTGGAGCCGACCACTATGCGCCGGCAACTGAAAGACCCTAATCGACGGGATAAAATTGTACAGGATGACGGGCTGGAAAAATACCAAAAGATGCTCAAGTACCTCAACGATACGACAAAGATGTCAGTCGTTCACCAAACGTTAATTCCTACCTTCTTTAGACAGGCCCTATCCTTAATCCCGGACGAATAGCCCCCCTATCGAAAGAACGAATTGACCACAGGTATGTTAGTAAGGCCTAACCTCACAGCAAAATAAATTTTGCTGTGAGGTCGTGCAACATCGTTATCATTAAAACCAAAACTATTTTGGATCATCTTAGACTTGCCCTGGACTGGACACCCAACACTAATCATACTGGATTTTACGTCGCTCTCGCCCGTGGATACTACGAACGTGAGGGGATCGACCTGTCCATTGCATCTCCCCATACGGATAATTACGAAAAAACGCCCGCCCGCAAACTAGCTGACGGCGAGATCGACCTTGCTATTGCTCCTACTGAGAGCGTATTATCCTACCAAACCAGTGATAATTGGGTTGATATGGTGGCTATTGCCGCTATCCTCGCTGAGGATTGCTCGGCTATCGTCAGCTTGCAAGATAGTGGCATCGATCATCCTAAAAAACTGGACAAAGCGACCTATGCCTCCTATGGGGCCCGCTTTGAAGATGGGGTCGTACGTGCCATGATCCGGCAGGATGGTGGCCTGGGAGAGCCTTCTATCATTTACCCCGAAAAACTGGGGATCTGGAATACACTGGTTCAGGGTGAAGCTCAGGCTACCTGGGTCTTTATGCCGTGGGAAGGCGTAGAAGCCCAACGCGACGGATTAACCTTAAATGCTTTCAAACTGGCCGACTACGACATACCTTATGGCTACAGCCCGCTCCTGATTAGCGAACGGAAACTGCTGCAGGAGAAGCCCGGGGTTTTCCGCCGTTTTCTCAAAGCTACCCGCGATGGGTTTCGCTTTGCCATTGATCAGCCCGACGCTGCTGCCGACCTGCTAGTAGATACTTGCGGCTTTGATCAACTCGACCGGGAAATGGTCCGGGAATCACAGCGGGCGATCAGTCCCTGCTATCAAAGCAAACGTCTTCCCTGGGGCTACATGGAGATGGAAGTATGGGATCGTTTTGTACATTGGTTGCAAAAAGAGCTTATTCTTGTCAATCGCGCCGGGGAGCCTATTTTCGACCTGACCGTTGAGGAGTTGTTTTCCAATGATTACCTTCCCGAGCGCGAATAATCCGTACCCCATGCCGTACCGACCAGGCATATTGTTTTTTCTACTGGCTATCACGGCATCACTACATGCCCAGATAGAGTTACACGGACGCGTTTTTTCTGCTATCGACAGCTTGCCGCTGGCCTACGTACATGTGGGCATAGTGGGGTTGCAGGCTGGCACCGTTAGTGACGTACAGGGTCAGTTTCGCCTGGCGGCAAAAAGCGGTACGGTCGGCGACACCCTCCGTTTTTCTATGCTAGGTTACGAGGCTACCGACTGGATTATTCCCGCCCGGCGTCCTACCGATTCCCTCTTTATCTACCTTACGAAAAAAGCCTATCTGCTACCCAGAGTTACCTTTTTCCCAGAAGGGATCGACATTCAAATGGGTGCCTGGAAAAACGGCCTTACCAGCGAAGTATGGGGCGCCGGCGGTCTGGCTAGCGGGGAAGAATTGGGAAGGTATTTCCCCCTGCAGGACGGCCCCGTGCGCCTCGATACCCTGCGCTTTCATCTCCGCCGCAACAACAGCGATAGCATGCTGTTTCGACTCAACCTCTATACCGCCAATGCCAACGGCTGGCCGCAGCAGCCACTACTCGACCGCGATATCCGCTTTAAAGTAATCAAAGGTAAAAATGAGGCCGACGACGGCTGGGTCACGGTCGACCTGGCTGACGAGAACCTACTCGTGGAGGGCGCATTCGTCGCTACTATTGAACTGCTGCGCAATTGGGTCGGCTTTGATTATTCGCCCATTTTTGTCTCCTTTACCAAAGGGCGGGAGCGGGCCCTGATTCGGCTGTCGTCCCAGGCCCCCTGGCAAAAACATAAGCGTCGCCGGCCGTTTGCCTTTATTTTTGAGGGGAAAAAGTGATCTTATCCCATTGGATACCCTCCTAAGAACATGGCAGCGAGCGCTATCATCTATCTGCCCTGCTTCTCCTTGATAGCTGCCTGTACCTCTTTTCGTTCTTGTTTAATCATCCCCTCATCTTCTGCCAGGATCCAAACCTCCCAGAGGATAAACAAGTGCACCCTCCGCCATACCCAAACCACCGGCCCCACCCATAAGAAAACTTTAAGAGATTAAGCAAGAACTGTTCTATCCATTTAAGGGTTAATAGTAAAACTTTTATTCAATAAAGTAAATATAACTGTTATGCAAAGATCCATAAATGTAGCCCTAATGCTGGCCGTGGCTGTTTTCCTAAGCAGTTGCGCAGTCATCCGGCAGGGTGAGGTGGGCGTCAAGCGCAAGTTTGGTACCTACTCCGACACGCCTTATACCGAAGGGCTCAAAGTATTTAACCCCCTCACGACCCGCATGATTAAGATTCCGGTACGCACCGAGAACCTGGAGGTCGATCTGCGTATTCCTTCCAAAGAAGGCCTGAACGTGGGCGCTGAAATTTCCATCTTGTACAATGTTATTCCTGGTGAGGCACCAAAGCTGCTGCGTAGCGTGGGTACTGAATATGAACGCAACGTAATTCTGCCAGTATTCCGCTCAGCCATCGCCGATGTATCCTCCAAGTTTTTTGCCAAAGACATGCACACCTCGCAGCGAGGTGTCATCGAAACGGCCATTCAGGAACAGATGACCTCTCTCCTCGACGGTAAAGGCATCACCATCGAAGCCGTACTCTTCAAGAGTATTCAGTTACCCCCCAATCTGTCGCGGGCCATTGAGGAAAAACTAGAGGCCGAACAGCAGGCCCTGCGCATGGAGTTTGTGCTGCAGGAAGCACAGCAGGAGGCCGAACGCCGCCGTATTGAAGCCGAAGGGGTACGCGATGCCCAGCTAATCATCGCCGAAGGCCTCAACGCTCAGATACTGCAGTTCAAGTCAATCGAGGCTTTCCTGGAACTGGCGAAATCACCCAATACCAAAATCATCGTCTCCGACGGCGACATGCCCGTCTTACTAACACCGATGAATGAGGAAGGTGCGCAGAATTCTACCAGCTCCCGCCGTACCCCAACGCGTTCAAATATTCGCCTGTCGACGGGAGGAAATGAATAATTCTTGCGTTCAGCGTAATTGCTTCCGACGCGACGCAGTGGCCTAATTTTTTCCATTCAGCACGATTGCCCTTCCCCCAGCAGTCGTGCTGAACTTTTGAGAGGCTATTACTCTTCCTCGTACTGCGCAAAATGTTTAGTAATCTTTTTGGCGGCAGCCAACCCCACCACCTGGAGTAGGTCGGCCGCCCGTGCTTCGCGTACGCGCTTGACGGAGCCAAAGTGTTGCAACAGCTTTTCAGCCGTCTTTTCACCAATCCCGGGAATTTGTGTCAGCTCGGTGCCCGTAAAGTTGAGGGAACGGCGGGTGCGGTGGTGCCTTACGGCAAAACGGTGCGCCTCATTGCGGGCCTGCTGAATAATTTTGAGCGACTCTGATTTCTTATCGATATGCAACGGCAGGGAATCGTTGGGAAAGTAAATCTCCTCCAGCCGTTTGGCAATACCGATGACGGTAATTTTGTCTTGCAGGTCTAAGAGGCGAATACTTTTCATGGCTGCGCTAAGCTGCCCCTTGCCACCGTCAATAATAACGAGCTGAGGTAAAGGCTCCCCCTCTTCGAGCAGACGGCGATAGCGGCGATGCACGACTTCTTCCATACTCGCAAAATCGTCGGGACCAGTTACTGTCTTGATATTGTAATGGCGGTAATCCTTCTTGGAGGGTTTGGCATTCTTAAAGACCACGCAAGATGAGGTGGGATTTGACCCCTGAATATTCGAGTTGTCAAAACACTCCAAATGGGTAGGTATCGTATCCATTTGCAGGTCTTTCTGCATGGTGCGCAGAATACGTTCGGCATGTGTCTGTTTCTTGGTGCGCGAGGCCCGCTGCTTCTGCTTTTGCAACAGATAGTAGCGCACATTTTTTTGCGAAAGCTCCAGCAAGCGTTTTTTATCGCCGATCTTGGGAACAGTAATTTCGCCACTTGCTTCCGGCAGGGGTACTTTGTAAGGCAGGATCACTTCCTCCGCTATACTATTGAAGCGCTCCTGCAATTGTGGAATGGCGTAAGCCAGAAGTGCTTCATCTTCATCGTCGTCGAGGTTCTTTATCAGCTCCTGCGTATGCGTATGGATGATGGCTCCATTCACCACTTTGAGGTAGTTGACATAGGCCGTTTTCTCATCCGGATCACTGGCCAGCGAAAAGACATCCACGTCGCGAATAGTGGGGTTAACTACCGTAGATTTACTCTGGTAGTTTTCAAAAGCCGAGAGTTTTTCCTTGATGCGTTGCGCTTTTTCAAACTCCAGGTTAGCCGCGTGCTGCTGCATTTCCTCCTTAAAGTGACGGATCACGTGGCTGAAATGCCCGCGTAAAATATTGCGCACCTGCTCGATCTTGCGATTGTACTCTTCTTCACTCTCCAGCCCTTCGCAGGGGCCCATGCAGTTTTTGATATGGTACTCCAGGCACACTTTGAACTTACCGGCCGCGATATTTTCTTCCGAAAGATTGTACTTGCAGGTGCGCAAGGGGAAGAGCTGCTTGATCAGGTCGAGAATAATCTTAAGGCGCCCCTTGGAAGTGTACGGGCCAAAATACGTGGAGCCATCGCGAATAACCCGCCGGGTAATGAACACGCGCGGAAATCGCTCTTTTTTAATACAAATGTAGGAGTACGACTTATCGTCTTTCAGCATCACATTATAGCGGGGCTGAAACTTTTTAATCAGGGTGTTTTCCAGCAGGAGGGCATCGGCTTCAGTCTCGACGATAGTAAATTCTAGGCGGGCGGCATTTTTGACCATTACGCGGGTGCGATGAGCCCGGTCGCGTCGCGAGCCAAAGTAAGAAGATACGCGGTTGCGCAGGTTTTTAGCTTTGCCGATATATAAAATAGTATCTTCTGTGTCAAAGAAGCGGTATACGCCCGGCTGACGGGGTATGGTATCAGCAATTTTTTTGAAGTCTTCTGTCGTCATATCGAAAGCACTACCGTGTGGCAAAAGTAACAATTTGTCGCCGTTCGGGTTGTGTTAAATAGCGTAATGATCAGGACTTCGCAAACGTTAAACTATAAAATTTTGGCTATGCTTTATCGATCAATCATTTTCGTGCTCTTCTTCTTCACGTTGGCTTCCGCCAAAAGTCAGAGCTTCTTTGACGGCTTTGGTGTAAAAAGTGGACTTAATATTGCTACCATTCACGAAAGTGGCGGCTTGGATTTGGATTTCAACCTGACTCCCAAGACCTTTTTCCACGCTGGGGTGTACAAAGATTTTTGGCTCGACCTCAACTGGAGTATGCGAGCCGAGGCCCTGTATTCCGTCAAAGGAGCAAACGGCCAATTGCTGTTTCCAGGGGGCCCGGAAACGGACTACTATCAACGGGCTGCCTACCTCAGCATACCGGTACTGGCACAGTATGCACGAGGTAATTTCAAGTTTGGTGCTGGTCCCCAGTTTGGATTCCTGCTCAGTGACAACGTCTTTTTGGATGGTGAAAAACGGGAGGGCCAACTTTACGATAACTCTTTTGATCTGGGCGTTGCCGGCAATATCACCTATACCCTACTGATGATCGATGTTGACCTGCGCTACGTCTACGGGCTGACGCCTATTTTGAATGTACAAGCGCCACCGGGTAGTACTGCCGGCGGTTCAAATAACCTGCACAACGGAGTCTTGCAGCTCAGCCTGGGCCTCAAGATATTCTAGCCATCCAGGGAATGAACGTTGACCCTTGAAATCAGGAGATTGACCTACGACTAACCTCAGACCTCAAATCACTTTCCTCCCGTCAATTGATCCTGATAGTCTTTCAGGACATCCCATTGTCCATTGGCGGCCAGGCGAGCCTGAGCCGGCCAGGTAGATGGGTCGTGCATCGTCAGGGAAGCATCGGCTTCGCGCAACCGGGTTTGTATCTCTTGTGGGCCAAGTTCTGCCAGGCCTTTAAAGGTGTATATACCAGTATCATTTAGTGTCGTCTCAATAGCGGGGCCAATACCTTCAATCAGTTGGAGGTTATCTCGTGGCGAGGCTTCTGAAGAGCTGTGTTTAGCTACTTCGCTGAGTGCTTCCGGATTATCCTCGCGGAGGCTCTTCAGACGCCGGGCCTGTCCTACCCAGTTGTCTTTTTCGATTCGCCCTTCAAAGAACTGAATGGCCCTGGTAACCCGATCGATATCAGCCTGATCCCATTCGGCGATTTGATCGTAGCTATACACACCGGCATCATTAAGTTTCTTTTCCAGAAATGGTCCCACCCCGTCGAGAAGGGTAAGGTCATCCCGCTCGGTTTGCTGAGCACGAGCGCGATCCTGCTGTAAGATATCCGGCGTTTCCTTGTGTACCAAATCCGGTTCTTCGTAGGTATCATAGCCTCCTGAGGTGTCATCTCCATCGGTTCTGAGCTCGCCAATGGTGGTTTCCAGGCGGGCGTTTTCCTGCTCCAATTCCTGCAAGCGAGACTCGACCGCAGCCAGGCGCGCCTGTATATCGGGATCACCGGAGGTCCCCATCACAATGGACGAACCTGAGCCCTGTTCTAGTTTTGTTCTTAGCCCAAGAACCTGATCGTTTAGGTCGTCGATAGTAGATTGGTATCCTTCGTTAGCGGCCCGTTCTTTTTCCAGCTCGTCTTTAAGGTAAACGAGTTGATTATTCAGTTTTCCGTGCTCTACCTGTAGGCGTTGGGCCTGATTCTCTGCCTCTTCTTTTTGGTAGATCGCTTTCTTCAAGTCGGCCTCCTTGAGGGATAAATCTTCGGTAAGCTGCTCAATTTTCTCATCTCGCTGCTGTACCTCAGCTTCCTTCTTTTTTAGTTCGCGCCGCAATTTGCGTACGCGCCGACCACGTAGCACATAGCCGATCAACAATCCAAAAAGAAAAGCCACCAGGCAAAATCCAAGAAAAATCAGGCTTTCGCGCTGCGTAAATCCAATAAATAATTGATCTAGATCGGGAAATTCCATATCGGATGTATTTTTTTGACCTTATTCGTCATCTTCGTTAATAATAAAGACTACGCGTCGATTTTTCTGGCGTCCTTCATCGGTGCGGTTAGGGGCCACCGGCTTTTCTTCCCCTGCTGATGCTACCTCAATGCGCTTGCCCGCAACCCCTAAGGCTGTCATGTAGGCCCGGGTACTTTTGGCCCGCTCTAATCCCAGTCGATAATTAAACGCATCGGTATCGATACTATCGGTGTGTCCGACAATGGTAAGGGTGCTTTCTTCGTTCATATCCATGTACGTCTGTACTGAATCCATATACGTCACACAGGAAGGGCCGGGATTGAACTCAGCCGAGCCAAATTCAAAATTGGCATCCGTAAACGACATATTAGAAAAGGTAAAGGCTTGCTTTTCGTACTCGGAGTTATCCTCCAGAAAAGCATCAAAAGCTACCGGTCGGCGCAGGGAATTGGTTGCGTCCAGTTGATAGTCCAGTGAAATCCGGTCGCGCTCCAGGCCCCGCCGGCTCAGGGCCGTACGCAGGGCTTCGGCCCGTGCCACTCCAATATTTTCGTAAATTCCAATTTCGATGGTATCTTCTGCTGCGGTATAGCGACCGGTAATAGTCAGGTTTTTATCGGATTTACCGAGTAGATACTGGGCTACTTTATCCAAAAACACCTGGTTATTTTCATTGAGTTCGGGCTCGGTAGCTCCTTCCGGAAATTTAAAATGATCGTATCCGCGCAGCACAATAGAGTCGCCATCACGGAATAGCAGGGTATTCAGGCGCACTTCTTCCTGTGGTTCGGGTACACACATCTGACGTACCTGACAGACAAAGTACCAACGTCCTAACAACAGGAAAGCCAAAAAGAGTAAAAACAAGAGGAATGCCCTCATAGTACGTAGTTTGGTTGAGCAAATAATTCATTTGCCCAACCAAACATATAAAATATTTCCAACACTTTTTACCCGGAAGGGCGTTGAAACTGTCTGAGTGACATATTGTTTATAGTAAAAAACGCAATTATGAAACTACGATGTACCACGGATAGCATTCGCATCCGCATTCGCCGTTCCGAATTAGATACCTTTGTCGAACGAGGCAAGGTAGCCGACAGCGTTCATTTTCCTGGCGGACCGGTGTTGCAATTTTCACTGGAACAAGCATCGGTCGACCATCTACAGGCCAATTTTACGGACGGGCATATCCGTGTCTTAATTCCGGAGGCTTCCGCCAAAAAATGGAGTTCCACGGAGCAAGTTGGGTTGGAAACCACGCTAGATAATCCTGAGCAGCAAAGTGGGTTACATATCTTGCTGGAAAAAGATTTCCCCTGCCTGCACCGCACGCACGAGGATAAAACAGACACCTTTACGGAATTAGCGCCCGATCAGTAAGAGCGTGTCTTACTGAGGAGCATACTGCTCCATTCCCAGCAAATCGTGCAATTGGCCGGCCGCCCACCAGGAAGCGTAGAAGAACTTCTGCTGTTTCCCTTGTAAGGAGACGGCCTTGAGCTGAGCATCAACCAGTTTTTGTAACCGGCTATTCAGTAGGAATACCGACGACTCCCCCAGGCGAAATTTTTCGCGCTCTGCCTCCACCAGGGTTCGGTAGTTTTCCACCACCCGCTGATAGTTGGTTTGCTGCTGTCGCGCCAGATTCCATTGTCGGTAGTAGTTCTCCACTTTGTTAATAATCATACGGCGCTTTTCGTCAATCTCGCGTTCCGTATCTAAGGTTTTAACCCGTACTTTTTCCAACTTACCGCGCTCTTTGCGCAGGAACAGGGGAAAAGACGCCTTAATTTGCCAGTTAAAGTTTTCTGCCAGCAAACTATTGATGGCTCCCTGTTCGGCACTTTCCGGGAAACCGGTAAAATCAAACCCATCACCAAGCAAAGTGTAGGCTGCATTAAGTTGAGGTTTTAGCATTTCGGTAGCTAATCGGCGGTCGATTTCCAGCTGCTCCAACTTCCCTTGTTTAACGAGTATTTCGGGATGCTCCGATCCAAGCTCAATGCGTTCGGGGCTTGTCCAGGTAAGTGGAGTATCCTTATCAAGTACCGCATCGGGTCTTAGGTCTTGCGGAGGTTGGCCGGGTGTTTGCATTCCCCATAGAAAGTAGGAAAGCTGAATCCCCGCCTGCTCGAGCGCCAACTGGGCATCCTGCAATAAAAGTTGCTGCGTCTGCAACTGAATGTACGTTTCCAGGGTGTCCACCCCGGGTTTGGCCCCATTAAAAAAGCTCTGCCGGGTAACTTCCAGTCGCTCCTCAATCAATTCAATCGCATCGCGGGCAACTTCGCGTTGCTGATAAGCAACCGCCCAATCGATATAGGCTAAAATAGATTGGTACGCCAGATTATTCAGAACGGCAAATCGTTCGGCCAGACCAACCTCCATGCCGATTTCGGCTTTGCGCAAAGCGGCCCGGTCGGAATCAATAAACATCCCCTGTAGCAATGGTACCTCTACCCCGACGAACGCCTGACCATCTACGGGCAGGCTACCTGCTGGATTCAGGAAATCACCGCTAGCTGTCTTGTAGCCCGCTTTAAACTGTGCCCCGAACAAAGAAGTTTGGGCCTTGAGCCCAAAATCACCGGTGCGGAAATAGTTCTTCCCATCAAAAGATTTGTGCGCCCAGTCGCCGTATAGCTTAGGGTCAAAACGGCCCCGTTCGGACCGCAATTGGGCTTCGGCCTGCGCCGGACGCAACCCGGCACGTACTGCCGTGGGATGGTTGCGCATCACGTGCTCCACCAGTTCAGTAATGGTAAGAATACGACTGTCTATCTCCTGGGTGAAGGCAGGCAGGATCGCAGTAATACTAAGAAGAAAAACAAAAAAAAATCTCATTATTAATACTTTATGCACAGCCGAAACCGAACTGAACTAAGGCTGAAAAGCCCATTTCTTTTATTTGACATTCCTCATAGGAACTTTGGTCTTGGGGTCTTTACTCTTACCGCGCTCATAATAATCAGGAGGGAAACCGTTTAGTCTTCGCCATACTTCGTACCACATGGGCACATTGTTGAGCAGAGCAATCCCCTGCGCCCCGGAGCCGACCCTCAAAGCTTCGGGCCATTCTTTTTCACCACTCGGTGCAACTAGAATGCGATAGCGGTTCTGAGCATCGGTAATTTGCTGATCGATGGCCGCAACCTGCCCTTTATAGGTACCGAAAGACTGTCCTGGCCATCCGGAAAAGATGATAGCGGGCCAACCGTCAAAAATGAACCGTACTTCCTGCCCCATCTCAATCAGGGGCAAATCCATCGGACGTACGAAGAGCTCGACGGCCAACTGGGCATTGGCCGGCATGATCGTTACGACCTTCTCTCCTTCTTTCACCGTTTCGCCAATACCCGGCCGGATGGCTTTAGTGATATAGCAATCTTGCGGGGCTGTGATAAAATAAAAGCTGCTACGCTGTTCGTAGTTCGTCGCCTGAATCTGCAGCTTATTCAGGGTAGATTCAGCATCGTAGAGCATAGATAGTGTAGAAAATTTATCCGATTCGGCCTTGGCAATCTTTTGATTGTATTCAGCAGGAATCTGCTGCAGCGACAATTCGGTATTGGCCAGTTCGTTGCGGGCGATCTCCAATTTATTCGCTGCGCCTACCAGTTTAGTAGCTGCCTTTTGTTGTTTGAGACGCATGTTTTCCAACTTGGTCAGCGATTCGATATCCTGATTAAAAAGTTCCTGAGCACCTTCCAGCTGGCGCTGGGCGGTCTTTTGGTCAATCTTTGCTAACTCCAACTCAATACTATCTGAAACTACTTTGGCCCGGTTCTGTACGATCTTGTTTTTCGTCTGTCGTAGCTTCAAATCGCGCTCTTGCCGCATAGCCTGAATCTGATTTTCCAGGGCTTTTACCTTACCCTTGTACGACTCAATCGCCGATTCTTTAGCTAATACCTGGTTACCGGTACGTTTCACTAAATCGGGATCGAAGTACTCGGCCTTGATTTCTGAAAGGTTAACGATAGTATCCCCTTTTTTGACGAATTGCCCTTCCTGGACGTACCACTTTTCAATACGGCCGGCAATAGTCGACTGAATCGTCTGAGGTCGGTTTGATGGATTCAGGGTAGTTACTTTTCCGTCCGACTGAATATTCTGTGTCCAGGGTAGAAAGAGAAAGATAATGACTACGATCATTACCCCTACCAGCCAGCGGACGAACATTTTGTTCGAAGCTGCCAACTCTGTTTTGCCAAAAGAAGCAAAATCAGAAGCGCGATTATGTTGCGTTACACTGTTGCTAGAGATATTAAGCATACTTTTTTATTTTACTCCTCATCTTATGAGGGTTACTCTGCACTAAGGTTTTCTACGCCCTTGGCGAGCATCATACTGTCGGAAGTGCGGAAAACGGCGTTAAAATATTCACTATGTATAAGCTCATCAAAGTTACCTTCCTCCACAACCTGACCTCTACGCATAATTAGAATGCGGTCGCAGTGGCTAGCCATAATGGGATCGTCACTGACCACGATGAGCGTCCAGGGATTTTCGCGGTTAGCCAACAGGCGGGCAAAGCGCAGGCGGTCACCCGTTTCCATGCCGCGAAACATACCTTCCACGGCCAGCATCATAGGCTGCCGCACAATAGCTCTTGCCACCATCATTCGGGTACGAACCGAACGGGAAACATTACTTCCGCCTGGTAATAACTCAAACTGAACGCCCTCCTTCTGCTGCTCAATGAATGGATCAAGCCCCACATCGCGCAGAGCCTGCATCACCTGTCGGGCATCAATATCATCATTACCCATGGCGATATTATCCAAAATAGTGCCCCGGAAAATATCCTCTTCCGGGCAAATATCGCCGATAGCTCCCCGCAGACTTTCTTTATCCAAACTACCCGAGGCAAAGCCATTATAAGAGACCGTACCTTCGTGCTCGAGATATAACCCCGCCAGAATTTTTAATAGCGTAGACTTACCAGAGCCATTGTACCCTGCAATACACAGCCGTTCCCCAGGCTTTATATCAAGCGACAAATCCTTAATGGCTGGTTTTTTTGAATCATTAAAGGTATACGACAAGTTGCTCGTCTGAATATGCAATCCCTCTCCGGAATCAATTTGCGCAAAATTCATCCCTTCACTTTCTTCGATAGGGAGATCCGTGACGTAGCCCAGCTTTTCCAAAGCAGTGAGCACATCGTAAATAGTCTCCATCGTCAGGATGATTTTCTCAACCGAATTCATTACCAGAATCACCACGATTTCAGCGGCTACAAACTGCCCGATATTAATTTGGTTATTAATGACCAGGTATCCACCCAGAGCCAGAAGACCTGCGGTGACAATGGTCTTAAACGCCACAATATTACCGTACTGGAACAGCAAGATACGGAAGTGTGCCTTGCGGCTTTCCAGGTAATTACATACCAAATCATCCGTCTTTTTCATCGGCAAAGGCGTTTTTCCGGCCAGCTTGAAGGTATCCATAGCGCGGGCTACCTCCTCCAGCCAATACACGACTTTATATTTGTACTTGGATTCCTTTAGACTGGTTTTTAAACCGCCCGGACCGGTGTACCGAATGATGAGTAAAAGAATAACCATGAGCGCGATGCCGAAGAAGACGAAGAACGGGTGGTAAAAAGAAATCAGAATAAGGCTGAAAATAATCTGTAGAACCGCCGTAGAGAAATCAATCAGAATTTTGGGTAATCCTTTCTGTAAATTGAGGGTATCAAAAAAGCGATTTACCAGCTCCGGAGCATACTCACTGGTCAGTGACTCCAGCTTAAATCGGGGTACCCGGTAGGCAAAATCGAAAGCCGAGCGGGCAAAAATACGCCGCTGTATCGTCTCCGAAACGGTAAGCTGCATAACCTTTAAAATACCAGCCAAAGCCGTAGCTACCGTAACGATTAAAATCAAAATAACCAGAGAGGCCGACATATCGCCCCCGGCTATCAGACCAATAATCGCCTGAACCCCGAGGGGTAAACTCAGCGTAATAAGTCCGGCAAAGACAGCATACACATAAATGTATACGATATCTTTTCGATCTATTTGTAGTAATCGGAAAAACCGCTGTAACGGCTGTAAAGTACCCGTCATTGTTTAAGTATTTATAACAAAACCCTCTTTAGGCAAATTAGTTTTGAACCCTGTTCACATCAAAGTGTCCATATCGGTCTCTTACCCTCCTCCCGGAAGACGTAAAGCGAAGAATGGGAAGCAGCAGGATACCCCCAGGTTCTTCGCTTTACGTTTAAAGATAAAAACAAGTATTCGTACCTAATAGTAGGATAACACTCTACGTAAAAGCAATTCATAAACAAAGCCTTCCGCCTATTTTTAACCATAAGATCGGCAAACGGAAAAAGATACTGGGGATTAGTGTACCCGACAGACAAATATAGCTACTCGCTGCGTGGACCGTCCTAATTCATGATATCGGAAAAACCCTGGGCTTGATACAAATAGCGGAGCGATTCCTGCAGTCGCTTGCGAGCGATGAAGATCCGGCTTTTAACTGTGCCTAATGGTACATCGAGTGCCTCAGCAATTTCGTCGTACTTATAGCCGGCCAGATGCATCCGAAAGGGGCGCTTTACCCATTCCTCCAGAGATTCGATCTGATTATTGATTTCTTCCATCAAGACAGATTGCTCACCACCATTCTCTACGGAGCGGCCGCCTGAATTGAGCAGGTAATTATTATTGGTGTAATCATTAAGTGTTTTCCGGCGTTGGCGTTTCCGGTAATCGTTAATGAAAGAGTTGCGCATAATAGTCATCAGCCAGGCGCGTAAATTCGTCTGGGGCTCGTAGCGGCGGCGGTATTTAAAAGCCTTGTAGGCAGTCTCTTGTACCAAGTCACGCGCCGATTCCTCATCGCGCGTAAGATTCATAGCAAATGCAAAAAGGCTGCCACTTATACGGTCAAATTGGGTGCTAAATTCGGTAGTGCTCATAAGCCTTTGTTAGTTTTTCTGCAATATATGATAGTATTACTATTAAAACAAGTACTTAATACTACTTTTTGAGGTTACATTACTAACTTTTGTCCATTTTCCAACCTGCGGAATTTCAGTCCGGAAATAAATGTATTTTGCCACATGACCTGGGAGATAGCCATAAAGAATTTTCGTGGGTACATGATGCTGGAGCGATCCTTCTCTATCCACACTATTGATGCCTATTTACGCGATGTAGGCAAACTGCAGGAATACGTACATCTCCGCGAAGCGACGCTTTCACCTACCGAGGTACATACTCCATTTTTGCAAGCGTTTTTTCAGTGGTTGTACGAGTTAGAGTTGAGTGCTCGTACGCAGGCCCGTATCCGTTCGGCCTTGCGCACCTTTTACCGATACCTAATGCTGGAGGATTTAATAAATCAGGACCCTACGGAGTTGCTCGAGGCACCACGCTTATCGCGGAAAATACCCGAAGTACTTTCTCCGGAATCTATTCAGGCTATTCTCGAGGCGATCGACTTAAGTACCGACCACGGTGTACGCAACCGCGCTATGATGGAAACGCTCTATGCGTGCGGCCTGCGCGTCAGCGAGCTTACTGATTTACGACTGACCAATATTTTTCGCGATGTGGGGTTCATTCGGGTGCTGGGGAAAGGAAATAAGGAGCGCATCGTTCCCATTGGCCCCGAAGCCCTAAAGCACATTGACCTGTATATCGAAGGAGTTCGCCGGCGCATGCGCCACATTGACCCCAAAGACGAGAACGTTCTCTTTCTCAACCGAAGGGGTCGCAAGTTATCGCGCGTTTCGGTATTTACTGCAGTCAAAAAAGCAGCGGCACGGGCGGGCATTGAAAAGAACGTCAGCCCTCATACCTTTCGTCATTCCTTTGCTACCCATTTGGTAGAAGGAGGTGCTGATCTCAAGGCCGTACAGGATATGCTGGGACACGAGTCGATTATTACCACCGAAATCTACACCCACCTCGATGCCGAATATCTGCGCGAAACCATCCTGACGTATCATCCACGCCACCGAAAACCACCCCCTGCCATCTCTTAGCGTTTGCTTTTTTATCTTTGCCGCATCTTCCAATCAGATGGCAAAATACATTTTGGTATGCCCCGACGTAGTTTCTCTTTCCTTCCCTACCTGGTATCCTCTGCGCTACTGCTGGCGACCAGCTGTGCTACCCCTGCCGCCCCGGATGGTGGCCCCCGCGACAACCGCCCGCCCCAAATTGATTCTACCCGCAGCACCCCCAACCTACAGACCAACTTCCAAAAACAACCTATCGAACTGACTTTTGACGAATGGGTCACGCTTAATGAAGTTTTTCAGCAGGTCTTAATATCCCCTCCGCTGGAATATGATCTCGATATTTCGCTAAAGCGAAAAACAGTTGTTGTTGCTTTCGACGAACGGGAAGTCCTGCGTGATAATGCCACCTATACCATTAATTTTGGAGAAGCCATTCGCGACCTGACCGAAGGAAATCCGGCAGATGAATTGCGATTTATATTTTCTACCGGCCCGCAACTCGATTCGCTGCGTATGCGGGGAAATATTTTAGATGCCCGTACCCGCGAGCCCGTGGAAGGGGCGCTGTTTATGCTCTACGAAAATACTGCTGACTCTGTCGTCCGTACCGAGCGGCCTTTTTACTTTGGAAAAACCGATTCCGAAGGGAAGTTTTTAATCAAAAACCTAAAACCCGGTACGTTTAAGGGATTTGCTCTAACCGACGAAAACTTCAACTACCGATACGATCTCAGCAGTGAACGCATCGGCTTTCCCGACTCCCTCCTTACCATCACCCCTTCGGCAGAGCCCGACGTGGTCCTACGGCTTTTTGCGGAAGCACCACCCCTGCAAGTAACCCGACAAATTGACGACGTCTTTGGAGTCATTAAACTGGCCTTTAACCAACCACCGTATGGGGTGCAGGTCAACTCTCTGGCTAATGCACCCGACTCATTATGGCTTACGCCAAAAGAGGATACCTTACTTGTCTATTATGACCAACCCTCTGAAGAAACCTGGTCCCTGCAAATAGAGCAAGACACCATGATCATCGACACCATAGAAATAGCCGCCGGCAACCTTACTGATATAACCGAACCGGCCCTACTGAAGGTCGAGGCATCACCTTCCGGTAGCATCCATCCACGAGGCCAAATCAGTTGGCGTTTTTCCCGCCCGATCGGACGCATTGATACCAGTCGCATGCAGGTACAACCCGATACACAAGCCATCAACCTGCCGTTCTCCGTGGCCATCGACAGTACGGATTTGCGAAAGCTCACCCTCTCTTCCTCCTGGCAGGCAGAGGAAAAATACAACGTCGCCTTATTCCCCGGTGCCGTGCAGGATTGGCATGGTATAAGCAACGACAGTGTTACTTATTCTTTACGGACCGCTTCCACCGAGGACTTTGGCAACATACAACTGACGGTCGATGCACTTGACTCTACCCGTCAGTACATTTTGCGATTAATGCGGGGCGAATCTATTATAGCCGAGCGAATCATCGACGAGCAGGCCATTTACCAGGCTGAGTTCCCCCAACAAAAGCCAGGCGACTATATGGTCCGGCTTATTGTAGACCGCAATCGCAATGGCCGCTGGGATACCGGATCATACGATCAAAAGCGACAGCCCGAGGTAATTCTTGACCACCCCATTGAACGCCTACGTGCCAACTGGGACCTGGAGGTCACTATTGCTTTTGAAGAGTAGTAATCGTGAGCCCCAATGAACTCCTCCGTTCATAAATGCTCATTTTGTCGAAAAAAATGATACTTTCGGTGATAGGTCACGGAGAGGTATGCCCCTCCCGGATTTATGTCGGCATCTAAAACATTATGGAGATACAGCAATCACTGGTAAATGACGTGCGCGCGTTCGTAGAGGAGTATTACCAAAACAATATTTCAGAGCAATTCTTGTTCCACAATTTTGCCCATACGCAGGATGTAGTCGCAGCTGCGCGTCTAATGGCTGAAAAGTCAGAACGCCTCTCCCCGAAAGAAATTTATTTACTGGAAGTTGCTGCCTGGTTTCACGACACCGGTTACAGTCAGGGTCCCAGAGAGCATGAACAACGTTCGGCTAACCTGGCTCGCCAGTTTTTAACCGATCAAAATATTCCCGCCGAAGATATTCAGAAGGTTGAGCAAATTATTCTCGCCACGTCTTTAAAAGCAGCCCCGGATTCTTTTGCGGAAGAAATCCTGCGCGATGCAGATTTCAGTCATCTTGGCAGTGAACAATACTGGGATCGCTGTAGCCGGCTAAGGCAAGAGCTTTTGATGACCCAACAGGACTTTAAGACAGAAATGGAATGGGCGGTCTATGAGCTCGATTTTGTTACCCGCCACCAGTACCACACGCTGATTGCCCGGGGGCTGTATGAATCGACCAAACAGAAAAACATCAAACGCCTCAAAAAGTACCTGAAACGGGTACAGGCCGGTGAGAATAATGCACCTGACGGAACCAGCAAGAAGAAAAAAAAGAAAAAGAAAGGAAAAGACCTCGAACTAAAACAGCTGAACCTGGGGCGTGGCGTGGAAACCATGTATCGCACCACGTACCGCACCCACGTCAACCTGAGTTCTATTGCCGATAATAAGGCAAATATCATGTTGAGTATCAATGCGATTATTATATCTATTGTGGTATCCAATCTGGTACCCAAATTTGACCAGAACTTCTGGCTGATCATACCTACCACCATCTTGCTGGCCACTTGTCTGGCCGCTTTGGTATTTGCCATTTTATCCACCCGCCCCAAGGTTACGGAAGGAAAGTTTTCCCGCGAAGATATCCGGCGGAAAAAGTCTAACCTACTCTTTTTCGGCAACTTCTATAACATGGATCTTGAGGATTTCCATTGGGGAATGACCGAAATGATCAAGGACAGCGATTTTCTGTACAGCTCCATGACCCGCGACTTGTATTATCTGGGCGTGGTGCTGGCCAAGAAATACCGCTACTTACGCATTTGCTACGGCATCTTCATGTACGGGCTCATCACTGCCGTTATCGCTTTTGGCCTTGCTTTTTTACTTGGCCAACAAGCCGGTCAAATTAATTTTTAGTGACCGCCCTTTAATATTTTTTCTTGGAAATATGATTCTTGGAGATAAAGCGCTGTGCGTCGGACTTAAAACGACCTATGTCTTTTTTTCGCAATTTGGCATGTTTAGTTTTGCGCCCCTGTACCCGGGCACGCCACTTTTTCCAATTTCGCAGCTTCATTTCCTGCTTCATCAATTTAATGACCTCCTTTTCGGTCAGGCCAAATTGAAATTCAATGGCCTCAAAGGGGGTACGGTCTTCCCAGGCCATGCCAATAATGCGGTCCACGTCGCGATCAGATAAATTGTATTCGTCGATAATATTCATAATACCTGCTAAACACCACAAAACAAACCTCGTTCAGCCTCTTCTACGGATACCTTAAAAAATTACCGTATCTTGAAGAAGCTATGCAGACACATCCGGCATCTTTGCACGTGATAAAGTAAAGCAAATGAATGACCACATATTAGACCATAGGGGCCCCATCGATCAGGATGCACATTTGGTGGTAGCTGGTTTTTTCGACTTTGAGTCAGAGGCCCGGTTAGCGGTGGCCAGGCTACGAGAAGAAGATATTTTATCGACCATTACCCACTCTATTATTGCCACTACCCTGCCTCTGGGTAGCGGTGCCATTCGCTTGCAGGTCTTAGAAAAAGATTTGCCCGCTGCCTGCCGGATACTCGCCGAAATGAATCGCAACCGACAGGTAGAAGTGGCTAACCTATACCATGACCCGGACGAAGAAGATATTTCCTTCTTACGCGAACTGGATGCCAGTCAGCGCAAGTCCACCTTCTTCTGGATGCTGGCGGCTCTGTTTTTAATCGTATTCTTAATTTTGCGTCTAGCCTATGGGGTCAATCATTTTATGACCATTTGACCAGGCAAGGTAGCCCTTCTTCCTGCCGGGCAGTACCCCTTACGGTATCAGTGCTCACCTGGTTTTTCAATAAAAGTCATTGAAATTTAATTTTTTCGCGCCTATTTTGGGGAGGTAAATTAACCGGAAAACTACTATGAGAGCCTCTGCCAATTGATGCTGCAAGATGCAGTGGTGCGCTTTGGGTACAAGCTCATAGAGCAGTTTTGGTAAATTGTAGCCTCATGAAAACAGCTTCCGACAAATTATTTAGACTAATAAAGTCGATGAGTCCGGCCGAAAAGCGATACTTTAAAAGGCACTATGGCTCAGAGAGTAATGTATTAACGGATATATTTGACGCCATTAATGCTCAGAATATATATGATGAGTCGAGCATTAAACAGTCGTTATCTGCCAAAGCCGCTGCCAACTTCAAGGTCTATAAATTTCAATTACAGCAACAGGTTCTCCAAAGCCTGATCTCCTCCGGGTACTTTTCTACGGTGGGTAACAAGATTCGCCTCGGACTTGAACAAGCCGACATTTTAGCAGAACGCAACCTGATTGATATGGCCATCAAGCAGTTGGAGAAAACGCGCCAATTGTGCTATAAGTATGAAGAATTCCCTTACTTATTGGAAATAACCGCCAAAAAATTCAGGCTGAAGTATGCACAAACAAATCTGAACACCAACATCCCAGAGCCTTCCTTCGAGGAGCACCGTAGAATACTGGAAACGCTACTGGAACTTAATCAACTTACCGATTTGGCCAGGCAAGTTGGTAAACTCGCCAAAAAATGGCCGGATATTGATTTAAAAAATCAACGATTAGCCCGCGAATATCGCGATCACCCCCTGCTACAAAAGAAATATCCAGAAGCCCCCATTCGGTCTAATTTCACCATTTTGCAGATTCTGGGTAACATCACGCTGGTCCTGGGCGATACTCAGCAAGCTAAAACGTACTTTAAAGAGAGTGTTGAACTCTTCGCTAAAGACAAAAAACTAAAGCAACATTTTGCTTTTTATTATCTACTTGGCCTTCGCCGATCGATTACCCTGGCTATTCATATGCGGGAAATAGCCTGCGCGAGCGAACAATTAAATCAATTGAACCAATTTCTTGGTAATGACCAACAGTACCAATCCTATCAGGTATTTGTTGTAAAGTCTGAACTACAGATGGCTATCCTTACCGGCGGTAGCTATCGAACACTACCAAAACTGGAGCAGAGAGCATCTGATTTGATCCGCAACTATAATTTGCCCGAAGATATCGACTTGGCCAAGCTTTATTTTCTGCTCGCCAGTTTTTGTACCGTTATGCATCGATACAATGAAGCCCTGGATTATTTGCAAATGCTTTCCGCGCTCGACCGAAACAGCCGGTCCCATTTTTGCGAAGTCGTAAATATCCTCGAATGGGTAATTTTTTACGAACAAGACGATCTGCCAAAAGCCAAACGCAAACTTGGCAAAATGCGTCAGCAGTACGAGCGCGATCATCCACGCGAGCACAGTATCCTTTTCAGTGATATCCTACACCTTTTCCAATGCCTGCTGACCGACAAGCACAAAGCTCCTGGTCAGGCCAAAGAGCTCCTAAAGAAAATAGAAGATACCCCCGGTGACCAACTCGCCCAGCAGTTTCATGCCATTTGCTTTCAAGCCTGGCTGCAAGGGGTGATTGAAGCCAAAGCATACCGCACTGTTTTGGCGAAAGCCCAATAGAAAACGGGCAGATACACCAGTGGTACCTGCCCGCTATCTAGTAGGGTGGCGTCGTTTATTGAACGACTACCCTTTTGGTGAGCATCTTTCCTTCCGCACGCACCAATTGTACATAGTATACACCCGGTTGGGCAAAGGTAATCGCCCGCGTGGTCGCCCCGACTTGTGTGTCTACTCCCACGGAGTTCATCAGCTGCCCGTTTTGGTTAAACAACCGGATGACATCGGTGGCCTGCAGGGGCTCTTTAAAGGTCAGCTCCACCCGGTTTTTGGCGGGGTTGGGGCTTACGCCAAAAGCATCCTGCGGCAGGGTATTGATCGCCAGGTCAGGGGCATCGCTCTGCCCCGCAGCGGGCTTATCGGCCGGCAGTTTGAAAGAAATAGGTAGGCGCAGCATCACCTTGCGCAGTTCGCCTTCTTGCCGGCCCGGCACCCAGTCGGGCATAGATTTGATCACCCGGACCGACTCCCCACCCAGGCCACCACCCACGTCGCGCAGCAGCACGACATCAGTTACCGCTCCGTCCGTAGAAATGACAAATTGCACCACTGTGGTTCCTTCAATCCTCTGCCTTTTAGCTACCGCCGGGTAGCGCAGGTTTTCTTTGACAAAAGACATAACTGCCTTGAGACTTTCGTCCTGATTTTCCGTACCAGCAAATAGGGGCATTTGGTCGACTTTCATAAAGACGTCATCGGCAGCTTCCTTTTTAGCTTCAGCAGCTTGCTCTTTTGCCTCCTCGCTGAGGCGGAATTTGATAGGTACACGCAGGGCTACCCGGCGCAGTTCCCCCTCATGACTGCCAGGGGTCCAATTGGGCATGCGACCAATCACCCGCACGGATTCCTCGCCCAAACCGCTGCCCACTTCACGCAACAATTTGATGTCGGAAACGGAACCATCTTTATTGACTACAAACTGAACCACAGTGGTGCCTTCAATACCTCGCTCGTGCGCAACTTGCGGATAACGTATCTCTTTGCCCAGGAAATTCATCAGGGCGTTCAGGCTTTCTTCCTGTGTTTCGGCACCCGAAAAGAGCGGCATGTTGTCCACCTTGAAAACAGCATCTTCTTTCAGGGAGGTAGCTGTTTGCCCTGTGCCCTGTGGCAAAAATAGAACCATTAGGCCCAACATTAGCGGTATACCGAGCATATATCGCCACATATTTGTGTATCGACTACGTGTTCGCGTCATCATAAGAATTCGATTTTTAAGTTGTGATTGTGAAAAATGATTAGCCAGCGCCACGGGATGGCCGGTCCCCTGAGCTTGCCACAGCAGCGTGCGTCCGTAAGTGCGAACGGCCGTTTCGCGCAGTACAGCCGCATCTGCCAGGTATTCGTGTACTTGTTGGATCGACCGCCGGTACAGATAGACCAGCGGGTGAAACCAGAAAATGATCTGCAGAATTTCGAGTAGCACAATGTCCAGTGAATGGCCCTGTCTGACGTGGGCCCGCTCGTGCTGCCAAATACGTTGCCCGGCTTCAGACTTGATATCGAGCCCGGTTTTCCAGAAGACCCAGTTAAAAAAGGAAAAGGGCGTTTTTATTCCCGAGTGCTGTAAGATGGTAATGCCCTCCATGGTAGTGCGTTCACTTTTGTCGTAAAGGCGAATCAGTCCGATCAGCCCCCACAGAAAACGACTCAGCGCCAGGGCTGCGCCCACGACATACAACCACTCCCACCAATGCAACTCAGGCAGCAAGGTAGTTGCCGAAGTATTCGCTGAGCCCCCTATCGTAATCAATGGAAAGGTAAGGGGCACCGCTTGGTCAATATGCGCCCAATGAATCAGCACGGTTGGCAGGTAGAAAGGCGCCTGATCTCCGATAGCAGACACCGGCAAAGGCAAATCGAGCGTGGGTAACCACAACCCCAGCAGCAGTGCAGCCAGTAAGTAAAAGCGGTTGGCCCAAAAAAAAGTGAGCCGGCGCAGCCCAACATAGTAGAGCACATATAGTACACCCCAGATCAGGGTCATTTTAATCAGGTAGGTCATCATTCTTGCTCATTGTCGAGGTGATCCAATAGCTCGTTCAGCTCCTCTTTACTCAGGTCGTCTTCCTTTACCAGAAAAGACACTAGCCGGTTTATGGAACCGTCGAAGTAATCGCCTACCAGCTTGTGTAGGCGGTTTTTACTGTAGTCGGCTTTACTCACCTTAGGGCGATACTCAAAGGTGCGCCCATAGGCCCGGTGCTCCAGGAAGTCCTTCTTATCGTCCAGGATGCGCACCAGCGTCGAGATGGTGCTGTGGGGTGGCCGCTTCTGCCCCAGCTCACGCTCAATGTAATCGCGGATATCAGCCACGGTACAGGGTGCAATTTCCCAGATAATTTGCATAATCTCTTCTTCGGCACGGGTTAGCTTCTTCATATGGCGTTATTTTTAGTTAAATAACGTGTTTTTTAGTCATAGATGCAAGATAATTCTCTTTTGGTGGGTGACTACCACGTTTTTTTTTGCCCAAGATGTGCCACAGAATTTCTGTAGCGGACGGCATGTCCGCCAATAATTTGTATCTTGGATAAGCCCAACCATGTTGTTCCACACTATGACGATTCTAATTGTAGAAGACGAGATTCCGGCGGCCCGCCGGTTGGAGAATATGCTGCGCAAGCTGCTGCCGGAGGCGCAGCTGCTACCCGTTTTGGATTCGGTCGCTGCCTCGGTAGATTTTCTGCGGGCGTCTCACCCACCCGATTTGTTATTTTTAGATATTCAACTGGCCGACGGACAGAGTTTTTTCATTTTTGAGCAGGTGCCCCTGAAGTGCCCAATTATTTTCACGACGGCTTATGATCAGTATGCCTTGCAGGCATTCAAGGTAAACAGCATTGACTATTTACTGAAGCCAATCGACGAGCGCGACTTACAACGGGCACTAGAGCAATATCAAGCCTACGATCAGCGGTTAATACCAGGACCTCAACAATGGCAACAGCTATTAAATGAAATCAGGAAGCCCTCCTACAAGGAGCGCTTCCTGATCCGGTCGGGCGAGGAAATTCGCTTTATTCAAGTGGACGATATTCAGTATTTCTATTCTGAGCAGGGCCTGGTGTACACGCAACTTAAAGACCGCCGCAAATTTCACATTGATTATACGCTGGAACAATTGGAGGACGTCCTTGACCCGGCTGTCTTTTTTCGCGTCAGCCGCAAGTTCATTGTGGGGCTGAAGGCTATTGAGCGTATATTCACCTATTTCAACGGTCGCCTCAAACTCTCCGTAACCCCCACGCCGCCGACCGACGTAATCGTCAGTCGCGACCGGGTAGCTCATTTTAAAACCTGGATAGATAGGTAGGTCTGAGAATCTAGAATCTCATTACTGTACCTTCCTTAGCATACGTTGCATCTCTTCGAGTTCTTGACGCTCGAATAATTCTTTTTCTTTCATTAGTTTTTCAATCTTACGTTGTACTTCCTCTGCTCGCAGCTGCATGGTCTCGGCTATTTGCTGAGTCTTTTGACGGAGTTCCTGCTGCAGCTCCTCATCGAGCTGTGCGGTTTCGCCGTTTTTGGATAGTTTCCGCATTGTCTGCTCTAGCTGTTCCATAGTTTCCCGGAGGGCACGCTCTTCTTTATTCATATTCCGTTGCATTTCCTGCTCCAGCAACTGCATTTGCTTTTCGAAAGCACGAGTTTTAACTTCCATAGCCCGCATACGCTCCTGCAAGGCGCGTTCTAGTTTCTGTAAGCGTTCGCTGTCCAGGTTGGGAATACTGTCCAGACCATAATACCGCACAGCTGGTGGGGCGGGAGGCGCTGGTGGGGCAGGTACTAATCCCGGCGCAGGCGGAGTAGGAGGTGCCGGCGGGGCGGGAGGTGTCGGGGTTTCACCAATCATTTTCTCCACTTCGTCCTGATATTTGGCATAATCCGAGGCCGGGATGGTCTTACCCTCCACCTCCAGGTATTGAATCTGGCCGTTTTTGATTTCCACTTTCATGGATTTTCCGTTTTCCTTCCAGGTGAGGCGAGTACGTTCTTGCGGCAAAGTGTCCTGCTGTAAGGGGATGTCATTCTTCTTGCGCAGGGAGCGCACAATAACGTCTTCTTTACGCAGCTCGTTGGTGAGTAAGGGCGCTTCGGCTCCCACCATTTTTTGCGAAAGCACATTGACTTCTGCCTTTCTTTCTGAAAATAGTTCTGTTTGTGATGTGGTAGTGCGATCTTCCATAAAGGATAACAAGCCAAAAGAGCCCGCTACCAGGAAGGTGATGATGATCTTTTCCATAGGGTGATTCCTTTTTGAGGGTGATTGTAAAATGCGTTGGATGCGTTGTAGCAGCTGGTTTTTTCTACCCGCTGCCGGGAGCACCAGGGACGGAGACGAACCGCAGATGGCCTGCAAATGATACAGTGCTTTGGCGTAAACCAATGGTGCTTCGCCGACACGGACAACTTCATCGTCACATTGATGCTCTTGCTCGGTACGCCAGACTGCGGCAAGCCACCATACCACAGGGTGGTAGTAAAAAAGTGTCTCGACCGCGATGAGCAGCACGTTCCACCAGTGATCGCGGCGGGCAATGTGGGCTAATTCGTGAAGCAGAAGGGCCTCCAAATGACGGGGCTCCAGGCCGGTCCACAAGCTAGCAGGCACCACGACGACCGGACGCAGCCACCCCACGACCATGGGCGTACGGATATGAGACGAACTCAAGAGCTTAATACGGGAAGATACGCCCACTTCACGGCGCAAACGGGCAAAACGGTCAAGCCATTCGACCGGAGCAGCGGTACTTCTCCAACGACGCAGAGCTACAATCCAGGCAGCACCGCCCAGTATGCGTAGCAGTAGCAACGCAAAACCAATGCTCCACAGGATGACCAAAAGCGTAAGATGGCCAGACAACCATTCGGTAAATATGGCAAGGCTACTCTTTTCTGTCGGCGCTGCCAACGGACGGAGTCTCAGGATAAATTCTGGAGGAGCCTGGGCATTCGATACAGGTGACAAACGCATAAACTGACCCATAAAAGTGCTCCCACTCCACACCAGGATACCCAACACCGCCGCTTTGAGCACTCCAAAGCGAAAGCGAGCCGATCCCTGCCTACTCCAGGCCATAATCAGGGCTGCCATACCGCCCAGTAAAGCAATTTGCCAAAAGGCGTGGACAATAGTCCAACCAAGTGCTTCCAGCCAGGTCGCGTATGTGGAGGTTTCCAGAATATGCATAACAGTCGGATTAAAGTTATTCGTTTTCGTCTTCCATGCGTTCAATGAAGGCCTTGATCTCCTCCAACTCTTCCGGGGAGGTATCGCGGTTACCTAGTGCCTGCATCACCATCTTGGAGGCCGACCCCCGGAAGGTGGTATCCAGGAAGCGCCGCAGCAACGTTTGCTGCGTCTGTGCTTCGGTCACTGCCGCCCGGTAAATGTGGGTGCGCTGATCGGTGTTTCGTCCGGCCAGGCCCTTCTCGGTCATAATCTGCATCAGCTTTAGAATAGTAGTATAACCTACCTCACGCTGCTGACTAATCTGTTCGTGTACCTGCCGTACCGTTGAAGGTCCGCGTTCCCACAATACCTGCAGGATCTCTAACTCCGAATCGGTAGGCCGTGAAATACCACTCATATAATTTGGTTTATATCTTTATCTACAATGTTATACGAAAAGATTCGTAGATGCAAGTTTTATCTACGAAAAATTTCGTATTTATCGATCAACAGGCTTTTCAACCAGATAAACAAGCCGATCAGCATAGGGCTAGCGCTGTTTCCAGGTACGTAATTGAAGCGTGATGCGGGAATTTTCCGGAGTGAAGGAGATAACAGCGTCGGCGAAAGAAGGACTACGCCACTTGTTTCCGGGACTATTAGAAAAAGCGTAAGGCTCGGTAGGTACCCCAAAGAAGTTGGTATCAAGCTTACCATTATCGTTGCAATCCTGATAAAGGGCCAGGACATAGCGTCCGTAGGGTAAATTGGGAATGACCACCGTTTCCTCCGTTTGCAGGAGCGGGCGTATCATTTTGCCGTAAGGTCCACCGGTATTTTTATTGGCGAAAGCTTCGGGTGTATCATAAATTCCCAGGCGCAGACAGCCCTCTCCCACGCGAATATTAGAGATGTTCACGGTCATCTGTCCGGTTTTGCCGGCAGGCTTATCTATTGGCATAAAAGGTATTAAGGCTATTAGCATTCGCCACATAAATAGTTGGATGTTTGTAATAGATAACGCAGAAAGAATGGGAATATTGGAAAGTATGAGGTGCGAGGCCCGGCCCGACGCCTCCACGGCGATCGGACGGTAAGCAGGAAAGTCTGAGGTTTGAAGTTGCTCCCTGCCGGAGCATAGAGATGGCTCCCCGAACGTAGTCGGGGTAAACAGTCTCTGCTCTTTATGAATTGCGCGAGCCTGAGGATCACGGTCTACTGCCTACTGTCGTTTGTGCAGGCATCAGGGGCAGTCCCACCACGAAGTAATCCTCTGTTTCGTTAATTTCTACCTCTTGCCGGGTAAAAAAGGCATAACGATTGCGGATATTCTGCAGGCCGACGCCAGTGGAGGGTTGCTGTTGCAGCTTACGACGTAAGGTGTTGCGCACAAAGAGGGTGCCGTCTTCCACGTGTAGAGAAATGGTCAATGGGTAAGCGCTGGAAATTTCGTTGTGCTTAATGGCATTCTCAAACAGCATCTGTAGCGATAAAGGGATAATTTGCTGCTGTCGGGCTTCTCGCGGAATATCATACTCAATATGGATTTTATTCCCGAAGCGCTCTTTTAACAGAAAGGTATAGGCCTCTAAAAAATCCAGTTCTGTCTGCAGGGATATAAGCCGATAGCTACGAATTTCAAGAATATACCGGTAGACGCGAGATAACTCCTGCACAAATCGCACCCCACGCTCGGGATCATCAGGGATTATGTAGGCCAGGGTGTTGAGGCTATTGAATAGGAAATGTGGATTGACCTGATTCTTAAGCCCCTCAAGCTGTGATTCGGTGTGCTGCCGGCGCAGACGCTCTTGTTCTATCAGCGACTCGCGCCAGCGTGCGTAATAAAAGGCGCTTTCGTATAGCGTGGAAATAATGAGGATAATACTCAGGGAGGCCACGTTCAACTCCAGCAAAGAAAACTCGTGGTCTAAATAGCTGCTATCCATCACTATGCGCTCAAATTGATCCAATCCCAGGTTGATAGCTATATATGCCGGGATAAAGATCAACAGGGCCAAGCCGATGCGCCGGCCCACCCGTTCTGGCTCGGGAATACGGCGCCGGGTGTAGACAAAGATCCAGCGTACGGTCATCCAGTAAAAAAGAGTATATAAGGTAGACATACCCCACCGTGGCAGATACTCGATCAGGCCATTGTCCAGAGTTTCCCCAAAGAACAGGATAGGCACCAGAAAACCGATTAACGGGATACCGATTACCATCAACCAAACATCGCGAAACCCAACCATCTCATGAATCGTCGCCCGGCTTGTCAGAATTTGTCTCATCGGTTTGCACTTATCACCATAAACAAGATAAGAAATTCTCGCGGCTTCCTGACCAGGCTGCTATCGAAGCGGCCTGGTCAGGAAGCCGCGAGGCGTTTTTTAAAACTGTATGCGGTACATAAGGTCGGGGAAGAAGCCCGACTGCAGTACTTCATTCACCTGTCCGGTTTGGGGATTAAATCGACGGGCAAAAATATTGTCATTATTCGTCACATTCTGTAGGTCGATAAAGAACTGTTGCGACAGCTTTTTATTGGCACTATTGAGCTGAAAGCCAAACTTCAGATCGAGCCGGAAATAGGGATCCTGCTGCTCGCTAAAGGCCAACTCATCCTGTAAGATTTCCTCTCCGGTAGCCAGGGATGCTTCCAGATCAACCGGAGTATAAAAGCGACCACCAGCTGTAGTGAGTTTCATGTCAAAGGTCAACGCGTTGCGGCGATCTTTGCCGATCTTCCATTCGCGACCTCCAAGCAGATTAACAACATAGCCATTATTAAAGGCCGTATTGCGCCGTACGCCGTCGCTCCCTTCGTATTCTGAATCGAATATCGAAGCCGTCAACAAAGCGTAATAGTTGTTACTGAAAAACTTCTCCACGGTCACTTCTACCCCATAGTTTAAACCTACCCCTTCGTTAACCAGTGATCCGGCCTCAGGAAAAACGAAATCTGAACCCGCGTTGAGGATACTGAAGGTCGGTTGTGCTTCGCTGACCGGTACATTGGTCAGCCATTGGTAATAAAGCTCCGATTTCAGACGCCAGTCAGGCGTCAGTTGTCGGTCATACCCCAAAACCAGATGGTTACTACGGGTGAATCCCAGGTCCTGATTAGTGGGCGCAAAGCTACCGTCGGGCTGTTCCTCCTGGAAGAAGAAGACCGGGAAGGGAGCTACCTGATGGTGCAGGCCATAGCCCAACGTCAGTTGACTGTTTTCCGTAAGGGTATGACTGATGGCTACCCGGGGTTCCACCACTATCTTATCCGTAAGATCGAGGTACTGCGTGTGCAGTCCACCGTTGAGCTCCCAGTCTTTAGCCAACTTATATTTCGCTTGCGCAAAAGCCTGTATCAAAGCGAAATTTCCGTCAAAATCGCGCAGTGTGACCCAATCAGGTTCACCATCTTCATCCAGATCAGGGCGGTTGTCGCGATCGCGCACAAACGTATTCAGTTGGTAAAACTCGGCGAGGATACCGGTGCGATAGGTCAGGCGGGCGTTTACCTTTTTATTGAGAAAGGAAGAAACCGAGTATGTCGTGGTGCGGTCTTCATTTTCCGTTACGCGTAGCAACTGGTCACCTGCTAGAAAATTATCTTGCTGGAAAGCACTTTGTGCGGTTGAGGCCGCCACGACAGTGCGCAGGTAGGCACCGTCACCTACGATCAGATTGTGGCGCAGCCCAAGGATGCCCAGTTCTGAATCCGCATAGGAATTGGCATCGGGATCAGCAAAGAGGTCATTTTCATCGATCTCATCTCCCAGGAAATCAATATCGCTGGTACCACCAATACCGAACAGAGAGAAATTCCCCAACTTACTCTGCCCAAAGTCTAACTTAAAGGAGATA
>Ga0102940_1000381_pt1 | contig 30582 bp, 31 predicted proteins | sample SalPonR2_C_D1_MG_FD_78215 | JGI IMG/M metagenome (GOLD analysis project Ga0102940, IMG submission 78215) | Salt pond soil microbial communities from South San Francisco under conditions of wetland restoration - Salt Pond MetaG R2_C_D1_MG | ecosystem: Environmental > Aquatic > Marine > Intertidal... | reverse complement strand
GGCGCGCGCAGCGCCGTGCCACCGGGAAATGGCGGCACGGGCAGGTCCGCGAAGATGTCGAACCGGCCCGCCTGGCCCTGCACCGCCTCGGCCATGAGCTTGCCGGCCAGGCCGGCCAGCGCCACCCCGTGCCCCGAGAAGCCCCCGGCGCTGAGTATCCTGCCGCCGGCCCGGGTCACCAATGGCAGGCGTGTCATTGTGATGCCGAGGGTGCCGCCCCAGACGTGCGTTATGCCCACGCCGGCCAGTTGCGGGAACATCGTCTCCATGCGCTTGCGCAGTTGAGGTTCGATGGACCGCGGGAAGGCGATCGAGTAATTCTCGCGCCCGCCGAAGAGCAGGCGCTTGTCCTCGGACAGCCGAAAGTAGTTGACCACGAACTTGCTGTCGGCGCAGGCAATGTCCTCGGCCAGCACCTGCGTCGCACGATCGCCCAACGGCTCCGTTGCGGCGATGAAGGAATTGAGCGGCATGGTCCGGGCCGCCACCCGCCGGTTCAGGTTCGGAAGGTAGCCGTTCCCAGCCAGCAGAACATGATCGGCCGTGACCCGGCCCGAGCCCGTGCGCACCTCGACCGGGCTGCCATCCTCGACATGCAGCACCTCCGTGCGTTCGTGGATCACCGCGCCGGCCTTTTCGGCGCCCCGCGCCAGCCCCAGGGCATAGCGTAGTGGGTGGATGTGGCCCGCGCCGCGGTCGATCACGCCGCCACGGTAGCGCGGCGATTTCACGACGCGCTGGAAAGGCTGTGCGCCCAGCGGCTCGATCGCGTCGTAGCCATGGATCCTGGCCAGGTGCTCGGCCTCGTCGTGAAGCGCGGCGGCCTCGGCCACGGAATAGGCGCCATGGGCCACGCCGGGCTTGAAGGGCGCGTCGGGGGCATGCGCGTCCGCCAGGTCACGCAGCAGCTGTTTTGCCTCTTCGGTCATGCGCCAGAGGGCCTTGGCCGGCCCCTCGCCAACCCGCGTGTGCAGCCAGCGCATGTCCTTGTTGAACCCGGACCCGACCTGCCCGCCGTTGCGCCCCGAGGCGCCCCAGCCAACCCGGTGCGCATCGAGAACGATAACCGACACCCCCGCCTGCGCCAGGTGCAGCGCCGCTGTCAGCCCGCAAAATCCCGCCCCCACGATGCAGACATCCGCGCGCTGATGACCGTGCAGGCCGGGCCGTTCCGGGGGAATAGGGGTGCTGTCGGCATACCAGCTGTCGGGGTAGGTGGCCGGGCGGTCGTTGCGGTAAAGCGGATTTGGCATCAGACGTTGAGCAACAGGTGTTCGCGTTCCCATGGGCTGATGACTTGGAGGAATTCCTCGTATTCCGCGCGCTTGACGATGGAATAGACCCTGGCGAATTCCGGGCCCAGGACCTCGTGCATCGCGATGTTGGCATCGAACAGGTCCAGCGCCGCACCCAGACCCTGTGGCAGGTCGGGCTGGCCCTCGTAGGCATCCCCGCGAAAGCTCTTGTCGGCCCAGAGTTCCTGTGTCAGCCCCAGGTATCCCGCCGCAAGCGAGGCCGCGATGCACAGGTAGGGGTTGCAATCCATGCCCGCCAGGCGGTTCTCGATGCGGCGCGCGTCCGGGTCGCTCAAGGGCACGCGTAGCCCGGTGGTGCGGTTGTCACGCGCCCATTCCAGGTTGATCGGTGCGGCATGGTCGCGAACGTAGCGGCGGTAGCTGTTCACATAGGGCGCCATCAACGCGATGACCGAGGGCAGGTGCGCCTGAAGACCGCCGATGAACTGGTAGAAGGCATCCGTTTCACCGCCATTGGGTCCGGTGAAGATGTTGCCGCTCGCGGTATCCAGGATCGAGTGATGCACATGCATGGCACTGCCCGGTTCGCCCTCGATCGGCTTGGCCATGAAGGTGGCGAAACAGTCGTGCCGCAGGGCCGCCTCGCGCAGCAGCCGCTTGAAATAGAAAACCTCGTCGGCAAGCTTGACGGGGTCGCCGTGGCGCAGGTTGATTTCCAGCTGCCCGGCGCCGCCTTCCTGTGTGATGCCGTCGATTTCGAAGCCCTGGATCTCGGCGAATTCGTAGATGTCGTCGATGACCGGGCCATAGTCGTCCACCGCCGACATCGAATAGGCCTGCCGCGCCGCCGCCGGGCGCCCCGAGCGGCCCATCATCGGGGCGATCGGCTTGGCCGGGTCGGTGTTGCGCGCCACGAGGAAGAACTCCATCTCGGGGGCGACGACCGGTTTCCATCCCTGCCGTTCGTAAAGCTCCACGACGCGCCGCAGCACGTTGCGCGGGGCAAACGGGATCGGCGCGCCCTGCTGGTCATAGGCGTCGTGGATCACCTGAAGCGTGCCGTCGTCGGCCCAGGGCGCCGCCGTGGCCGTCGACAGGTCGGAATAGAGCACCATGTCCGGTTCGGTGAAGCCCTCGTTGCCCGCGGCCTCACCCCAGCCGCCGGTGATGGTCTGGAAGAAGATCGAGTTCGGCAGGTGGAACTTCTGCATCTTCTCCCACTTGGAGGCAGGCACGGCCTTGCCCCGGGCGATGCCGGGCAGGTCCGCGATCATGCATTCGACCTCGTCCAGCGGATGGGCCTCGGCGTAACGCTGCGCGGCCGCCGGGATGCGGTCGAACCAGTTGGTCATGCGGGCACCCGGTCGCGCAGGAAATCCCCGATCCAACGCGCCACATGCCCGTTGGCCACGGGCCGGCCCAGCCCGGCACGGGCTGCTTCCAGCCGGTCGTCTGGCACCCTGTCGCCGCGATGTTCGATCAGCCCCGCGATCATGTCATGGTCGAATTCTGGATGGGCCTGCAGGGTCAGGATCTCAGCGCCGATGCGCAGAGCGGCATGGGCGCACGTGTCATTTTCGGCCAGCACTTCGGCCCCCGGTGGCAATTCCACGACCTGGTCCTGGTGCCAGGCGTTCAGGGGCAGCGCCTCGCCCTGCCAGTCGTAGGTCTGCCGCCCCACGATCCAGCCGCCCGCGAATTTCTCGACCCGGCCGCCAAGCGCCTGGGCGATGATCTGGTGGCCAAAGCAGATGCCCACGAGGGGCCGCCCGGCATCATTGATGGCGCGGATCAGTTCCTCGAGCGGGGGAATCCAGGCGTGGTCCTCGTAGGCGCCGTGCTTCGATCCCGTGATCAGCCAGCCGTCGCAGGCCGCCGGGCCGGGCGGGAAGACGTCATCGACCACGTTGTAGGTGGCGAACGAAAAGTTTTGGCCGGCCAGAAGCTGCCGGAACAGGGCGTCGTAGTCGCCCAGCGCGGGGCGAAGCTGATCGGGCGCGTGGCCGGTTTGAAGGATGCCGATCTTCATGGATGACCTTTGGTGTTTGCGCGCAACCTAGGCCCCCGGTCAGACGATGTCGAGGTAGAGCGCGCGGCGCGACGCCGCGTCCAGATCGGCCAGCTTGCGGGCCTCCTGCCGCTTGGTCGCGACGAAGTTGGCGATCAGTTGCGGTGCGAAGATCCTGGCGATCCCGTGGCTTGCCGCGAAGCCATCTATGGCGGTGATCCAGTCGCGCGGCACCTGGTCCAGGTCTTTTTCGTAGGCGTTGCCCGTGAGCGGGGCCGGCGGCTCGGTGGGCGCGGCGATGCCCTCCAGAACGCCGCCCAGCACCGCGCCGAACATCAGGTAGGGGTTCGCGTCACCGCCCGCCAGACGGTGTTCCAGCCGCCGCGCTGCCGGGGCGCCGCCGGGCACGCGCAGGGCGACGGTGCGATTCTCGTAACCCCAGCTGATGCCCGTCGGTGCATGGGCGCCGGGCACGAAACGGTCGTAGCTGGGGCCATGCGGCGCAAAGACCAGCGTGGCCTCCGCCATGAGAGCCAAGCAGCCGCCGATAGCCTGCCGCAGGGTTTGGCTGCCGCGCTCGGTGCCGTCGTCGAAGACATTCGCGCCGGTCCCGTCCATGACCGAGACATGCACGTGCAGCCCGTTGCCGGGGTGATCGGGCAGGGGCTTGGCCATGAAACTTGCGGCCATGCCGTGCTTGCGGGCCATGCCATGCACCAGCATCTTGAACAACCAGGCGTCGTCGGCCGCCCTCATTGCCTCGCGGTGGTCGAGCGTGACCTCGAACTGACCCGGGCTGCCCTCGGAAATGGCGGCACCCGCGCGAAGGCCCATCGCCTCGGCGCCCTCGTAGAGATCGGCGAAGAACACTTCGAAATCGTCCAACTGGCGCAGCGAGAGGATATCGCCACCCGGGCGGCGGTGTCCCGAGCGGGGCGAGGCGGCAGGCCGGGGCATGGCGCGGCTGTCGTCAAGCAGGTGAAACTCCAGTTCACTGCCCACCAAAGGGACAAGGCCGCGCTTGCTGAAGCGGTCCAGCAGACGGGACAGCGCCTGACGGGCATCGCCCTCGAAGGCGCGCCCGTCCTCGTGAAACATCCACATCGGCACCAGTGTGCCGGACCCCGCCAGCCACGGTACGGGAAGTGGACCGCGCCCGGTGGGCCGGGCCACCCCGTCGGGGTCGCCGCCGGCAAAGACCAACGGACTACCCGCGATATCCTCGCCCCAGACATCGAGGTTGAGCGCCGAAAGGGGCAGGCGCAGCCCCTCGGCCATCAGTTTGTCGGCCATGCGGCCCGGCAGGCGCTTTCCCCGCGCGATCCCGTTGAGATCGGCGGTGGCGGTGCGCAGCGCGCCGGGCGTGCCAGTCATCGCACCGCCGGCCCCCGGACGCGCAGCCGCGCGCGGCGGTCCTGCGGCAGGTGCCGGTTCAGGTGGCGGTTGATCGCGCCCATGACAAGGATGATAACCAGGGTCAGCAGGATGAAGAACCCCGCCAGGATCGGGTAGGGCACGAAGGGGTTGAAGGTCTTGTCGGCGAAATAGCTGGCGTAATAGAGCGCGTCACCGCGCTGCTGCCAGGCTGGAAAGCTGCTGAAGAAAACCAGCGTCGTGGAATGGAACAGGAAGATAGCTTCGTTGGTATAGGCCGGCCAGGCCAGCCGCAGCATGGTCGGCCAGGTGATCTTGCGGAACTTTGCCCAGCCGGAAAAGCCGTAGGCATCGGCTGCCTCGGTGTCGCCGCGGGGGATGGATTGCAGGGCGCCGTGGAAGATCTCGCCCGAGTAGGCGGCGGTGTTCAGGAACAGAACGATGGCCGCGCCCACGGCGGCCGAGGTGAAGGCGTCGAAGACCGGGTAGCTCGACTTGAGGCTGAGAAAGAGGAAGTAGGCGAAGAAGAACTGGATGAAGAGCGGCGACCCCCGGAACAGGAAGATGAACCACTCGGACGGCTTGCGGACCAGCCGGTTGGGGCTGGCCTTGCCCATGGCCACGGCGGTGGCCAGAACGAACCCGGTCAGCAGGGCGACCAGGCCGAAATAGACGTTCCAGATCATCCCCGAGCCGATCAGGGTGACTTGCTGGCACAGCGTGAAATCCTCGCGCGGAAGAAGGCGTTCGCCAAAGCCGAGCGAGCGAAAGGCATAGTCGGTGATGGTCTGCCAGCAACTCATCGCCCGGCCCCCGGGGCGCGCAAAATTCCAGAATTTTGCGATGCGAACGAAATTCTGGAATTTCGTTTCATGATGCGGCGACCTTCCGCTGGGCGTCGCCGCCGGCGGTCGCCTGACCCCGGGTCAGGTGCCGCATCAGCCGGTCCAGCCCGATCTCTGACACCCGGGTCAGGGCGAGGTAGAAGACCAGCAGCACCAGGAAATACCACATGCGCCAGTCGCCATGCGGGTAGTCGGTAAAGCGTTCGCCCTTGATCCCGCCCAGTTCGCGCGCCCAGTAGACGATGTCCTCGACCCCCAGCAGGAACAGCAGCGGCGTGGCCTTGGTCAGCACCATCCACAGGTTGCCCAGGCCGGGCAGGGCATAGACCCACATCTGGGGCACCAGGATGCGCCAGAAGGTCTGGCGGCGCGACATGCCATAGGCCTCGGCGGTCTCGATCTGGCCGCGCGGGACCGCGTGCATCCCGCCGTATAGCACGTTGGCTGCGAAGGCGCCGAAGACCAATGCGAAGGTCAGCACTGCCAGGAAGAAACCATAGGTTTCATGCACCCATTGCGCGGCATTGCCCAGTGGCAGCTTGGCATCGGAACAGACGACGAAATCGTTGCCCTGACGGATCGCATCTGGCCAGCCGGGGCACTTGAGATGGTGGCGGATGTATTCAAATCCCTGGTCCAGTGCGATGACGAAGAACAGGAAAAAGGCGATGTCGGGCACGCCGCGCACGAGGGCGATATAGGCCTTGCCCAGCCAGGACAGTGGCGCGATGCGGCTGCGCGCGGCCATGGCCCCGCCAAAGCCGAAGGCCAGCGCCGTGGGCGCGGTGATCGCGAGCAGCAACAGCACGGTACCGAAAGACACGTAGAAATTCATGTGCTTGCCCGTGGTCAGGTAGCACGACAGCCATTGCAGGCCGTCCAGTGTCGAAGGGTCGGTGCAGAAGCTGAAAATTGTGGGCCTCGGATCAGCGGCGCGGAAGGTGTTTCGTTGCCAGGATGAAGGGGGCGCCCGCGCCGGGACGGTTCGGCGCGGGCGCGAGGGGACCTCAGAAGGTCGAGGCCACTTCCCATTTCTCGATCAGCGCATTGAGCGACCCGTCGTCCTTCATGGACTGGATCGCCGCGTCGAAGGTTTCGAGCAGTTCGGTGTCGCTTTCGCGCAGGCCCATGCCGACGCCGCCGCCGATCTGCTCCATGCGGTCGAGCATGACCAGGTCGGGGTTACTCTCCAGTGCGCCGTCAAGGAAGGACTTGTCGGCCAGCACAGCGTCAGCCTCGCCGTTGCGGACGGCCGAGATGGTTTCCTCGGGCGTGGCGAATTCCACCAGGGTCCAGCCCTGCTCGGCGACGAAGGCCGCCTGGATGGTGCCGGTCTGTGCGGTGATCACCGCATCGGACACGTCGAGATCCGACGACAGCGCCAGGTAGGACGAGGGGTCCGGCGGCGTATATCCTTGAGTGAAGTCGATGACTTCCTCGCGCTCGGCGGTGATCGACATGCCCGCGATGATGGTGTCGTAGTTGCCCGACACCAGGTTGGGAATGATGCTGTCCCAGTCGTTGGTGACCCATTCGCAGGTCAGCTCGGCCCGCGCGCAGAGTTCGTCGCCAAGTTCACGCTCGAAGCCGTCGACCTCGCCGTCGTCGTTGAGAAAGTTCCACGGCGGGTAGGCGCCCTCGGTGCCCATGCGGACAACGTCCTGCGCTGAAGCCGCTCCGGCGAGGAGGGCCAGCGCTGCGGTTGTAAGTGCAAGTTTCTTCATCGGTTTCTCCCGTTGATTTCGGCCCCGTAGGACCCTGCGGCAGAGGATTCCCTGCCCGTTCGCGTTTGGCAACCGTTACGTATGGGCGGTTGCCGAAAGGAAACCGCGCAGCCGTTCCGACCGCGGGTCGCCAAAGAGTTGATCCGGCGGGCCTTCTTCCTCGACAAGGCCCTGGTGCAGGAAAACGACGTGGTCCGAGATATCGGCGGCCATCTTCATGTCATGGGTGACGACAAGCATGGTGCGTCCTTCCTCGGCCAGCGACTTGATCACGCGCACGACCTCCTGTTCCAGTTCCGGGTCCAGGGCGCTTGTCGGTTCGTCGAAAAGCAGCGCCTTGGGCTCCATGCACAGGGCCCGTGCGATGGCTGCGCGCTGTTGCTGGCCGCCCGACAACTGGGCGGGGTAGACATCGCACTTGTCGCCGATCCCAACCTTGTCGAGATAGGCGCGGGCGGCGGCCTCGACTTCGGCTCGGTCCCGCTTGAGCACGGTCCGCGGCGCCTCCATCACGTTCTGCAGGATCGTCATGTGCGCCCAAAGGTTGAATTGCTGGAACACCATCGACAGGTTCGTGCGAATGCGGATCACCTGTGCGTGATCTGCGGGCTGGCGGCTCAGGCCCTTGCCCTTCCAGGCCACCGGCTCGCCGCAGAACAGGATGTCGCCCTGTTGACTGTCCTCCAGCAGGTTCGCGCACCGCAGGATCGTGGACTTGCCCGACCCTGACGACCCGATCAGGCTGAGCACATGCCCCGGCGGCGCTGACAGGTCGACGCCCTTGATGACCTCGAGTGCGCCGTAGGCCTTGTGCAGGTTGTGAATTTCAAGGACGGGGGCGGTTGCCGGATCGGTCACGGGGCCTCTGGGTGTTGTATGATGAAGCACTAGGCCGTGATTCCAGATCGAATGCAACGATTTCCGTCCGACCGGCCCTTGGTCAGCCCCGCGCCTCGTCCGGTGCCTGCGGAATGGGCAGGGCGGTGTAGTCACCGGGCGCGCGCGCGACGATCCCGCACAGGTTGAGCGCGGCGCGGTCCCCGGCGTCCAGCGCGATGCATGCCTCGGAAAGGGCGGCCAGGTAGGGCGCCGGGTCCTGCCCGGCGCGGGTGATGAAGGGCAGCCCGGGGCCGGGCGGCGTGCGGGCGATCTCGATGGCGTCGCGCGCCCAATCGTCGTGCCGCTGTATCAGCCGCCAGGTCTGGGCGTCGCAGGCAGCCATGTCTGCGCGTCCCGCGATCACCGCCCTGACCGAGGCGCGATGCGCGCCGGTCAGGACGATGTCGCGCGGGGACAGCCCGGCATCGCGGCAGAACCGCTCCAGCGCGGCCCAGCCGGACTGGCTGAGCGCTTCGTTCACGGCAAGCACCGGGGCCGGGGGAAGGGCGTCCCCGCGGGCAAGGATGACGCTGTTGTAATCGCCCGGCGGGCAGCCGCGCAGGCCGAAATCGGCGCTTCCGATCAATGTCACCTGCGCGTGCAGCCGCGCGCGGTAGGGCAACCCGCAGGTCTGGGCCAGCACCAGGTCCGGGGCCTGCCAGGCTTCCCAGGGATCATTGCCGCGGGTCAGGGTCTCGGGGGCGTCGATGCCGCGCGCCATCAAGCCGGTGCGGATCAGGCCCCAGAACCGATCCGTCGCCCGCCGGGTCTCGGGCCGGTCATACATGGGAAGGGCGGCGATCACCCCGTCGTTACCCTTGCCGGGCCTCGATGCGGCGGCGGGCATGGGCGCTGTCCTGGTCGGTCACCCCCAGCATGGGCGCCACCAGACGCAGCAGCGCGTCCTCCTCGTGGTCGCGCACGCCGTCGGCCAGCACGATCTCCCACAGGGCCTCGATCACGCCCTCGCGTTCGCCGTAAGGAACGCTGTCCTTGATGGCGCGGGTGAAGCGCACGGTGTCGGGCGCCTCGGCCTCGACCCGCTCGGCGTCACGGCGCATCTCGGCCGCGGCCGCGGGCGTCATCTCGAAACGGGTTTGCAGCACCGCATCGATGCGCGCCACCTCGCTGGCATCATAGATGCCGTCCGAGCGCGCGATGCGCACAAGCAACGCGGCCAGGGCCAAGTGCGAATCATCGGCCGGGATGGCCTGCGGGGTCGGGGCGGTCAGGGCGCGCAGAAGATCGGCAATCATGCGCGTGATATAAGCCCCGCGCCGCCCGAGGCCAATCCCCGTCGTCCGCGCCGCGCTCAGCCGGTTTCGCGCAGGGCCTCGGCGCGCTCGGGGGCCATGCCCAGGGCCTCGCTCGCCAGGGCGACGACCTGGCGCTCGCTGGCGTGCCGCACCCCGTCGGCACGGGCCACGGCCCAAAGCGCGCGCACGAAGGCCTCCTTTTCGGTCTCGCGTATCCCGGCCTTCAGGATATGCGCCAGGTCCGTGGTGTCGGGCATGGCCGCCTCCAGCTTTTCGCACTGGGCGCGCATCCGGGCGGCCTCGACCGGATTAAGCGCGTAGAGGTCGGCCAGCAGGTGGTCGATCTCGTGGATCTCGGAAAAGAGATAGGTCTTGTCGGCCTTGGCCACCCGCACCAGAAGGGCGCCCAGGGCGTGTTGCGCATCGGCGGGCGGCATGGGCGTCTGGGGCGGGTCGGCCAGGTGAAGCCGGGCCAGCAGTTTTTCCAACATCGCGTCGCCTGTTCCCTAGTGTCCTTGGTGGTCAGTCTGGGCCACCGTGCCACGGTTGCAAGGGCAAATCAGCCGATGACCTCGACCGCGGCGAACAGGATGTCGTCGAGGGCGATCCCGCCCGGGTCGTGTGTTTCGATCAGAAGGCCGGCGATGGGCGCGCCGATGCTGCGAAAGCCAAGCGACATCACCCCGGGCCGCAGCGCGACCTCGACCGTGCCGAGTGTGCGCCCCCCGGGGCCAAAGACCCGCAGCCGCAGAGTGCCGGGCGCCGGGCGCGTCCCCAGTGGATCGGCATAATCGGCATGAACGCGAAATCCTGCCACCTGCCGGGGCCGGGCAAAGCGGATCGCCGTCGCCCCCTCGCCGCGGCCCTCGATCCTGCCAAAGCCCGCAGGGCCGAGGGGGAACAGCGCGTTGGAGCCGAACCCGGCATGGTGGGCCACCGCGTGGTTCCGGCCCGGCGCGCCGGGGCGAACGGCCAACCCCGCCGGTGCCGGCGGCGTCACCCTGTCCTGAGGCTGGCCGCGCGCCACCCGCTGACCGGCGAAACGCTCGCCGATGCGCAGGCCGGGCGCCGAGATCACACCCTCGATCGCCGCACCCGGCTCGGGGAGCACCTCGAACGCCTCGAAATCGAAGACGCCGCCCAACTCTGCGGCCACTCTGTCGTAATCCGCCTCGACCACCTGCGCCAAGGCGCATTCGGCCAAGAACACCAGGCCAAGGCCCAGCTTCTTCGGACCGAAAATATCCCGGGGGGTGTGGGGGGCCGGCCCCCCACCCGGTCGGATCGCGACAGCGATCCGAAACCGCTCAGACCAGCCGGGAATTTTCCACCGCGGCACGGACGAAATCGGCAAAGAGAGGATGCGGCGCGAAGGGCTTTGACTTCAGTTCGGGGTGAAACTGTACCCCGATGAACCAGGGGTGGTCGCGCCATTCCACGATCTCCGGCAGGCGCCCATCGGGCGACATGCCCGCGAAAACCAACCCGGCCTGTTCCAGCTTCTCGCGGTATTTCACGTCCACCTCGTAACGGTGGCGGTGCCGCTCGTCGATCGCGGTGGTGCCATAGATGCCGGCGACCCGGGACCCCTCGGCCAACACCGCGTCATAGGCGCCCAGGCGCATGGTGCCGCCCTTGTCATCGGTGTGCTTGCGCTTGACCTTCTCGTTGCCCTGCACCCATTCCTTGAGGTGGTAGACGACAGGCTCGAAACGCTTCTTGCCGGCCTCGTGGTCGAATTCCTCGGAGCCGGCGGTGCTGACGCCGGCCACGTTGCGCGCCGCCTCGATCACGGCCATCTGCATCCCCAGGCAGATCCCGAGGTAGGGAATGTCGCGGGTCCGGGCGAATTGCGCGGCCTTGATCTTGCCTTCCGTGCCGCGCTCGCCGAATCCGCCGGGGACCAGGATCGCGTGGAAGCCTTCCAGGTGGGTCGCGGCGTCGTCCTGGTCGAACACCTCGGCGTCCACCCATGAGACATTGACCTTGACCCGGTTGGCCATACCGCCGTGGGACAGGGCCTCCTTGATGGACTTGTAGGCGTCTTCGAGCTGTGTGTACTTGCCCACGATGGCGACGTTCACCGCCCCGTCCACGTTGTGGATGCGGTCGGCCACGTCGTCCCAGACGCGCAGGTCGGGCTTGGGCGCGGGGCTTATCTCGAAGGCGTCCAGCACCGCCTGGTCCAGCCCCTCGCGGTGATAGGCCAGCGGGGCCTCGTAAATGGAATTCAGGTCATAGGCGGCGACAACGGCCCCCTTGCGCACGTTGCAGAACAGCGCGATCTTCTCGCGCTCCTTTTCCGGGATGGGCTGCTCGGACCGGCAGACGAGGATATCCGGCGCGATGCCGATGGACTGCAGTTCCTTGACCGAGTGCTGGGTGGGCTTGGTCTTGAGCTCGCCGCTGGCGGCCAGGTAGGGCAGGAGCGTCAGGTGCATGAAGATGCATTGCCCGCGCGGCTTGTCATGGCTGAACTGTCGGATCGCCTCGAAGAAGGGGAGGCCCTCGATGTCGCCGACCGTGCCGCCGATCTCGCAGAGCATGAAATCGACCTCGTCATCGCCGATATTGATGAAGTCCTTGATCTCATTCGTGACATGCGGGACGACTTGGATCGTCTTGCCAAGGTAATCGCCGCGGCGTTCCTTTTCGAGGACGTTGGAGTAGATGCGCCCGGACGAGACCGAGTCGGTCCCCCGCGCCGCGACGCCGGTGAAGCGTTCGTAATGGCCCAGGTCGAGGTCGGTTTCGGCGCCGTCGTCGGTCACGAAGACCTCGCCATGTTCGAAGGGCGACATGGTGCCGGGATCGACGTTCAGGTAGGGGTCGAGCTTGCGCAGCCGCACCGAGAAGCCGCGGGCCTGCAGCAGAGCGCCCAGGGCGGCCGAGGCCAGGCCCTTGCCAAGCGAAGAGACCACGCCGCCCGTGATGAAGATATAGCGCGCCATGTGCCGAGAGCCCCCGTGAAACCGTCCGAACGTCAGAAACGGGGCCGATCGACGGCCCCGATGTCACGGGGTTCAATTTTAGCCGGATTCGCCCCGCGAACGCAACCGGCGGCGCAATATCGTGTTGGGGCCTTGCGCGCGCCCGCTAAAGGTTGTGGCCGGTGCCTGTCGGTCAGTTCGCGTCGGGCACCAGGGGTGCATCGCCGCCCGAACCGCCGGACCCGTCGACCGAGGGCGGCAGCAACGCGTCCCCGTCCAGCGTCGGAGCCGTCACGCCGCCTGCGTCGTCGCCGGCCCCGGCGGGGACAGCGCCATCAACGACCGAGCTTTCCGACGCCTCTCGCGCGGCGAGGATCGTCAAGGTGATCGAGGTGCCTATAAACGCCACCGCCAACAGCCAGGTCAGCTTGCCGAGCGCCGTGGCCGCGCCGCGTGACGACACGAGACCGCCACCGCCACCGCCGCCACCGCCGCCCATGCCAAGGCCGCCGCCTTCGGAACGCTGCATCAGCACCACGCCGATCAGCGTGAGCGCCAGCAGCAGGTGGATCACAAGAACGACGTTCTGCATGGGGCGAGCCTTTGGTTGCGCAACACCGGCGTATCTAGAAGCCATTACGTCCGCCCGCAACCCCCGTCCTGCAGCAGGAAAACGAGGAGCGGAATGACCGGCCTGCCCAGAAGCGCAATCAGCACGGACGAGGTTTCAGTCGTCGAGTCCCCCCGGACCGAGCCATTACGGAGGCGCCGGCGCAGGGACAAATAATGAACACCCGATCGCATCGGCCCGATCGCATCGACTGGAGGCGGCCCAAGCGGTTCCCGTCGTTTCGCCAGCTGCGTAGCGTGGCCATGACGAGGACGAGTGCGAGGGTGCCAAGGGGAAGGACGACGAACACGAAACCGATGAATCCGGTCAATCCGCCGAACGCGTCATCGCCTTCGTGGTAGAACAAGAGCCCCGAGCCGGTCGCCAGAAGCACGAAAAGCACCGCGAGCGAGGCCAGAATCCTGCTTTTTCGGTTCACCATGTTGCCGGGTTTGCCCGGGCTGTCGGGCAGGATTTCGGCGGGCTTGCGGCAAAGTGGCGATAGGGACCCAAGTTTGCGGTTTCACCGTGCCGCCCCCCCATGTATGCAAACGACGTTTTCAAACCGGAGATTGACATGGCAAACGTGGTCGTGGTCGGCGCCCAGTGGGGCGACGAGGGCAAAGGCAAGATCGTCGACTGGCTGAGCGAACGGGCCGAGGTGATCTGCCGTTTTCAGGGTGGGCACAACGCGGGCCACACGCTGGTCATCGACGGGGCGGTCTACAAGCTGCACGCGCTGCCCTCGGGGGTGGTGCGCGGCGGCAAGCTGTCGGTCATCGGCAACGGCGTGGTGCTGGACCCCTGGCACCTGATGGAAGAGATCGCGACGCTTCGCGCGCAGGGTGTCGAGATCACGCCCGACACCCTGATGATCGCCGAGAACACGCCGCTCATCCTGCCGCTGCACGGCGAACTGGACCGGGCGCGCGAGGACCAGAATTCCGTCGCAAAGATCGGTACCACCGGGCGCGGTATCGGCCCGGCCTACGAGGACAAGGTCGGGCGCCGGGTGATCCGGGTCGCTGATCTGGCCGACTCCGCAACGCTTCAGACGCGCGTCGACCGGGCCTTGGTGCACCATAACGCCCTGCGCCGGGGACTGGGTCTTGCGGCAATCGACCGTGACGTCCTGATCGCGCAACTCGAAGAGATCGCGCCGCAGATACTGCCCTTTGCCGGGCCGGTCTGGAAGGTGCTGAACGAAAAGCGCAAGGCGGGCCGCAGGATTCTGTTCGAAGGAGCGCAGGGCGCGCTGCTGGACATCGACTTCGGAACCTATCCCTATGTGACGTCCTCCAACGTGATCTCGGGGCAAGCGGCCACGGGCACCGGCGTCGGCCCCGGCAGCATCGAATACGTGCTGGGCATCGTGAAGGCCTACACGACCCGCGTTGGCGAGGGGCCGTTTCCAACGGAACTGGACGACGCCGACGGCCAGCGCCTGGGCGAACGGGGTCACGAGTTCGGCACCACCACGGGGCGCAAGCGCCGCTGCGGTTGGTTCGACGCGGCCCTCGTGCGCCAGACCTGCGCCACCTCGGGTGTCACCGGTATCTCGCTGACCAAGCTGGATGTTCTGGACGGGTTCGAAACCCTGAAGATATGCGTGGGCTACGAGCTGGACGGCGCGCGGCTGGACTACCTGCCGACTGCCGCCGACAAGCAGGCGCGCTGCATTCCGATCTACGAGGAATTGCCAGGCTGGCAGGACAGCACCGAGGGCGCACGCAGCTGGGCTGACCTGCCGGCCAATGCCATCAAGTACGTGCGCCGGGTGGAAGAGTTGATCGAATGCCCCGTGGCGCTACTGTCCACCTCACCCGAGCGGGACGACACCATCCTGGTGACAGATCCCTTTGCTGACTGAGGAGGACCCTTGGCCCTGTCGCTCAAAGCTCGCAAGCGCCTGTCGCTGCTGATCCTGCTGATCGGCCTTCCGGTCTACATCGTGGCCTGTGTCAGCCTGGTGAACTGGGCCTGGCCCGATCCTCAAGCGCGCCCGCCGCTGGGCGCGGAACTGGCGATCTACGTCGGGCTGGGTGTGCTCTGGGCCTTTCCGCTCAAATGGGTGTTCAAGGGGGTGGGCCAAGGCGACTAGGCTCGGTTTCCGCGCCGCATGCTTGACCCGGGTCCGGCCGCGGCCGTAGCCTTTGATCATCCGTATCGGAGCCTGCGTGTCCCGACGATTTTTCGACCGTTTGCTGTTTCTCGCACTGGATGTCGCCATCGCGCTGTCGCATCCAAGGGAGATCCTGCGCTTTTACCGGCGATCCATCGCCCATGGAAACTGGCGACTGAGCGTCGCCGCCCCGCGCGTGGCCAACGCCAAGTTCGTCTGGCGCAAGGTGTTCGATCACGACCCCAGGTTCACCATTGTGTCGGACAAGCTGGCGGCGAAGGATTTCGTCCGCGACATGGGGATCGCGGTAGAGATGCCGCAGACGCTCTGGACCGGGCGGCCGGAAGACATCCCCGAGGCCATGCTGGGGGCAGATGTTGTCATCAAGACCACGCACGGTTGGTCGACGAACCTCTTTCCGGCGCGCGACGGGTTGTCCCGGGACGAGGTGCGAGACGGCATCCGGCGGGCAATGGCCCAGCGTCACGGCCGCCGGAACAACCAATGGGCCTATTACGACATCCGTCCACGGCTTTTCGTCGAGGACCGCGTCGACAAGCGCGCCGATTTGGTCGACCTAAAGATTTATGTTTATGGCGGGCTGGCGGTCCGCGTGCTGCCAATCCGCACGATCGCCGGGAACGAGCGGGTGGCGGCTGTCTGGTTGCGCGACGAGAAGGGCACCTGGACCCGGTCCGATCAACCGAGCGGGGTCAGCCCGAAGGTGGTGGATGATGCGCCGCTGCCCCCGGCAACCGATGCGGCCCTGGAAATCGCCAGTCACATCGGCGCCCTGTTCGATCAACTGAGGGTGGACTTCCTGGTGACAGGGGGCGCGCTCTACCTTGGCGAGATCACGGTCTACAGTGAATCCGGCATCCTCGTCGGTGGCTTTTCGATGGCCACGGACCCGAGCCGGTTCTGGGATATTCGCCGCAGTTGGTTCCTGAACACCACCCACGAGGGCTGGAAGGGGGTCTATGCGCGGGCGCTGGCCCGGTTCTGCGCCCGCGAGGCCCGCCGGCGGCCCGGCCTGAATGCCGCCGGGCCGCTCCCGGTCGAGGATTTCCATCGCAGCCTCGCCCTCGCGCGTCGCCTGCAGGACGAGGTCACGGCCCGGTGATTCCCGGCGGGGCCTTCAACGCGCACGGGGCAGGGAAATCCCTGCCCCTTCCAGGCTGCGACTGGTCTGCCTAGCTGGCCTGGCGCTGGGGGTTGAAGCGGGTATCCTCGGCGACCTGGAAACGGCCGTTGCGTACCTTGTTCAGCCGCCCTTCGCGCAGCAGGTCGGCGAAGCTTCGCAACCCGTCCTCGCGGTTGAAGTCGGACGGAGCCACCTGGCGCACCCTTCGGATGATCTGCGGGCGCGAGAATTCCTCGGCCCCCTCGATGAAGGCGGTATAGGCGGCCGCGGCTTCCAGCAGATCGGGCAATTCGCGCGCGCCCATGCGTTCGGCGAAGTCGGCAAAACCGTCGGTGCCGGCGCCTTCGGCTCGGTCGCGGGCCTGCACCCGGCGCGGACGCACGGGCTGTACCGGCTGGCCAGGGGTGTTTTCGGCCTCGGGCGCCTCGCGGTCGACGTCGACACGTTGCGCGGCGACCAGCTTGAGCGGTGCCGGGCGGGGGCGTTCGCTCTGTGTCCCGCTGCGGGCCTGGTCGGGCCGGGGCGCGCGGCGCGGGCGCACCACCTGGTCGAGGTCCTCGCGAAAGGCATTCTCGACCTCGCCGGCGCCGCTGGGGTCCCCGGCCTGCCCGGTCGCGCCCTCGGCCTGGGTGGCGGCAACGGCGGCCTTGAGTTGGGCGATGGCGGCGCGACGGCGGTTGCCCTCGGGTTCCTTCATCTGGGCATTGGTCTCATCGAGCAGACGGGTGAGGGCTTCCTCGTCCTCTTCCGGGGCGGCCGCGAATCCGTGGGGCTGTGCGATCGTGGAAGCGGCGTCGTCGGCGTTGTCCGCCTCGTCCGTAGCGGTTTCGGACTCCGCGTCAGCACCGGGTTCGGAGTCGCCGGTGACGGCCTCGAGCAGTTCGGCCTCTTCCTCGGGCGAGAGATCGGCATCGCCCCGGTCGCCGAGATACCGGTCCAGTTCATCTGCCCCGTCAAGCACGGCGAGATCCGGTGCGGCAAGCTCTGCTTCGCGCGGGTCCTCGTCCGCGGCGTCGGGGCCGGTGGATGCATCCGTGTCCTGTTCGGCTTGGCTGTCCCCGTGCGACGTGACGGCGGTGTGCTGGCCGGCCTCTGCCTCGACCACGTCCGTGATGTCGTCTTCCCGGCGATGATAGGCGCGCTCGACAAGGGGTGCGGGGGCCTCGGACATGGCTTCGATTTCGTCCTCGGGGTCGGTCGCGGGGGCCGCGGCGTAATCGGTCACATCGGGCAGCTGCCCCATCTGGGTTTCGTCCGTGCCGCCCTGGTCCTCGGTATAGTCCGACCCTGCGAAGGCCGCACCATCGCGGCTGACCACGGCGCGGATGCGCTGCAGCTTGGCGGCGACGCTGTCGGCATCGGGGTGGGCGGGGGCCTCGGTCAGGGGGGCGTCAGGCGTGCCCTGCACCTGCGGGCTCGCGGGTTCGCCGAGCCTGTCGGGGCGATCGAGCGGGTCTGTGTCGGTGGGGTGATCGGCGGTAACGGACGGTTCCGCGATCGGCGCGACCTCGGAGTCCTCGGGGGCCACCTGGGGAGCCTCCTCGTCGTCTTCGAGCGCAGGGGCTTGCGGGGCGGCTTCGGCCGGGGACTGCACATCGGGCGCGACATGCTCCCGGGCGGCGCTGGTCCGGGGGGGGTCCTGGTGGTCGGACAGGGCGCCGGTCTCGGCGGATTGCCTGCGCGAGGGCGCGGCGGCCGCTGCCGAAACGGCGGCGGAAATCGCCGCGGACGAGGTTTCGCCCGGCGGGGCGGCGGTCTCCAGGTCAGGCATCTCCGGGCGCGGTCGAGTCTCGGCCTCGGGCCGGGACAGGGCCGGGCGCAGAACGACCCCGTCAGCCCCGGTGCGGGCCTCGACCCGGCGGGATATCTCCTTTTCGGCGATGCGGGCCAGCATCTCCGCATCCGGGGTTGGCGGTTCGGCGCCGAAATAGCGATCATCCGAGGCCAGGTCCCGGAAATACTCGGCGATGGCTTTCATCGTGTTGAAGGAGTCGTCGAACCCCTCCAAGGTACATGAGAAAGTGCCGTAGGAGACCGTCAGGATCTTGCTCGTTTCAACCATTGAATGCTCACTTTCTGTCCAACCCAATGCCGAAGGGTTTACCACCAATTGGTTCGCGATCCGGAACGAAAGAACGTTTAGAGGAGTATTATTTGATGACCCTTTTGTGGCGCGGTGGAAAAGTCGTGGATAGTGAAGCGTGAATCGGGTCATTGTTTCAAGCTTGGCACCGATCACGCTTCTGGGCGGGTCGTCTCATGCCGAGGAAGACCTGAGCGCGGCGCTTTCCTGGGCGCCGCGGCTGGTTGCCGCTGACGGTGGCGGTGACGCGGCGCTGCTGGCAGGGCGCGCGCCCGAGGCGGTGATCGGCGACATGGACAGCCTGTCGGCCTCGGGGCAGGAGATCCTGGGCGATGTCCTCCACCCGGTGACGGAACAGGAAACCACCGATTTCGACAAGGCGTTGCGCTCCATCGACGCGCCGCTGGTGCTGGCAGTGGGGGTCTCGGGCGGTCGACTGGATCATGAGCTTGCCGCGCTGACCGTGCTGGCGCGCCATCCCGACCGGCCATGCCTGGTCATCGGGCGGGACAGCCTGGTGTTCCTCTGCCCACCACGCCTTCGTCTGGACCTGGCCGCGGGCAGCACGGTTTCGCTCTTTCCGCTGGCGCCGGGGCGGGTGCAGAGCCACGGGCTGGAATGGCCCACGACGGGGCTGACCCTGGCGGCGGATGCGCGCGTGGGGACCTCGAACCGCGCGACCGGGCCGGTGGACCTTCTCCCGGAGACGCCGGGGATGCTGGTGATCCTGCCGCGCGTCCTTCTGGACGTGACGGTCAGGTCGCTTCTGGCGTCGGGGGACGCGGGCGGCGGGCGATGGCCCGCTCGCGCCCTATGATGTAAAGCCCCGCCGCCACGGTCACGCATATACCCAGCGCCGCCAGCCCGTCGGGCAGGTCGCGGAAGATCAGCCAGCCGATCAGAGTGGCGAATGGAATCTCCATGTATTGCATGGGCGCGACCGTGGCCGAGGGGGCAAAGCGCAGCGACCATGTCATGAACAGGTGTGCCACGGTGCCGATCAGGGCCATCAGTGCCAGCAGGCCCGGGCTGCTGGTGCCAAGCCCATCAAAGGACAGGGCCGGCCAGCCGGGCAAGGCCAATGCCAGCGGGGCCAGAACGGCGATGGCCATCAGGCCCGAGACCCCTTGCATGGCGATCGGGTCCACGACCTTGGCGATCTTGCGCGTGACCAGCATGAAGCCCACGAAGGCCACCGCGACACCCAGCGGCAGCAGGGCGGGCCAGCCGGATTCCATGAAATTCGGCTGAATCACCATGAGCGTTCCGGAAAAGCCCGCCGCGCAGGCCCCCAGGCGGTGCGGGCCGACGTCCTCGTCCAGCAGCAGCCAGCCCGCCAGCAGCATCATGAAGGGCATGACGAAGACGATGGCCAGCGCGTCGGCCAGTGGCAAGTGACGCAGCGCCGTGAACATCAGCGCGATCCCGAGGACATGAAGCACGGTACGCAGCGCGATGAGCCAGAGTACCGCGGTCCCGCGTGGCATGGGCAGCCGAAGCGCCAGCGCCAGCGGCAGCAGTGTCACCGCCTGCGCGCCGAAACGCACGGCCACCAGTGCGCCGATCGACAGCGTCGCGCCCAGCAGTTTCGCGATGGCATCGCCCAGCGGGGCGAGCACGCAGAAGGCCAGCATCAGCAGGATTCCAAGATAGGGGCGGTCACTGTCCATCTGGTCACGCTACAGCCCGAACGGGCGGGCGCAAGGGGCTGCAGAGTGCCGTGGACAAGGCTCCACTGCTCTGTCTAGATCGGGCGAAGGAAAAAAGATCGGGCGGACGGCATGTTATCGACATTGGCGCTGCACCTTGGTGCGCACAAGACGGCGACGACGACCCTCCAGCGCGCGTTCGACGCGCGCCGGCGCGAGTTGCTGCGTCTGGGCACGGGTTATCTCGGCCCCGGTGACCTGCGCGACGAGCCTGGACTGGTCTTTCCCAAGCCCGAGATGCCGCCGAGCCGCATCGCGCAGGTCCAGGGCCGCACGGCGAGCCTGCTGGAAACCCTGGTGCCCGGCGCCCTGGGCGAGCGGCGCAGCCGGCTTCTGGTCAGCGAGGAGAACATCCTCGGCACCCCGCGCCTGATGCTGCGACATGCCGCGCTCTATCCCGGGCTGACCGCGCGATTGGGGGCGCTGCCGGCTGACTGGGACATGGCCGATACGCATATCTTCCTCTCGATCCGCGATTACGCCGGCTTTTTCGCGTCCTGCCACAGCACGGTGGCGCAACAGGGCGTCTGGGTGCCTTTCGGAGCGCAGGAACGGACGGCGCTGGCGCGGATGCCCAGACGCTGGCCCGATGTGGTGGCCGATATCCGGGCCACGCTTCCGGCGGCGCGGCTGACCGTCTGGCGCTACGAGGAGCTGCGCGCGACGGGCCAGGCGGTGGTCGAGGCCATGGCCGGCGGTCCCTTCGAGATCGACCTGGCAGCGCCCGGGGCGATGGGGGCGCTCAGCGCCGGCGCAATGGCCGGCATCGCCGAGGCCAGTTTCGCGGCCGGGGGCGCCCGTCTGCCGGGCGCTCAGGTGCGCCGCATCCGGCAGGAAACCGAAGGGTCCGGCCCCTATGACCCATGGGACGCGGAGACGCGCAGGACACTCTCGGCCCTTTACGAAGAGGACTGCGCCCGGATCGCGCGCATGGAGGGGGTCGCGTTGCTTTAGACCGGGCTGCCCGGTGGGGCCTTGGTGGCCTGGTCCGCGCGCGTGATCTGCCGCTCGCGGTGGATCACGAAAAGGCCCGAGCCCATGATCACCGCGATGCCGGCCAGGGTCATCGGATCGGGGAAGTCGTCGAAGATGAGATACCCCAGTGCCGTTGCCATCACGATCTCGAGGTAGTGCAGCGGGGCCAGCGTGGCCGAGGGCGCGAAGGTCAGGGCCTGGGTCATCATCATGTGGCTGAGCGCGGCGAATGCCCCGACGCCCAGCAGCCAGACCCAGGCCAGGCCCTGCGGCATGACCGGGTCCAGCGTGGGCCAGCCGCGCCCGTCGGCCAGCCAGATCACCGGCACCGTGGCCAGCGCCGCGATCGCCGCGGTGTGAAACTGCATCGTCACGGGATGCATCCGCCGCGACAGCCCGCGCGTGATCAGCATGTAGGCGGCGAAGCTGAAGGCGGTGCCAAGCGGCAGCAGCGCGACATAGCCGAAGGCCCGCAGGCTGGGCTGGATCACCAGAAGCGCCCCGGCAAAGCCCACCACGGCGGCCCCGATGCGGCGCGGGCCGATCTCGTCGCCGAAGAGGTATTTGGCCACGAAGAGGATGATGAAGGGCTCGACAAAGACGATGGCCAGCGCGTCGGCGATGGGCATGACGCGGATCGCCGCGATGAAAAAGTAGGTCGAGAGCACAAGGAACAGGGCTCGCCACAGCAGCATCGCAACCGTCCCGGGACGGGGACGCATTCGCAACCCCAGCCAGAGGCAGACGGGCAGCATCAGCGCGGCCTGGATCACGAAGCGGGCGGCGGTGATCTGGCCCACCGGCAGGGTTTGCGCGGCCAGCTTGGCGGCGACGTCCAGCATGGGCGCCGACATGCAAAAGCCGATCATCAGCAGGATGCCGGGCAGGATGCGGTCGGCCTGTGGGGTGTCGAGCGTGCTCATGCCGATGCACCTACAGGGTCGGCAGGGTGGGGTCCAGCCCGGCGGAGGGGCGGCCTATTCGGCGGGCTGAAAGCCGGTGATAAGCTGGCGCAGACCAAGCGCGGCCCCGGCAAGGATCGCGGCGAAGGTGACCGGCGCGCTCCAGGCCAGAACGGAAAAGGCCGACAGGCCCTGGCCGATGGAACAGCCCAGTGCCACGACCGCGCCGACTCCCATCAACGCCGCGCCCAGGATCTGGCGGCGCAGTTCGCGCGGGTCCTCGCAGGCCTCCCAGCGGAAATGGCCCTTGATGAGCGACCCGATGAAGGCGCCGACCAGCACGCCCAGCACGGAGCCTATGCCGAAGGTCAGCTCGTTGCCCGAGGCGGTCATGGCATAGAGCATGGTCGCCCCCACCGGGGCGGTGAAGGTATGCGATTGGACGGGCGTCTCGGCAAAGCTCTCGACGGCCAGCCAATGGGTGCCCGCCCAGGCCAGCACCACGGCCAGCCCCACGACGACGCCCCAGGCGATGGTCGCCGGCGCCGCGCGCAACAGGGGCGAGCGCAGAGCATAGGCCAGGATCAGCACGCCGAGGCCAAGGCCGAAAACCACCGGCGAGACCCCGGTGAGCGCGCCCAGCCCGTGGGCGATGCCCGGCGGTGTGCCCGTGGCGGCCGGTTCGGGAAAGAGGGCCACCCGCACCCAGGCCAGCGGCCCCGACAGGGTGATGAGTGCGACCAGCCCCATCACGAGAACGATCACGAAAGAGCGCAGATCACCGCCGCCCAGCCGCGCCAGTGCGCCGTAGCCGCAGTTGCCCGCGATGGCCATGCCGTAGCCGAAGACCAGCCCGCCCCCGACCGAGGCCAGCGGATTCCAGGCCTGGCGCAGATAGGCGCTCTGGCCCGCGTCGAAGCCCCCCAGCCCGACAAGGGTGAAGCTGCCGATCACGGCCACGCCGATGGCGACGGCCCACATCCGCATCCGGGTGTCGTCATGTCCGTAAAGCCAGTCCTCGATGGCGCCGAGTGTGCAGAACCGGCCGACCCGCGCTGCGAGGCCCAACAACAGGCCCCCGAACAGGCCGATCAGGGCCGCCGCGTTGGCGTAGCCGATCGTCTCCAGCATTGTCTCCTCCCAGCTGCCCTCGACGTGCTCAGGCCTGGCGGCAGAACATGTCGTAGACAAGATCCAGTATTTGCCGTGGACGCTCGTCGGTCAAGCGGTAGTAGATCGTCTTGCCCTCGCGTCGGGGCGTCACCAGCCCCTCCAGCCGCAGGCGCGACAGCTGCTGCGACACGGCCGCCTGCCGCGCTGACAAAAGATTTTCCAGGTCGGTCACGGATTTCTCGCCGGTGGCCAGGTGGCACAGGATCATCAGCCGCCCCTCGTGGCTGATCGCCTTGAGGAAATTCGACGCTTCGGTGGCGCTTTCGGCCATCCGGTCGAGCTCCTCGGGCGGGATATCGTTGTCTATGACTGGCAGCCCCATGATCCACCTTCCGCGGGTTTCACGGATATTACCGGTTTCCGAGAGGGGCGCAAAAGGACCGTCTGACGCATCACCGGTCACTTGCGCGTTATCGGCAACAGGGGACGGAACCTCTTTCATCCCTCCGCCGCGGGCTCCATCAAACCGGCGTCAGCGATCATCCGCTCGACGAGCGCCCAGAAGAAGTCCTCGCCGGGATAGCCTTCTATCCGGTTCAGCTCGACCCCGTCGACGACCAGCACGAAGGTAGGGGTGAAGGTCAGGCGGCGGGCGAGGTCGAGGTCGTCGGGGACGGGATCGTGAAGGTCGATCCGGCGCAGCGGCGCCACCGCGCCGACTTCGGTCTTGGGGTAGATCGGCCCGATCTCGTCATCCCAGCGCCGGCAATAGGCGCAGCCGGCCTGTTCGACCATGACCAGCTGCACCTCGGCCTCGGCCGGGGTCCCTTGCGCGTGGGCGGGGAGTGCGCCGGACAGGACCGGAGCCAGAACGAGACAGAGCGCGGAGAGGAACCGGACCATGATTGAATTGACCTTTGTCTTTTCACTTATCATAATTCGAATATGTGAATTCTTCAAGGAGCCGGCATGTTCGACGTGTCCTTCATGGGCGCTTTCCTGGCCGGGTTGCTGGCGTTCCTGACGCCCTGCATCCTTCCAATGGTGCCCTTCTACTTCTCCTACATGGCCGGGATATCCATGGCCGAACTGCGCGCGGACGGGCGAATCGCTCCGGGGGCGCAGAAGCGGCTGACGGTCTCGGCGCTCATGTTCGCGCTGGGCGTGACGACCATCTTCATGCTGTTGGGGCTGGGGGCCACCGCGCTGGGCCAGGCCTTCGCCGCGGTCAAGGAACCGCTCAGCTACGTCGCCGCCGCGGTGATCTTCGTCTTCGGGCTGCATTTTCTTGGGGTGCTGCGGATCCCCTTCCTGATGCGCGAGGCGCGCATGGAAAGCACCTCGGACCCGTCAACGGTGCTGGGCGCCTACGTGATGGGGCTGGCCTTCGGCTTTGGCTGGACCGCCTGCGTCGGGCCGGTGCTGGCCACGATCCTGATGATGGCCAGCGGGATGGGCGACCTGGTGCAAGGCACGCTTTTGCTGGCGGTTTTCGGGCTGGGCATGACGCTGCCCTTTGTCATCGCCTCGTTCTTTGCCAAGCCGTTCCTGGGCTTCATGCAGCGGCACCGCGCCCGCATGGCCTACGTGGAGAAGGCCATGGGTGTTCTGTTGATCGTCTTCGCGATCCTGATCGCCACCAACACGATCAATGCCATCGGCAACTGGATGATCGAGACATTCCCGGCCTTCAGCAACCTCGGCTAGACCGGCCGGCATCGAAAAAGGGAGGAGACCCGATGTTCAAGACAGTGTTCAAACCCGCAATCGCGGCCCTTGCGGCCCTGGCACTCTTGGCCCCCGCGCAGGCGGCAGAGATTGGCGACGACGGCCTTCACAAGGCCGACTGGATGCACGAGACCTTTCTCGACCTGCGCGAGGATCACGCCGATGCCACGGCGCAGGGCAAGCGCCTTGCGGTGATGATCGAGCAGCGCGGCTGCATCTACTGCACGCAGATGCACGAGGAGGTCTACCCGATCCCGGAGATCGACGCCTTGTTACACGAAGAGTTCTACGTCGTGCAGATCAACATGTTCGGCGACCTGGAAGTCACCGACTTCGACGGCGAGGCGCTGCCCGAAAAGCGGATGGTCCGGAAATGGGGCGCCATGTACACGCCGACCATCTACTTCTTTCCCGAGGGGGTTCCCGACGCGGCCCCCGCCAACCGGGTTGCCGCCGCCTACGTGCCCGGTGCGCTCAGCCCCGGCATGTTCCACAACATGCTGACCTTCGTGCGCGACGAGGTTTACGAAGAGGAAAACTTCCAGAAGTACCATGCCCGCATCTTCAACGCGGGTGAGGGGCTCTATGCCGAGGGTGGCGAATAGCGCCGCGCCCGACCCCGCCCGGGGCGCGATCAGGCAGCGCGCCCGGCCCCGCGGCCGGGCGGTTCCTGCACATGGATAAATTCAAGCCTATGAATTTGATGTTGCGAGTCGGCCAGCCGGTGCGCTACGGTATACAGGAATAAGAAGTTCGAAAGACCTTAGGGAGGGATCATGACGCGAACAATTGCACTGGCCTGCGGCTTGGCCATGGGGGGCAGCGTGGCGCTGGCCGACATGGTGGCGCCGACCGAGGTGAGCTTCGGCGATTACGGCTCTGTCGAACAGTCGCTGACAGGTACGCCGGGCGACCCGGAAGCGGGCCGAGAGGTCATGGTCTCCAAGGGCATCGGCAACTGCGTGTCCTGCCACGCCGCCGAGGACTATTCCGACGTGCCCTTCCACGGCGAGGTCGGCCCGCCGCTTGACGGCATCGGTGAATACCGCACCGAGGGAGAGTTGCGCGGTATCCTGATCAACGCCAAGATGACCTTCCCCGGAAGTGTCATGCCGGCCTTCTACAAGGTCGATGGCTTCACCCGACCCGGCAACGCCTACACTGGCAAGGCAGCGGAGGGCGAGCTGGACCCGCTTCTTTCTGCCCAGCAGATCGAGGACGTTGTCGCCTACCTGATGACCCTGACCGACTGATACGACGGTCACGGAACCGCGAACCCGAGAGGAGAAATCATGAGCTTTTCGCGTAGAGAAACCATCCTGATGGCACTGGGGGCTGCGGCGGCGACCGCGCTTCCGATGCAGGCCCGCGCCGCCATTGAGGATGCCATTGCCGCCTTCACCGACGGTGCCGAGCCGGGCGAGGGGGGCATCACGCTGACCGCCCCCGAGATTGCCGAGAACGGCAACACGGTCCCGGTCGAGGTCAGCGCCCCCGGCGCCGCTTCGATCACCATCCTGGCCGCGGGCAACCCGACCCCGGATGTCGCGACCTTCAACTTCGGCCCGCTGGCCGGGGCGCAGGCCGCTTCGACCCGCATCCGTCTGGCCGGCACGCAGGACGTCATCGCCATCGCCAAGATGGAAGACGGCTCGTTCGTGCAGGCCAGCCAGGAAGTGAAAGTCACCATCGGCGGCTGCGGCGGCTAACCCAAGGAGAGGATACAAGACATGGCAGACAACGTTACCCCCCGCGTCCGCGTCCCCCGCGATGCCGCCGCCGGCGACACCATCACGATCAAGACGCTGATCTCGCACCCGATGGAGTCGGGCCAGCGCAAGGATAGCGACGGCAACACCATCCCGCGGTCGATCATCAATCGCTTCACCTGTGACTTCAACGGCGAGAGCGTCATGGAAATGATCCTCGAACCGGCGATTTCCACCAATCCCTTCATCGAGTTCCAGGCCGTCGTGCCCGAAAGCGGCACCTTCGCCTTCACCTGGTACGACGACGACGGCTCGGTCTACGAGGAATCGAAGGACATCGCCGTCAGCTGAGGCGGACGGACCACAGGGAGGAACAACATAATGACAATGTCCACACTCAAGACCGCGGCCTGCGGGCTGGCCCTTTTGGCCGCGCCGCTGGCGGCGAATGCCGAGGACCTGGTCGTCAACGGCGAGATCGAGATGATCACCGAAACCGAGCCGGCGGCCCACCTGGACGGCGCGGTGCCGACCGTGCGTTCGGGCTGGACTTTCCGGGCCTCCGAAACCCAGCAACTCCAGATGGACGATTTCGAGAACCCGGCCATGATCGACGCCGACAACGGTATGTCCGCATGGAACACGGCCGAGGGGGCCGAGGGCAAGTCCTGCGCCGATTGCCACGGTGCCATGGAAGACTCCATGGGAATGGTCCGCGCCACCTATCCCAAGTGGAACGAGGAGGCCGGCGAGGTCCGCAACATCCAGATGCAGGTGGACGACTGCCGGGTGAACCAGATGGGCGCCGAGCCCTACGGCCTGGATTCGCGACCCATGCTGGCGATGGAGGCGGCGATCTCCTCGGTCGGACGTGGTCAGGTCGTCGACGTGGCCATCGACGGCCCCGCTGCAGAGACCTGGGAAATGGGCAAGGAACTCTACTACACCCGCTTCGGCCAATTGGATCTGTCCTGCGCCTCCTGCCACGAGTTGAACTACGACAACTACATCCGGGCCGATCACCTGTCCCAGGGGCAGATCAACGGCTTTCCGACCTACCGCCTCAAGAATGCCCGCCTGAACGGCACGCATTCGCGCTTTCGCGGCTGCATCCGCGATACCCGCGCCGAGACCTTCGCGGTGGGCAGCGAGGAATTCCTCGCGCTGGAACTCTACGTCGCCTCGCGCGGCAACGGCCTGACGGTCGAGGGCCCCGCCGTCCGCAACTGATCAGGGAAACCCGCGCTGGCTCCGCCGGCGTGGGTTTTCTTGCACCTGATATATTCACTTTTGCGCATATGAAGGCGCGAAGGCAGACCAAGACCAGAAGGATCCGCCCATGATCTCCCGTCGTGATTTTCTCCAGGCCTCCATGGCCGCCTCGGCCATGGTCGGGGCTTCCGGCTTCGGCAACTGGAGCAAACTGGCCGCGCAGCAGGCCCTGACGCAGGACCAGCTGTTGCAGTTCGACACCTTCGGGAATGTCTCGCTGATCCACATCACAGACATCCACGCCCAGCTCAAGCCGATCTATTTCCGCGAACCGGAGGTCAATATCGGCGTGGGCGCGAACAGGGGCGTGGTGCCGCACATCACGGGCGCGGAGTTCCGCAAGCTCTACGGGATCGAGGATGGCAGCCCCTCGCATTATGCCCTGACCTACAACGATTTCTCGGCGCTTGCGCGGACCTACGGCAAGATGGGCGGCATGGATCGCGTGGCCACGGTCGTGAACGCGATCCGCGGCGACCGGCCGGACGCGATCCTGCTGGACGGTGGCGACACCTGGCACGGCTCCTACACCTGCTACCAGACCGAGGGGCAGGACGTTGTCAACGTGATGAACGCGCTCAAGCCCGATGCCATGACCTTCCACTGGGAATTCACCCTGGGCCAGGACCGGGTGCGCGACATCGTCGCTGACCTGCCCTTCGCCGCGCTGGGCCAGAACATATTCGACGCAATGTGGGACGAACCCGCGGCCGAGTTCAAACCCTACCAGTTTTTCGAGCGCGGCGGCGTCAAGGTGGCGGTGATCGGCCAGGCCTTCCCCTACATGCCCATCGCCAACCCGGGCTGGATGTTCCCCGACTATTCCTTCGGCATCCGTGACGAGCACATGCAGCAGATGGTGGACGAAGTGCGCGCCCAGGGGGCCGAATGCGTGGTCTGCCTGTCGCACAACGGCTTTGACGTTGACAAGAAGATGGCCTCGGTCGTCAGCGGCATCGACGTGATCCTGTCGGGCCACACCCATGACGCCCTGCCCGAACCCGTGCTGGTGGGGGACACGATCGTCGTCGCGTCGGGCTCCAACGGCAAGTTCGTCAGCCGCGTCGATCTTGATATCCGCAATGGTCGCATGATGGGCTTCCGCCACAAGCTGATCCCGATCTTTTCGGACGTGATCGCGCCCGATCCGACAGTCTCCGGCCTGATCGACGATCAACGCGCGCCCTTCAAGGACCAGCTGGAGGAGGTCATCGGCCAGACCGACGGGCTGCTCTACCGGCGGGGCAATTTCAACGGCTCCTGGGACGACCTCATCTGCGACGCGCTCATGAGCGAACGCGAGGCCGACATCGCCATGTCGCCCGGCGTGCGCTGGGGGCCGTCCATCCTGCCCGGTCAGGACATCACGCGCGAGGATATCTGGAACGTGACCTCGATGACCTATGGCCGGGCCTACCGAACCGAGATGACGGGCGAGTTCATTCACACGGTCCTGGAAGACGTGGGCGACAACCTGTTCAATCCCGACCCTTACTACCAGCAGGGTGGTGACATGGTCCGCATCGGGGGCATGGGCTACCGCATCGACATCACCAAGCCCCAGGGCAGCCGCATCACCGACATGACGCTGCTTTCCACTGGCGAGGCCATCGATCCGGCCAAGACCTATGTGGTGGCCGGTTGGGCCTCCGTGAACGAGGGCACCGAAGGCCCGCAGATCTGGGACGTGGTCGAGGACCATATCCGCAAGCAGGGCACCGTGACCGTGACGCCGAATACCAGCGTCAAGGTCGTCGGCGCCTGAGCCGATTGACGTATCGAGAGGACGAGACATGGACATGAAGTTCAAGGGCATGAAGCCGTCGCGGCGGTCCTTCCTGACAGGGGCTGCCGCCGCTGGCGCGGGCAGTGTTGCCGCCACCGTCGCCAAGGGGCAGACCGCCCCGGACCCGGCGATCACCGAATTGCAGGACTGGCAGGTCTACCTGGGCGATGGCGTGGATGCCGCCCCCTATGGCATGCCATCCCGGCACGAACGCCACGTGGTGCGCCGGACGGTGGACTGGCTGACCGCCGACAACATTTCCTCGATCAACTTCACGCCGCTGCATGAGCTTGACGGGATCATCACGCCCAACGGCGTCTGCTTCGAGCGTCACCACAGCGGCGCGGCCGAGATCGACCCGGCCGAACACCGCCTCATGATCAACGGCCTGGTGGACCGCGAACTGGTCTTCACCATGGAAGACCTGATGCGGTTCCCGCGCGAAAACCATGTCTATTTCCTGGAATGCGCGGCGAACACCGGCATGGAATGGGCGGGCGCGCAGCTCAACGGCTGCCAGTTCACCCACGGGATGATCCACAACGTCATGTATACCGGCATCCCGCTCAAGCTGCTGCTCGCCGAGGCGGGCATCAAGACCAACGCCAAGTGGATCCTGCCCGAGGGCGCCGATGCTGCGGCCATGACCCGTTCGATCCCCATGGAAAAGGCGCTGGACGACTGCCTGGTGGCCTTCAAGATGAACGGCGAGGCGCTGCGCACCGAACAGGGGTATCCTGTTCGTCTGGTCGTGCCCGGCTGGGAAGGCAACATGTGGGTCAAGTGGCTGCGCCGCATCGAGGTGGGTGACAAGCCCTGGCACCACCGCGAGGAAACCAGCAAGTATACCGACCTGCTGGAAAACGGCGAGGCGCGCCGCTTCACTTGGGAGATGGACGCCAAATCGGTCATCACCAATCCCAGCCCCCAAGCGCCGCTGACCCATGGCCCCGGCTATACCGTGCTGACCGGCGTGGCATGGTCGGGCCGCGGGACGATTCCGCGGGTGGACGTGACGCTGGACGGCGGCAAGTCCTGGCACCAGGCCCGCATGTCGGGTCCCAGCCTGAGCAAGTCCATGCACCGCTTCTATTTCGAGTTCGAATGGGACGGCAAGCCGCTGCTGCTGCAGAGCCGCGCCCATGACAGCACCGGTT
>Ga0102940_1000380_pt1 | contig 30641 bp, 17 predicted proteins | sample SalPonR2_C_D1_MG_FD_78215 | JGI IMG/M metagenome (GOLD analysis project Ga0102940, IMG submission 78215) | Salt pond soil microbial communities from South San Francisco under conditions of wetland restoration - Salt Pond MetaG R2_C_D1_MG | ecosystem: Environmental > Aquatic > Marine > Intertidal... | reverse complement strand
GTAGGTATCGGTGCAACCGTTGGCATCCATAATGCTCAGTGAGACGCTATAGCTGCCGGCCTGATCATAAGTATGTGCCGGATCGGCTATCTGGCTACTCTCCCCATCGCCGAATTGCCATTCGTAGCTCAGGATATCCGCATCGCCCGGAATTGAGGCATCGGTAAACTTTACGGCTTCCCCTTCGCAAAAGGATTCAGCGGTAAATGCCGCGGTGGGTCTGGCATAGACGATCGCCTCCTTGCTGATGTCCTGACTGCAGCCAAAGGCGTTGGTGACATTGAGGGTAACCGGATAGGTACCGGGTTTTTCGTAAGTATGTTCCGGATTTTGCGCCGCGCTACCACTGTTGTCGCCAAAGTTCCAGTTATAGCCGGTAATGGCCGCCCCGGCTCCATCAGATTGATCGACAAAAACCGAAGTCCCACCGGCACAGACCGGCTCAACAGTGAAGGCAGGAACAGGCTGGGGAAGCACCCGGACCTCTTTGGTCTGGGTTACCACGCATCCATTATCATAAGTAACCGATAAGGTCACTTCGTAATTTCCCGCCCCGGGAAAAGAGTAGCTGGGGGAAAGAGCATCATCAGTATCCAGCCCGGCGAAGTCCCACTGTACAGCATCGATATTTTCCGTATCGCTGTCGATACTGAAATTCACAGGTGCCGGAAAGCAGACTTCCGGGGCACTGAAATCGACAGGCGCTGCGGAGAGAACGGTAAGGACAAGCCCGTCGGAAAGAGCAGGACAAGGTGTCTCCAAATCTTCAACGGTCAGGGTCAGTATCGCTTCGCCCGCAAAACCGGCAGGAGGGGTATAGGTGGCATCGGGGATCTCCGGCCCGGGAGAGAAAGTTCCCCCCAGGCCATCATCCGACCAAACAACCTGTACGTTCCCCTCACTGGTTTGTCCCTGTAGCGGAATCGCAACGCCCTGGCAGGTCGTTGCATCGGGGCCGGCATCCACCGGTAGTTTGCCAAAAACCTGCACTTCCTCCTCATAGGTGCCGGTACAACCCTTTGCATCGGTGACGGTGAGCCGTACCGGGTAAGTTCCCGCTTCCGCAAATGTGTGAAGGGGATCGGCGATCTGGTTACCCTGACCGTCGCCGAACTGCCATTCGTAAGACTGGATCTCAGCGCCGCCGGCGGTAGCAGTATTGGTAAACTGCAGCGGTTCTCCCTCACAACCGGCGTCGACCATAAAACCGGCTTGTGGTGGTTCAGTGACGACGATCTCCCGGGTGATCACGGCACTGCATCCAAGATCGCTGCTGACGCTCAGTGTGACGGTGTAGTCGCCTGCTTGATCGTAGCGGTGTTCCGGATTGGCGGAGATGGCCACATTATTGTCACCAAAGTTCCAAACCTGCCTGATAATGCTGCCGCTGCTAATCGTTGAGCGATCGATAAAGCCGGTGGGCGTGCCGTAACAGGCAGGCGTCCTATCAAAAGCAGGTTCAGGGACGGGCTTGATGAGCAGGCTGACCGGAGCGGTCTCCACCTGGCAGGAAGCGTCGGCCCCGGGAGCGGCTATTCCGCGAATCAGATAATCTCCGGGGCCTTCCGGCAGCTGGGCCAGCAGGGACTCCCAATCCGGGCCGCGAGCCAGTTCCTGCCCCTGCTTGTCATCAAGGATAAGCTGGGTGACTATGTTTTCCGCATCCGGCAAACCACTCCAGCTTACCGGCTCCGGATTAATGCCCTCACAGACTTCCTGGGCCTCGGGAAGAAGGCTGAGCGGGGCATCGCTGAATACGTAAATGGTTTTGGCGCAAATGATCGCGCCATCCACCTCTAACTGCAGCTCTAAATAACCGCCGCCCTCGCCGGTCTTCACTTTGACGCTTCGCTTATTTTTCGGTCCTTCAATTTTGGCGTCGGTATTATCGCTGAGCAGCGTCCATTTCAGCGAAGCTCCGTCTGAGGCCAATGCAGTAAAGGTAGCCGTACTCTGACTACACACGCTCGCAGGGCCGCTGATGCTACAAGGCCCTCCTACGGCAACGGCAGCGGCCTGTACGGTTTTTGTCCGCGTCCCGCATCCTTCAATACCGCTGCAGTCCTCGATGTAGGTGCGGTAAGGGTTCCCCCTGGCGGTAGCGGCCGTATTGCCGGCGCCCCAGGTTTCCTGGGTGGCGATATGCCCTCCCCAGGCGATCAGGACGGCATTGATATTGGCATCGCTCTTGAGCCGGAAACAGATCTCCAGCGCCGAGCTTGCACTTGATTCGCTGAGTGACTCCTCCACGACGTAACCGTAACTGATGATGATGCCGTTGAAGATAGCGAGTTGCCGGTCGGCCTCCGGAATTGCATTGAAGGCGGCCGCCGGTTGGCCGGCAACCGGGGAATTACCGGTGGCGGGTACGGGCAGCGGCAGCCACTCCGGTTCCAATGTCAGCTCCTGCAGGCTCGAGTTGGCAAGCACGTCAACTGCCTCCGGAGTATGCCCAAACAATTCGTGCCCTTCATTACGGTTATAAGAGGTCAGAAAATCAATGGCATGTGCGCCTCCGGCTTTGGTGTCCCAGCCGATGGTCACACAATAGGTCTGATCAGCGTCCAATCCGACTACCTCCATTCGATAGGGGATGGACATGCCTGCTATAAAATGCCCCTTGTTGCTATTCAGATTGCCCTGTATCCAGTCTATCGGATCTACCGGCTGATCGGCCGGGCCGTTAGCGCCCTGCGTAAGGCCCTTGATTTGCTGCGCGGAAAGCGGCCAGGAAAAGCAAAAAGCCAAACATAGCGGTAACAGCAGGGGGCGTATGGGCAGACTGAGCTTAAAAAACAGTGTCCTCTCTTTTTGAGAAGATCCCCTGTAAAAATACTGCTCCCAAAGCGAGGTCAATTTCTTCATAACTGGGGGGATTATAGCCTCATCAATGTTCATGTAGTAGTTTTTGAGATCATAGTATGTTCAGCAGCAAGTTACAGAACTTGCAGTCAATTCATGGCAGATAGATGATATATCTCCATAATATGATTTCCTCAGTGGGAAATCCCAGAGGCATTACAGGTCCGGCTGGGCTGCCGGCAAAGGTTGGGATAACGCAGGGAAGTCATCTGTTCTTTTGAGTCCAGGTGTGTTAATTTATTAGATGCTTCCCAAGTGTATACAAAAATACAATTTAAATTCTTTTCCCGAAGTCGATTGTCAAAAAAATCAAATACGAAGACGGCAATTCCTTTAAAAATCTGTTAGAGTAGAGCTAACCTGGATTATTCATGGATTAATCTATGACGAAGAACCCAAGAATAATCCGGACTAAGCGACTAATGGCCGACATTGCTTGTAGCTGGGTCTTTCTATTTTTACAGGCCTGTACTTCACTGTCGGACTACCTTCATCAAATACGTCTCCATGATTCTTCGGCTCACCTGTATTGCTATTTTTTTTCCCCTGCTTTGTTTCGGTACCCGGGAAAGCAGTTTTTCTTCCAGCCTTAAGCAAGGGCGGCTCGTTCTTGAAATAGAAAACATCAAACAGGCGGAAGGCATCATTTGGGTGGGAATATACGACTCGGCTTCCTCCTTTCTCATCAAAGAAAAAGCCATTGTTAAAGGATATGATGTCGAACACCTGGGTAGCCTGGAAGCTTACCTCTCTGACCTGCCTTTCGGCACCTACGCTATCGCCCTGTTCCACGACATCAACAACAACGGCGAAATGGACCGCAATTTTTTTGGCATCCCCTCCGAGCCCTATGCTTTTTCGCAGCCGCCGCGTACCAAGTGGCGGCTGCCCCGCTTCGAAGAAGTACAGTTTCGATTCCAAAAGGACGGACAGGTGCTGCGGGCGAGCTTGAGGAAATGGTAATAGTAAAAGGATTGGAGGAATTGAAGAATGGGAGTGGGGAATAGTATATTTGCCGACACATCATCCATCTCGCAAAATTTCACTTATGGCCATGCAACTCCACCTCCACCCTTATGAGCTCCAACTCGCCTCTCCCTTTAAAATCACCCACGGCACGCGCACCCATCAGCCAACCCTGATCGTCGAATTACGCGACGGAGAACTGTCGGGCTACGGTGAAGCCACCGCTGTAGGCTACTACGGGCTTAATATCGATGAGATGATTGAAAGGCTCGAAGGGCTGCGCGAGGTCATCGAAAACACGCCGCTGGAAACGCCCGAACAGTACTGGGCTTCGCTGGAACCCCACCTGGGCGGGCACCCCTTCGAGCTTTGCGCGCTCGATATCGCCGCCAACGACCTGTGGGGAAGGCGCCAGGGCCAACCGCTCTATCAGCTGTGGGGCCTGGAATCCAGTGCCGGCCCCCTGACCAACTATACCATCGGTATCGGCAGCATCGAAGAGATGCAGGCCAAGATCAAAGCCAAGCCCTGGCCTTTGTATAAAATCAAGCTGGGTACCGATCACGACGTCGAAATCGTCCGCGCGCTGCGGGAAGTCACCGGCGCCGCCTTCCGCGTCGACGCCAATACGGCCTGGACAGCCGAACAGACCATCGAATACGCGCCCGAGCTGGCGAATCTGGGCGTCGAATTCATCGAGCAGCCGCTGCAGGCCGACGACTGGACGGGGATGGAAAAGGTATTTAGCGAAAGTGTTCTGCCCGTCATTGCCGACGAGAGCTGCCAGCGCGAGGAGGATGTAGACAAATGCCACCACCACTTCCACGGCATCAACATCAAACTGATGAAGTGCGGCGGCCTCACCCCGGCGCGCCGCATGATCGCCCGCGCCCGCGAACTCGATATGCAGGTAATGGTCGGCTGCATGACCGAATCCACCGTCGGCGTCTCCGCTATCGCCCAGATCCGCCCCCTGCTCGACTACGTGGATATGGACGGGCCGCTGCTGCTCAAGGAGGATATCGCTACCGGTATACGCTTTGGAAATGGCAAGGTCTACTATCCGGATACGGCAGGAACCGGAGTAGAATTGAAGGAGAAAAGGTGAAGGTTGAAGTTTTACTCGATCCTCACCGCCGAGGACGCGAAGAGCGCTGAGTTTGCGTAGAGAGCGTTGTGAAAAAAGGCGCTCTGTGCCATATAATAGACCAACTCATTAAAATAATCCAGGCTAAACCATTTCCATACTAAAAAGGGCAGAAACGAATTGCTTCGCTTCCGCCCGGTTTATTTTTTGAATGCCTCCTTTCTCTTCGAGGCAGCTTCTGTTATTCTAAAACAATCATCTTCCTGGTCGCGGTGTACTCCCCCGTTTCGACGGTGTACCACAGTACGCCATTGGCATCCAGGTCACTGCTGTACAGCTCAATCTGGTTATAGCCCTCGACAAATTCGCCCTCGATGATCTTGAGCAGGCGGCCGGTCACGTCATTCACCTTGATGGAGGCCGCCGCGGCCTCCGGCAGGTGGAAGCCGATGATCGTTTCACTGCGGAAGGGGTTCGGCCGGTTCTGGTACAGCTCGAAGCTGGCGCGGTCCACGGCGCCGGCACCGAAGTTCAGGGTTACGTCCATCGTCTCGCCGGTTGTAGCATAGGCTTCAGCCTGTGTAAGGCGCGAGCTGATGCTCAAGGCATCACTGAGCTGGCCGTTGGCTCTACTCCGCAGAACCAGGCTGAACAGGGGCAAGTCGGAAGTCGGAAGTCGGAAGTCGGAATTGCCGCCGGCGTTCCATGAGGTCGTGATCATACCTTCGGAGGCAAAGACGCCGAAGTTTTCCTCACGGACCTCACCATAAAGGATGTCCACCAGCTCCACCGCGTCGCGGTCGAAGGTCAGTGTAAACTGGTAGCCTTCAATGCCCGCCAGGTCGGTAGCCGTGAAATCGATGGTGTACTCCTCCCCTGCTTCCAGACTCACATCAGCCGTTTTCAATTCGAAGGTGCCGGCGTTACTGCGCTCATCGGCGCTCTGCAGGGCGTTGACGACCGCACTGCCGTTCACATCACCGATCTTGACAGCGACGAAGTCACCGGTTAAACCATCTTGCAGGTTGTTGATATTTTTCACTTCGGGAAACTGCTCGGTCCATGGTTTAGCCGGGTCCGGGAAGTTGTATCCTGCATCGACGAAACGCCAGCTCGTGTTGTTGCCAAACTCCGTGTCGATGCTCAAGATCAGCTTACGCAGCTGGATCAGGTCGAGCGTGGTGATCGAAGTGGAGTTGTTCACATCGGCGGCGATCATCTTGTAAGGGCTATCCAACGGCTTAATGCCCAGGATATGCTTGGAGATCAGCACCAGGTCGAAGGTCGATACCCCGTTGAGGTGACCGTTTTCCTTACCGGGCGTTACTGAGTAGTCATAGCCTTCGGTCAGGCCGCTGAAGGCGTAGTCGCCGTTGTCGTCGGTCAGGTAGTTCATCGAAGCCTGGCCGCTCAGCTGTACGTTTACACCGGCTACGGCATTCAGCCGTTCATCGGTGATCAACCCGGAAATCGTTCCGCCGCCACCGTTTTCCCCGCAGGGGCTCGGTTCCACACCGGGCTGTACGACCGCCATCACGGTGCAGTAGTCGAAGTTACCGGCAGCGTCCAGCGCCACGACGTAAATCAGCTCAGTGCCTTCGTCATCGCAGGTGAAGGCTACAGAAGCGTGTTCCGCATTCAGAGAATCGAGTGTGATCGACTCCGCGCCGTTCTCCAGGTCCTTATCGTTGAACACGAAGTACTTCACGTTCTCCGGGATATCGAAAGGTGAGCAGTCATCGATCGGGGCGGCAATAAAACTGGAGGCCCAGACGGTATTCATACCACCATCGACCGTACCGTCGCCGTCGGCATCTACCGGCATCAGGTCAACGCTCAGCGTCTGTATACATATCGGAGCCGGGCTCTTACAATCCACTACCGAGAACGCAATGCGCGCTCTGTCAAGGTTGCCGCAGCCGTCAGCAGCGCTCACCATGAAGGTGTGGTCGCCTACCGGCAGCTTGCCGGTTATCTGGTACGTGTTATCATCGATTTTAGTCAGTGTGTAGCCCAGGGCATCGGCCAGATCCTGCGGGTTGCCGCTGTTGAACGGATCCAGTTGCAGGCTGCGTACTTCGGTGTCGTTAGGCGTACACGCATCCGTTACGGTGAAGACGATGTTGACATTGCCGCCACAATCATCCGGAGGCGTGCCGTAAGCACAGAATTCCAGCGATTCCACCTCTATTTCAGGTGCTGTATTGTCGTATATTTTCAGCAGCTGGCTGTACTCCCAGAAACCGGGCGTCAGCTTGGCATATTCATTAGCTGTCAGGGACTCCAGGTCGCCGTCAGCCTGCGTCCAGGTTACTACCTGTTGGCCGGCTACATCGGGCAGCAGATCGCCGTCGGGCTGTACGCGTATCACGTGATCTTCGGTCAGATCATCGTCGCCGTCCCAGTCGCGCGGCACTTCGATCGGCTCAGTGCTTACACCGTCGTACTCGCACCAGTTGATGACGCGGTAGGTGATCAGCAGGTTGAAGCATTCTTCACCCAAAGCCTGGTAACGCGTGGTGTCTTTATTCACGGCCAGAATATCGCAGGCAAAGCTCTGCGTAGAAATATCGCGATCGGGCTCAATACCACACTCGACGCTGCCGTCATCACCCGGGAAAACGATCTCGTAGTCATTTACTTCCTGAACCTCAACCTCTTGCGTACATACAGAAGAGCGGCCCGAAGCGTCTGTCAAGGTAAAGACGCGTTCGATCAGGCCCGTTCCGCAGTTATCAGGCGTCCAGAGCACTTCTTCGGTGATCGTAGCGCCGCAATTGTCGCGGATTTCGATAACCTCTTCCGGTGCGCCGAAGCGGCCGGCTACCTGGGTAGCGTCAGCTGGATCGAAATCCAGTTCGGTGCAAAGGATAGTCTTGTTGTGTACCTCACAGCTCGGAGGCAGCTTGTCCTCGATCAGCGTATTCATCCAACAGACGTTCGCGTTGCCTTCGGCGTCCGTAGCGCGCAGCTCGATGGTCACTTTATCGGTGGCGTCAACCGAGATGTCGCAACAGGTGAAGTAGACCGCATCGCGCCAAATACTGTAGAAGAAGGCGTCCTCTTCCAGCAGCAGAACGAGCTCTCCGCCCACACTGGGCGCCGCACTGAAGTAAAAGATCATTGCATTCGGGTATTCATCCAGCAGATCCTGGTTGCCCATATCGGCACGGCCTACCGGTGTCAGCTCCGCCAGCGAGGCAAAGCCCTCTACCTGATCCAGATAGATATCTACGCACTCGTCTTCGATGTTGCGGCGCACGTGCAGCTCCACGTCGCTACAGTTATCCCAGCTGCCTTCGTCGACATCAATCGCCCTTACGCGGGCCAGGCCGTCGGCAGTCGTGCCGGGGCCGCCGATAGAAACGTTCAGCTCGTCGTCACATACGGCAACCGGCTCTGCCTGATCTTCTACAATCAGCGTACAAAGCGCATCATCTACGTTGCCACAGTCATCTTCTGCTTCTACGATTAGATCATACGTACCGACCGGAACACCGGCCAGTGTGTGACCCGTCCAGTCCGTCCAGCCATATTCAACCGGCACGTCAGCACCTGTCTTCATATCCTTCTGGAAGCCCTCCAGGCGGAAGCGCCAGCGCTTCACCGAGCAGTTGTCCTTTACTTCGATGCGATCTTCCAGATCAACAACCGCCGTGCAGTTGAACGGTCCGGTCGAGATACGGATAGTGTTGTCGTCATCGGGCCCGCTATCCCAATCGAGGTCGTCCGCTAAGAAGGTCACTTCAGGAGCTTCCTCATCAGCGTAGATGATGAACTGCTCCCAGGAGTACTTCTTGTCGGTCCAGTCGCTCCTGCCGATACTGCGACGCAGAATATCAATATCATCGTCCCAGTCATCGTAAAAGTCGTAGCAAGCGTACAGCTCATCGCGATCATCATCCATGGGGCGGCCTACCAGCTGGGGATACTCGTTCAGGGAAGGATTCCAGCACCAGTCCAGAATCGTCCAGGTACGTACAATCTTGTTGCCGCAGTTATCAGGCCCGGGGAATACCTGATCCGTATAGGAAATCGTGTAGTTACAGTTATGTCCTTTCGTGATGTACGTACCCGACTCGGACGGATCGGGCGTCAGGTAGATCGTATCGCATACGCCGTTCACGTAGAAAGGAACAGAATAGGGATCGTTGTCCAGCAAGTCGTCCGTGGTCAGCTCGCCGTCAAATGCGCAGGCGCTCACGTGCACCTTGCATACCGGCAGGTGGATATAAGGACGCAGAAAAGCGATACGCTGCGTACAGCGCTCCCGGTTGCCTTTTTCATCTTCGAAGTAGAAGGTGCGAAGCAGTACTGCGGCTAAACGACCGTAACCGGCTTCGTCGTCGTACGCGCATTCGAACTCCCGCAGGATATCCTCTACCTTAACGGGCGTACGGATCTCGCCGGAGCAGGCATCGATGGCCTTGGCCACGCCGGTGAAGTATTTGTAGGAAGGGTCATTCCAGGAAGCCTTCACATCAACGACCTCATCGATATCGTCGCATATCAGATTATTGAATACGATAGTCTGTGGCTGAATTCCGTCATCATCTTCAAACCAGTCGTCGAAAGTATCACAGTCTTCGGGATAGGCCTCGTAGATAGCCGGATTGCGTGGATAGGGGGTAAACTGCGTATTGCCATCGTCATCGGTATACTTGCGGATACCGTTGATGTTCGGCGGGCAGTAGACAACAGGAGGTGTTTTGTCTTCGGCCAGAATGCTGCCCCAGCACTTTTCCCAGACAATACAGCCCTCAAAGTCGTCTCGAAGTTTGACGATGTAGTTGAACAGACCGCACTCGCTGATTACATTATTTGGCTCACCGGCATTGTCTTCGTAATAATCATCATAGACGATCACTTCCAGCGCATCCTTGAGCAGCTCGTAACGCTCACAGTCCTCATCCCCTTCGAGGACCATATCCAGGGTGATAGTGGCCCGGCAATTTTTGTTCAGGGTAACATTGACTTGATCGTTACAGACAAGACAGCCGGTTAATTCTTCACCTGAATTCACGTTTATCTGGAAGGGATCTTCCGCCACGCAGGATGGGCAGGAAGCATCGCGAACTTTGAATACAAAGTTATAAACACCGCCATCGACCACGCCTTCCGGCAGATTCAAGGTAAGGGGAGACCCCGGCAGCGGCGACCAGTCAATATCTGTGAAGCCTGCTGCCTCCGCCACCGGGCCGGCATCGATCATATATTCGTCGGGTATGCCCGGTTCACCGGTTACCACGAAGTTAATAGCTACGGTCGGTTCGAAGATGCAAACCGTATTCGATTCCGCTGCGACAGCAACAGTACGCTGAATAAAAATGCTGCGGGAAGCTTCAATGGTCCGGTCACAGGCATCCGTGTAAGTCCAGCTTTCGATGTACTCCCCTACACAACCATCATAAGCAACTTGCTGAAGTGTAGATTCTACGCTGCCGCTGATTTCACAGAAACCTGTTTCGCCATTATCGAAAGCCAGGAAACTAGTCTCAATATCATCGATACAGTCAACCGTCATATTCGGTGGATCGGTGGTAAACGCAGGCGCCGGCGCGCTGGCAACTTCGAGTTCATAGGAGGAAGTCGTGAGCATTGTCCCACACTCCGTCGCACCACTGTATACAATGGTGATTATTCCTCCGCATAGATCAAACTCTTTGTCGATGGCCGGTGTCAGAGAACCGCTAATTAAACAAGGTCCCGTTTCACCGTTGCTGTAGAGCACCAATCCGGCGTCCGTTTCTGAGAAAGCGACAGCTTCGGTACAGCTCAGCGGTTCGGCCGGCAAGACCGGCTCACCAATGCTTACACCCGGCGCGGGTAACACCGGAATTTGAACCTGAGGCATACCAAAAGTTCTTCCACATATATCTGTCTCAGTATAGTCGATGATAATGAAACCACCGGTACATTTATTAAAATCGTTGGTTACCTCCGGCTGTATCTGCCCTGCAATTCCACACTCGCCCCCCTGGTTGTTGTCGTAGGGTACGGGAGGAGCGATATAAGCAAAGGCTTCGGCGCAAGTGAGCTGCTGTGGAAACTCCGGTGGGTCGGTAACCGGTAATTCCGGTGCTGCGATATTGAATACCTGGGTACATGCCTCAGAGGTATTGTCGCATTCATCCGTGATGAAGTAGGTGCGCGTCAGGGTTCTTCCACCGCAAACCGTGCCGGTTAGTTCATCGGAATGGCTGATCGTCATATCCGCGGGATCTGAGCAGGCTTCCGTAACCGTCCCGCCCGCATTGATAAAAGCGGTTACGGTGGTAATCGGCGCCGGAACAGGATCGTCACAAGCCAAATCATCGCCGGCAGGACAGGTGATGACCGGAGCGGTCTTATCCTGGATCAGGAAGTTCTGTTCGCAGTTGACGAACATCTCATCAACATCCGGCATCATATTACCATTCAGGTCATCGATCAGAGTATATACCCGGTTGACCGAAATGCCGCCGGGACAAAGGGTTCCGCTCACATTATCCGCTGCCGTCATCACCAGTGTACCGCAGGGGTTATCGGTGACCATAGTAAATACATCCGTGATGTTAGTCAGGAAGGGGGTTGCGGCCAGGAAGGCATTATAGTCACAGTACTCCACCATTTGTATGGCGTCATTCAGATTGCAGGTGGCGAAGAATTCGCAGCACTTTTCCAGGTCCAGCATCAGGGTGGCCTCGTTCTCACAGCCGTTTCCATCGACAAAAGAGAAAGTGACGGTAAAACCGCCTATATCGGTATCGGCCGGTGTGAAATCGGCCGTCCCATCGCCGTTATCAATAAAAGTACCGGCAGGGACAGGACTGATAGAAAAAGTTCCGCCGGTAGCGTCGGCGCCGTTAACCATTCCTGTAAAGATCAGGGTTTCATCCTCGCAGGGCACACCGGTCAGGGTGATGCCCACTTGAGGCGTAGGATCTATGGTTACGACGATATCATCGCTATCTTCACAATTGTTCTGATCGATAAAAGTAAATGTAATTGTATAGGTGCCCTCACCGGCAGCGCCGGGATCCAGGGAGGCCGTACCGTCGTTGTTGTCCGTAAACCCACCGGTTGCCGGCGAGATAGTAAAAGTTCCGCCGGCTTCCGAGCCGCCGTTGATGCTGCCGGTATAGGTAGCAACCGGATCTTCTTCGCAAAGCTGCACAGGACCGGTCACCTCAACTTCAGGGGAGTCGTAAATAGTGAAAGGAACCTGCACAGTATTAATACAACCGTCCAGGTCATAACTGAATTGTATCTGATAGTTCCCGGCGTCACCTTCCGCCGGTGTCAGGGTCGCGGTTCCGTTTACCTCGGAAATTACAAAGGTCCCGTTAGGCAGTGGAGGACTAATCGAAAAGATCCCGCCACCGGCCGGCATACCATCCAGTAAGCCCGTGAACATTACCGGATCATCATTATCGCAGATGGTGGAAGGTCCTTGTATGCCCACATCCGGCAAAGGTTTGACGATAATGGTGATCTCATCTTCACCAGTGCAGCCGGCAGGTGTCGTATACTGGTAGACGATGATATATGTACCCGGGCCGGCGATTTGCGGATCGAAAGTAGCCGTTCCCGGACCGGTATCGGTCAGCGCGCCCGGCGCCGGATCGGAATCTTCCGCCAGCATGAAGCTGCCCAGGTCTCCATCCTCTTCGGGTGTAGGTATGGGGGAACCGCTCAGCGTAATCAGGTCATCATCTTCACAGGCTTCCTGTTCCGAGGCCGTTATGGTAACCGTTGGTTCGGGCTCCACCGTAATGGTTCTCATACAGACGGTTTCCACCAATTTGCCCATTCCTTGACAAGTCTCTCCCTCGGGACAATAGGAGATCGTGGCTACCAGCTCGAATTCTCCGCCACTCACTGCGGTGACTTCAATGGTAAAAGGAAAAGTATTGTCCGTTGCATTATTATTGCCGGTGGAGGTAAAGTTGGCTACATCACCCCCCATTTCAATAATCTCCCATTCTACCTGTTGAATCGTTCCCACATCAGCGGCCAGACTGGCCGTATATTCCGTCGTAGTGTTGCCGCATACCGGGTTGGCGCCGAGGATGAAGCAATCGGCGGGAGCTACTACCGCGCTGGCTTGCAGCTGTACTTCTTTATTGCCGCAGCCGGATAACATGCCCGTAATGGCCGCGGGCTCATCGGTCTGGCATTCAGCTCCAATTCCATTATTGTACACCTCATCGTTACAAGCCGCAACAAACATATGATAAGGGCTGCCCGTAATGGCCGTGGCGGAGGAACTCTCGCCCCAGACTTCGGAGGCAGCAATGTGACCACCCCAGGCCAGAACGACTGCATCAGCATTCGGGGTATCGTCTACCTGAAAGCAGACTTTTATTCCTGCAACGGCATTAACCTGCGTCAGGTCATCTTCCGACGCGATGCAGGGCGTACCCGCGAAAGTACCGTTCCAGATGGAGATCAGGTTCTCCGATTGAGAGGAAACCTCCTCAAAATAATGAACATTAGGATCTACATTGGTCATCATAGAACCGGCGCCCGGAAAATTGGGATCGGGTAAGGCGGTTCTTACTTCTGTTAATCCCATACCGGCCAGTGTAGTATTGGCCAGTGGATCGATCAATTCCGGCGTTACACCGGGATCGTGCACGTGACCGAAAATTCCGGAATGCGCATCAACAATGTCAGATTCCCAGGATGTCAGAAAATCGATCGCATGTTTGTCATTACGCTTGGTGTCATAACCAAGCGTCACACAATAAGTAGTTCCCGGCTCCAGGTCTATTATTTCGAGGTGATAGGGAATACTCATGCATTCAGCATAATGCGCTTTCTGCTCGTTGACATTCCCGGTCACCCAGTCGACCTCATTCAGAGGCGAGCCAGCTTTACCATTGGCTACCTGTTCGAGCTTGTCGATCTTTTGAGCGCCTAAAGGCTCAGCAGAAAAAATCAGAGGAAAAATGAGTATCACAGCTAGTATGCGGCCTACATAACTGTGGCACCACTGAGGAATAAGGGTCATCTTTTTCATGAGTGGTTTTTTGTTATATACTTAATTGATATCACGGCATTCACCGGTACCTATTTAAAAATATAGGCTACCGCTAATGCGTTTCTTTGTTATTGCATTAGGCAAAAGGAAATACAAATACCTTGGAAATCTGAAAAGCAGTACTGTTAAGGTGTTCCTGCCTTTTAAGAGATGTAATTAGGTAGTATGGGAAAACAGATCAAATTTCATGCCATTTGTCCCATTCTGGTCTTTTTTAACAAAAAAGAAGGGGAGGGAAATTCACTCCGTAGCGGGCAGAATTTCTAAACAACCCATACAATCAGCCTAGTGCGCCGGGCACTAAGTTTCGCATGGTTTAGGCGAGCTTATTTTGGCGGAAGACAAGGCGCGAAGAGGAAAGATAGCCGTAGCTGAATGTCGTCAGGTTAAGGATTTTGGCCCGGTGTATTCAGGGGGCCGCCCCAAAGCGACCCCCTGAATTTCCTGACCTTCCGAAAGAAACCAGGGTTTGTGTTTTAACAACAGATAGCTTAACCTGACGACATTCAGGCAGGATTACCTGGTGGTGATCCTTTGGGCTTCGAGGTCAAAAAGACAGGGCCGGAGGCGGCTCCACCGCCTCCGCTTTTTTTATCCCCCCGCAGACAAGCTCGAATGAATTCGGCTTGTCTGCGGGGGGATAAAAAAAGCCCGTGTGCGAAAGCACACGGGCCCTGTCTTTCTCTAGTGATCCCGGCAGGATTCGAACCTGCGACCTACTGATTAGCTTACCCACTACAGTTTTCACTGCGCTCCACAAGGGGATTTGTGGTCTGGACTATCTCTTCACCATCTCAGGTGCGCCACGTATAGTCTCTACGGATCCCTCGGAGCTTACCTGCCCGTAAAGTTACGGACCCTTTGGCTCGTCATAGGTTTCCTCGGGATTGCCACGCTGGCATCCAGCATCGAGCATCCAGCAGAGGTTTCCCCGATACAGTGGCGTCCACTCCGTGAGTTCTGTTTCCTCACGAAGGCTCCTAATTATGGTTCTCTTTTGAACCAAGCTTAAAGTCAGTTGCTCTATCCAACTGAGCTACGGGACCAATTTTAAAATCGGAAGTACGAAATCGGCCATACGGCTCTTCGCTTCGCTCCGAGAAGTCGGAAGGCGCTCAGCCAAGGTGAAAGCTCCTACCAGAAGAGAAAATATCATCCCGGCGAAGAATAAATCTCACCATCCCAGCAGGTCAGAAACCAGCTACTAAAAAGAACATAACCGAATTTAGCTCCCTTTTTCCAAAAGCAAAACACGTTCGTTTCGCGTCGCAAAGATATAATTTTTGTTCAACCCGGACAAAAAATATTGGCGCCGTTCGAATCAACGGATCGGCAGGTCTTTTGGTTCGCTGCTGACCGGAATAACCAGGAATCCCGGTCACAAAGTCAGGAGACGCCTTGAAAGGCGCCTCCTGACGTGCGAGAGGCGGCGCCTTCCAGGGCGCCTCCTCTCTGCATGTCCCTTTTCCGGAAGAAACCTGGATACATTATCCCGCTCAAAAACCAGGAGGTGCCGTCTGCTATTGCGTTGCCAGTTCCTGACAATCCTCTACTTTCCCCGTCCCTTTTCTACCGCAAATTCTTTGAAACCCGTATCTTAAAAGCTCTAGTGCACAGTGTACTAGTCCGGAGAGGTAAAGAATTGCTTCATCCAGACAGGTATCTACCCCAGCGCACTGAACAGCCGGCGCGGAACCATCTCGAACAAACGCAAACTCTATCAAACAACCTCGAACCCTATTTACTGCTATGCCGTCCCATTTCCGTCGAACCGGCCTTTTTCTTTTTATTCTTCCGGTACTGTTCATGTTAAACCGTACGGCATCGCGGCATTTCCGGCCGGCCACGCCCATGCCGGAGATCTGCGACAATGCCCTCGACGACGACGGCGACGGCCGCATCGACCTCAACGATTCTGATTGCAAATGCCCCCTCAAGGAGCCCGTCTCCCTTATCCCCAACCCTTCTTTTGAAGAACGAAGCTGCTGCCCGCAGACGCGCAGCCAGCTTGCCTGCGCCGATACCTGGATACAGGCCTCCGAGGCCACGACCGACTACATCCACACCTGCGGCTGGATGGGCTGGCCCAATCTGCCGGTGCCGCTCCCTATCCCCGACGGGGAGGCCTGCGTCGGCTTTCGCAACGGCCGCTTCGGGATGGAGATCGTGCCCAACTGGAAAGAATACGCCGGCGCCTGCCTGCTTTCCCCGCTGCTCGCCGGCACGCGCTACCGTTTTGAGTTTCATATCGGGTTTGTCGACTTCGTTCACTCTCCGCCCACTTCAGTCGTTTTTTACGGATCAACCGACTGCGACAACCTGCCTTTCGGCATCGGCGATGAATCCTTCGGCTGCCCGACCAACGGGCCGGGCTGGCAGCGACTGGGCTCCGTCAGCGTCAGCGGTAGCAACAACTGGATCGAAACTTCCATTACGATCACCCCGCCGCAGGATATCTACGCCATCGCCATCGGACCCAATTGCACCGAACTGATGGCAGAAGAAGACATCTACTACTTCTTCGACAACCTCGTCCTTGACGAAGAAGCCGCCTTCGAATTCGGGATTAGTTCGCAGGACCATCCTTGTTCCGAAGACTTCACCCTGCGCGTGCCCCGGCTGGATACCCTGAGCTATCAATGGTATAAGAACGGCGTTGCCCTGGTAGGCGAAACGGCAGCCGAGTTGCAAGTGCAGACCGGCAGCGGCCGCTACGAAGTCCTCCTTAACGGGCCTGCCAGCTGCCGGGTCACCCGCCCCTACCAGCACATCGTCCCAACGATTCTGAGAGAGGTCAACGAACGTATTTGCGCCGGCGATCGCCATACCTTCGGCGACCGTTCCATTGGAAAAAGCGGTAACTACCAGGCCACTTTCAAGAGTATAGATAACTGCGACAGTACCGTGCTCCTCAACCTGGAAGTGGTAAGCGATAACATTGATACCGTGGAAGCCTTTATTTTTGATGGGGAAACTTACGAAGTGGGGCGGCAGCGCTTCTACCGCCGCGGCCAGTACCAGGTAGGACTCAGCTCCAGCATCGGCTGCGACAGCACCGTCTTTCTCGACCTGGAGTATTATAAAGTATTTCGCCCCAGCGCCTTCTCACCCAACAATGACGGTGCCAACGACTACTTTACCTTCTTCGGCGATATCGACCTCATCCGCATCGCCAGCCTGCGCGTCTTCGACCGCTGGGGGAATCTGGTGTATGATGGAGAGAACATCGCACCTAATGATCAACGCGCGGGCTGGGACGGGGAAGTAAACGGCCGGCCGGCGCCGGCCGGCGTATATGCCTACATCGCCCAGGTGGAGATGGACGACGGGAAGGAACACCAGCTGTCGGGATCGGTCCTACTGATGCGGTAGAGGAAAAGTTTAGAAGTTTAGCGCTTCGCCCTTCCTACGGACCGTCCGGTCGGGCTCGCTGTTTAGAAGTTTAGCAGGTCTGAAACCGGGAATCTCATTTTCAGATCTGCTAAACTTCTAAACCAGCCCCGACACGTAGTGTCGCGGGCGCCTAAACTTCTAAACTTTTTCAGCCTCCCTGCTCACCCGCAGCTCCGGAGCCTCCCGCGACTCCCGCTGATAGAAATGCCAGGTGAGGCCCAGCGACATCAGGAAGTAAAGCGCAATTATGTAGGAACCGCCGGGAAGCATAGCATCCAGCCCGAACCATCCGCCCTGCCACCAAAGCAGGGTCAGGCCGTAGAGCAGGCGCAGCACTTCCGAGGGAATAGCCAGCCGCGATTTATCCATCAGGGTCGTATAGGAAAATACGCTGGCGAAGAGGAAGAAGCCGTAGAGCAGCACGCCAGGTACGCCGATCTCCGAAAAGCGGTTAAACAGATAGAACATCAGCAAAAGAGTGCCTACCAGCTGAAACCAGGACCAGGCCAGCAGCGGCCTCGACAGTTTCGTGTCGTACTTGTCGAAGTGGGAAACATCCTTCACTGCATACACCGGATAGCGCTCCGCCACATCGGCCGGGCGCCAGCCTGTAGGCATAAACCAGATACGCAGTTTGTCCCACCAGCTACGGGTACCCCAGGCGTCCTTGATGAGCAGGGCCAGGTGCTGGAAGTTGATCACAATAGGGTTCCAGGTGCGTACCGGCCGCTTCACGCCGTATACCGGCGGCGTCTCCTTCAGCTCAGGCTGAAAGGTGCCGAACCATTTGTCCCAGAAGATGAAGATCTGACCGTAGTTTTTATCCAGGTACTCGGCGTTCATCGCGTGGTGCACGCGATGATGCGAGGGCGTGACCAGGAAGAACTCCAGCCAGCCCATCTTGTCAATCAGGCGGGTGTGGTACCAAAACTGCGCGAACAGATGCAGCGGGGCAATTACCGCGATCACCTCGCCGGGGATGCCCATGATGGCCGCCGGGATCAGGAAGATGTTAAAGAAGGAAAAGATCACCGAAATGGACTGCCGCAGCGCACAGGACAAGTTGAATTCCTCGCTGCTGTGATGAATGATATGATGGTTCCAAAAGAAATTGACCTCGTGCTGCAGCCGGTGCATCCAGTAGCCCGCAAAGTCAAGTCCGATAAAGCCCAGCAAATAGACCAGCCAGGTTGCCTTAATTTCCGTCACTGCCAGCAGTTCCACCATCCAGGGGTAGCTGATGATCACCACGGTCAGCCCCAATACATCCTTCACCGTATTGGATATCCCCGAACTGAGGCTGGAGATCATATCCGCCCCCCGGTTGATCTTCATCCCCATCCGGTGGGCCGCCACCGCCTCAATGGCAATGAGGAGGACGAAGAAGGGAATCGCATAGTTCAATACCTGCGCGTAGGTTTCCATGAATACTCTTTTAGTACAAAAGTAAAGGAAATTAGTAAACGTTCATTTCAACACGGAAATGGAAAGGTTAAATATCCTTCTGAATTTTGGGATAGTAGAGTTAACGTAGAGGTTGCCGCGCGCAGCGCCGGCAACCCGTTCGATCACCAATTAAAACCAGGTTGATTCTCATTCCCTCCGTGACCAGATCTCATACATCGGATCTCCCTTGCTGCTGAACCCGGAGTGGTGCCAGTCGTCGCCTTCCACGCGGAAGTCAAATTGTAACTCGGCTCCTACCCTACTATCGTCACGGGAGAAGAAGAGAATGTTTTCGGTGTATTTACCATTCTCGGCGCTGTAGGTACCGCCGCCGGTACCGAAGAATTCGCCCGTCTCAGTATTGTAGGCGATCCACTGAAAGCGGTTGCCGGTGAGCACCTTCATCGTCTTGCGGGGCTGGTCGGTATTACGGCGTTGGATCTCGCCATCGCGCTTGCGGCCGGAAAAAAGCCAGGGACCGGTGAGGGCCGTCGATTCGCCGGCGTCCAGCGCCTGCCAGTCGGAGACATCTCCACCCGATGGGGTAAGCATCAACTGACCGGATTTCATCTTGGCCTTCAAGGCCTCCTCCTGCCCTACCTGCGCTTCGTCTTCGGTGTGAAACTCGTAATGCAGGGTGAGCTTATTGCCTTTATGCTCAAAACTACCGCCCTTGGTCATCACGAAGGCGCCGTCGTCGGCATGATAACGCGTCCAGGTGAAGTAATCGCCGGAGAAGAGCAGCACTTCGGTGATCTCCTCGCCGTCCATCGTCATCTGATGGCTCCAGGCGCTTTGCAGGTCCGCTTTCGCTAAAAGAGCAGGACGTTCCTCCGCAACAAGCGTAACCGTGAGAAACAGACTAAGTATGGTTGTGAATAACATGCTCGTAAGGTTTTGGTAAGATCTTAAAGCTAAGCAATGTGACTAATTTTTTCATCCTCTTTTGGTAATTATACTCATTCCATTCTCTTTTCACGTACCTACCTTTCATCAAGAATTTGAAGATCAACACCATAAGTATTCTGCCCCCTTCGTTCCCCGGGTCGGGTAAACCCCGTAGAATAGTCGCTTCGGGAATTCCACGGGGTAAACCTTCCGACTTCCGAATTCCCACTTCCGACTTCCCACTTAGTATCATTCCCTAACCGCATACCAGAACGGCAGCGCCACCAGGAATATTCCGCCCAGGATATTACCGATGGCAGCCGGCAGCAGATTCCAGGTAATGGCAACGGCCCAGCCCGGGCCCTCTCCGGTAGGCATGATCAGCGAGAAATAGCCGATATTGGCCGGGCTGTGCTGGAAGTTGGCGGCAACGAAGAGGCTGACCGCCAAAAACACGGGAATGTATTTGCCGATGATCGTCCGGCCCATTACGGCAAAGACGGCCGCCATTCCCACCAGCCAGTTGCCGAAGATGCCGGACACCAGGGCCCGGAACCAGGAGCCGGCGCCCCCCTGCTCGTAGTAAATCAGCTTTTTCTCGATGACGTGGCCCAGACCCTCCTGTACCAGTTCCGGGTATATATGAGCATAGTTGATCAGCAACCCGACAAGCAGGGCTCCGACGACGTTGCCGATGATGGCCAGCGCCCAGAAGACCATGGCGCCTCTGATCAGTTCACCTGGGGAACAGTTGAGCATGCTGGCGGGCAACACCACATTGGCTTCGGTAAACAGCACGGCCCGGGACAAGATCACCATGAAAAAGCCCACCGAGAAGCCGAAACCCTGCAGCAGCAACTGTAGTCCAAGCGTTTCCACCCCGGCTGATAGCAGGATGGAAAATAACGCCCCGAAGGTAATGAAAGCGCCCGCCATAAGGGCCAGTACAAAAATCTTGGGTACGGATAAATGCAGGATATGCCGCCGCGTTTCCTTCGACATTTCACCGACGACATAGCGCGACTCCAGAAAGCGGTTTTGGGGACGGGATGAATCAGCCATTTTGCGGATATTTCGTTTTGAATGTTGAAATAATAGCCTTTTGCGGCTTACTCAACTGGTGTCCGAAAGACAGTTTCTTTTACCACCCCTTTTTTTCTCCCTCAATTCCCCTTAAATTGAGGGAGAAAAACACCTAAATTCTATCACAACAATCAAATCCAAACGTCATGAAAAACCTATTTCAACTATTGTTGCTCCTATTGCTTACCCTTGGCTATGCCTGCGGACCGGCGGATACGGGCGAAGAGGGCGCCGGGGAGGAAACCACCGAAGCCGCCGAAGCCGAGGCCGCCGAGGAGGATACGGCGGAAGCCGATCAGCCCATGAGCCCGCGCCAGGAAGTGGAAGGCATGATCGGTTCTACCGGCATCACGATGAACTTCGGCAGTCCTTCTGTCCGCGACCGGCAGATCTGGGGCGAACTGGTCCCATACGGTGAGGTATGGCGTACCGGCGCTAACGAAGCCACCACGGTCACCTTCGCCAACGACGTGGTCGTAGAGGGCGAGCCGCTGGCCGCCGGCAAGTATTCGGTATTCACCATCCCCGGAGAAGAAGAATGGACCATCATCTTCAACAAGCAAACCGGCCAGTGGGGTACCAACTACGACGAATCGCAGGACGCCCTGCGCGTACAGGTGGAGCCCCAGATGGTGGAAGGACACCAGGAAGCGATGACCTTCAACATCGAGGACGGACAGATCGTGCTGCGCTGGGAAAAACTGGCCGTGCCGATCGATGTGGAGCAAACGCAGGGGGAAAGTTAGAAAGTTGACCGTTGAAGGGTTGACCTTACTTACCCTCAATAAAAAGAAGAGGCTTGCCGCGTAAAGAGCAGCAAGCCTCTTTCTATTTAGTTTTCATACCAATTCCCTTCTTTTTATCGACCACTCATCCTTGGGAAATTGAAGGTTGATAATTTGCGCTTTTCCACCCGGCATCATTTCACCTCTACGATGCCCACCATATTGGCTCCTTCATGAGGTTTGCAAAAGTATTTATAGGTACCTTTAACTTCGAAAGTATGCCGGAACTCAGCGTCGGACTGCAGCCTTCCGCTGTCGAAGGGTTGAGCGCCTTCGGGCAGCCGGACACTGCGCTCCATTGTAGCCTCCGAGGCATCGCAGGTAACCGTGTGGACAATCATGGAAGTATTTTTCCACAACACGGTCTCTCCGGCCTCTATAATAACCGATTTTGGGATAAATTTCAGGGTGTTGGTCATCTCCACTGTAGCGGCAGGTTCTGGAGAGGAGGTTTCTTTCTCCAAACCGGCAGAAATCATCAGAAAAACGCTCAGCAGCACTGTCATTACACTCATATTTTCAGAAATAATCATTTACAATCAATAACAGAATTTAAAGATACTGTTGGCGTTTGGCGGAGGCGGATCTGAAATCGAGCGCCAGGCGCTAAACGCCAACAGCAGTGGAACAGGCAAAACCTGTCCCTTCAGCTCATTACGAGGTAATGAGTGATTAGGTGTTATTGTCTTTCCGCGTCAATGTCCAGATTTTCGAACATGACGTGCCAAAAAGGCAGCTCTTTACCATTGGGTAGGGTAAATCCTGTTTTAACTGGTTTTTTGACGTAAGTCATGTTTTCCATATCCGGTGCGAAGGGCGCTACCATCAGGTGGAAATGACGGCGGGTAGGCGTAACTTCTTCATCCATCGCCAATTCATAACCTTCCGTGCGAACATATTCCGTCAGCATGCCGTGGATTAGCCGGGGCTGTTGCAATACTTCACCATTCTTGCTTACCGACCCCATGCCCCAGAAGGCAAAGTAGGTGTATTCACTAGGCATCAGGGGTGTACCGATATTGGTAAATCCGTGCAGGATGATATTGGTTACCACTCCACCGAAGGTAGGATATTCCAATCCGTGGCTGGCGAGTTGTTCACAGCATTTCACGGTGTAGGTATTCCCGGCTTCATCCTCCCAACTGGCTTCCATCTGTACTTTATCATCGGTAACGGCTGCATCTGTGGCAGTGACATCCATGGCCGAAATTTGCAAATTTCCGTTAGGCATCACGACGTGTTTATCACCGAAGGGCGTCATCATTTTTGTCTCTGTAAATTCACCTCCCTTAGTCGCACGTACCATGGGGGGAAGACCAGTCATTGCCGGCGTACCGCCCATTGCCCGGGGATTTTCGGGCGTACCAAAAACGGTAGCATCCAATTCTCTTTTGTCAGGCAATGCTACGAACACGCCACCGCCATTCTGGGCGATGTTGATCTCTATCGGTCCGCCCAGTATTTCAAATGGTTTTTGTACGTCCTTGTGGGCTTTAATGTACCCTTTGGCGGGAGTCATCGCTTTCATTTTCTTTTTCATGGCTTCCTGTTTGGCTTTTTCGCCCTCCTGAGCGAAGGCCGGTAAGGTAAAAGCCAAAAGTATGGTCATGAGCCCTAACCAGCTTTGCCGTAATATATATGTACTTGTTTGCATAGTTCTGTTTTTATTGATGTAAAACCTTTTCTCACTTTCGGCAACGACAAGCATAACCATTTGTTTATCAAAAACTTACAACACTACTGGTAAGTGTCTGCACCAAGACATCCACCCAGCTACATGCCTTTTAGTACTGAACATTTCTTACACTATAACGCCGCGGATTGAAAATTGAGGAAATGTTATACTGTATAATAAATTCCTATCAGCAATTCCGGTCTCTCCGGCCCTACTGAGACCTGCCAGATTTTGAAACCCGGCAGGTCTCAACTGGCGACCGACAGTAGATTCTACTATTTCTTTTTATTCAAAAGAAAACCTTCCCACTGCCTAAGCCGAAATACCATTTCTGAAAGGGCGATATTTGTTCAGCTCAACTTTTCTTCGTGAAATTCGTTTTTATAATGAGAAACAGCTATTATCAATTCTCGCCATCTATTTTTCTAAATCTCACTTCACCTATTCAGATTGCGACCCTCGTCATCGTCTCGAGCGTATTTTGTTAATTCCATGAACAATTAAATTAAAACTGTGAGGACTATTACGACAAGACTACTACGAAGAAAGACCTTTTACTTTTCCCTCTTACTAGCTGCTATCCTGGCTTTTGTATATGATTTTGCAGAAATGCGCCGTAGTGACCGCGCCTTTACGGCGGTGCTCAATGATAATCACTACGGCTACGAAGCGGAGATAGACTATTACCGTGTGGAAGGTCGCCGGATGCGCTACGTAGAGATCGGCCACGATTCCTTGCCTCTCATAGTCTTCATCCACGGCGCACCCAGCTCCTCCGCTTTCTGGGAGGACCTGCTGCGCGACAGCCTGCTGCTGGGGCGCGCCAAGCTGCTGGCTATTGACCGGCCCGGCTACGGCTATTCCGGTTTTGGACTTCCCGAAATATCGGTAAAAAAACAAGCGGGTTACATCGCGGAGCTCTTACAGCAAAAACGATCGATTCACGATAAAATCGTACTGCACGGCTCCTCCTACGGCGGTACCGTCACGGCCCGCATCGCAATGGATTACCCGAACCTCGTTGACGGCATACTGCTACAGTCGGCCTCTGTAGCTCCCGGGCTGGAAAAAACGTACTGGATTTCCTACCCCACCAGCCACTGGCTTTTGAAATGGCTCATGCCTGCTACCATCCGCGTAGCCAATGCCGAAAAACTTTCCCACCGTAAGCAACTCGAAGAAATGGCGCCCTTATGGGAAGACATACGCAGCGCCGCCATCATTCTCCACGGAACGGCTGATGAGCTCATCTTTCCCAAAAATGCTGCTTACGCCAAGGAAAGGTTAAAAAATGCGGTTTACCTGGAGGTGCAAATGGTAAAAGATAAAGGACACGACCTGCTGTGGACGGGACGCCACCTGCTTGTCAATTCACTGATGAAACTGATTTCGATAGAACAGGAAATCGAGTTGTTTCCAAAAGAGGGCGAAAGGGCCGTCCCCGCCATGCTGGCCAAATGACCCGAAGAGATGCTACAAAAGGCGGCTTATCCTGCTGACCGGCGTGATAAAAAGTTTGTTATCCATGGCTTCCCGGTTCAGATGGATAAGCCCCCTTTTGTTATTTTTATGATTATATTTCCGCCTACGCCCAAACAATGTCGAACCTAGTCCAAGTCCCGCACATGAGTCAGAACGTCAAAATCGAAGAAAGCTGGAAAGAAGCACTTTCCGGTGAATTTGAACAACCTTACTTCCAAACCATCGCCCAATACATTCGCAAAAGAAAAGCGGAAGGCGCTACCATCTACCCGCCCGGGCCCAAAATATTCAATGCCTTTAACAAAACCCCTTTTGATGAAGTTAAGGTGGTCATCCTGGGACAGGACCCCTACCACAACCCCGGCCAGGCTATGGGCCTTTGCTTCTCTGTTCCCAAAGAGGTCACTCCGCCACCTTCCCTGAAGCGTATCTTTAAGGAATTGAACAACGATCTGGGTGTGGAGCCTCCTGATCACGGCAACCTCAGCCCCTGGGCGGAAAACGGGGTTTTCCTGCTCAATGCCATCCTTACCGTCGAAAAGAACAATCCGGGCGCTCACAAAGACATCGGCTGGCAGAACTTCACCGACGCCGCTATCCGCAAACTATCTGAGGAAAGGGAGCATCTCGTTTTCTTGCTGTGGGGCAACTTTGCCAAACGCAAAGAGGCGCTGGTCGATACCCATAAACACCTGGTCCTCACCTCGGCCCACCCCTCCCCTTTCACCCGCGATGCATTCTTCAATAATCATCACTTTTCCAAAGCTAATGAGTTCCTGAAAAAACACGGAATGGAACCGGTGGACTGGAGGCTTGATGCTTGATGCTTGATGCTGGAGGCTGGGTGCTGGATGCTGGATTAACCATTATCGCTTTGCCTTGACCAGGCTGCCAACAGCCAATAGCAACAAGCCGCTATGCCCGGACAGGCTTTAAAAACCGAAAGGCCACACTTTGTAAAGCCGAGCCTCACCAATCCAGCTCAACGGTATAAGCATACACACTTGTCCCTTCACCTACGATGACGCTCATTTTTCCATTTCCGTAAAGGTCCGCAATACAAAAAGGCGTACTACCCGCAAGGGGAAACCCTGCATGCAGTTTTCCTTCTCCATCCAGTAAATAGATTTTCCGCGAGTCTTTATCGAGCAAGCCGGCGAAGGATTTATTCTGTCCTGGTACGGGAACTTCGAAAAGCTCATCCGGGCGGCGATCGAAGCGATAGCGGAAGGCACGGCGAAAGTCATTACTGCTGTAGTAGTGTAAGGTCAAAGTACTACCGGAGAGGGCGAGGTAATCTTTGCGGTTATCCCCCAGCAGGTCTGTAAAGGTAAAATAAACAGGCCGCTCAGAAGAGCCTCGCAGAGGCAGTGGAAAATGTTCTCCCGACAAGTTGAGCACCTGTACGACCCCATCTTGATTACAGGCCACTATACGGCTGGAGCGAGGATGCAGCTGATAGTCGGGAGGAGAAGGAAAAGTATCCTGAAAAAGGACCGGGGGGAAGCGATGCGTCCCATTGCGCTTCAACACGTGCAGCGTGCCGATTTCATTGAGCACAACGAAAAAATCCTTTCCCGTTTCCTGGAAATGAAGCAGCGGATGCCTTACCGCCCCTACGCTGTCGCTGGGATTCCAGCCCGGTACGGGCAGCCCCTCCCTGTTGAACCCATAGATTCGTTCATTGCTACAGGCTACAAAAAAGGCGTACCCGCCCGCTCCGGTCGTATCGATGACCGTAAGGCCATTGCTGGCCTCACTTTGCAGGCGCAAGGGAAAATTTCCTACTGTTCCGCCTCTGTCCAGATCCAACAGGTGGATGGCATTGGCCGTATTAAAGAGCAGCTGGCCCTGTCCATCTCCGTAGTAATCGATCAGGTGAAAATCTGATAAAACCGGTCCCGGCAGCGCTTCCCTCCAGCGGACGCGCCCCTCCGCACCGAGCAGATAAAGCTGGTAGAATTCATCCTGCACCAGAAACAAAGGGGAGGATACTCCGGGTGCTTTGATTTGCTGAGGCGCGCGCAGCACCGGTGCTTCCAGCCGCGTACGCCATACAAAAGCGGGCCTGGCGGCAGCAGCGTTTTCACCGGCCGGCCAGATACCCGAAAATTGCGGATTCACCTGATCGGCCCGCCACTGTAGCCCGGCATAGGGGAAGTTCTGTAACAGGGGGATTAGTGACCGGGTCAGGGAATCTTTGCGCAGAGAAGCTTCCAGCATGGCCGGACGGGCGAGCCACCAGGTCCGGGCCGGCGCATCGTTATGCCCATAGTAGTTGATAAAGGATTCGGAAAAAGGCAGGGTAGCATTCACCAGGTACTGATCGATCCACAACTCCAGTGCTGATTTTGAGTTCGCCAGCAACAGGACTTCATCCAGTAAAACAACATAAGGGTTCTCAAAAGCCTGGGAAGGTAAGCCTTTTACCGGAGGCGACAACTGATCACTCAACAGGCGGCGGATGCGATAAGTCTGGTACTCGTAGTCTTCCAGCACGCCCACGCGGCCGGCTAGTTCCTCCAGGGCCGCCGCTCCATCGGAAGGGTTCTGCAAAGGAAGCATCCAGAAGCGATCAGCGTTACCGCCGGGGCCGTGCTGCCGCGTAACGACCAGGGCCTGCTCCTGTCCTGCTACTCCCTCGAAATACTCGCGTAGCAGATCCGCCTGCACCGCTTCCTGCTCCCACCGTTTATCGGACGCCTCAACAGGGATCCACTCCAGCCAGGCCATATCCTCCGGAATGAATTGCAGGATGGATCCGGGACGGGCGTTGCGTGTACCGCTCAGCTGTTCAAAAACTTCCCCTTCCCGGGGAAAATAAGCGCCTTCCACCATCCCCTCTACCGCTGTCCTGTTCCAGCCCAGGCGCAGCCATCCGGGTGGCCAGAGCATTCCGGCACCGGGCCATCGTTCATTAAGGGTTTTTCCGCTGATCCAGAAGCTCAGGCCGCTTTCCGCAAAATCAGCAGCCGCTCCGGAAAGAACCGGATTGGTGTTCACCCGGCTGAGATGCCCTACCACTTCCTCTACCAGAAAAGGGAACCGGCCCAGAAGCAATAAATTGTGGTGCCCGGCGGCTACCAGGCTGCGCCCGGAAGCCATGGTCAAGCGGTGAACAGCGTAATTGCGGTACGTGGTTTGGCGCAAGCCGGAAGCTCCCTGCTGCAAAGCCGCTATATCGAAGCCGCTGTCGCCGGGATCGAGCACCGCCCCCAGCGCCGCTCCCTCCGGGCCTCCTTCCTGAAGAAAAAACAGCAGCGCTCCTAGTCCGGCCGTATCGGCCAGCTCCAATACTTCCCGGTACAAGGCCAGATCGCGACGAACAGCCTGCGGCAGTGCTGCTTCAAAAGCAGTGGAATCGGAGGAACGGAGAAAGTCAGCGGCATCCGGCCAACCTGCTATCAGGCCGCTGGTAGGAGGAAGGGCCTGAAACAAAACTGCTCGATTTCCCGAAAAGCGGAAAAAGAGCGCCCAGACCAGCAAAAGCACTACAAAGATCAGGAATAAGCCATAAATCCAATATTTACCTGGTTTCAATTGCTTAAATTTGTGACTCACTAAAAGTAAAATATATTAGCGTCTCTTTCTCATTCAATCCGGAAAGACATCCGCTATGAAAGATACCTCCCCTGAAATATCAACAAGTACTATGAGAAAATTATTCCTTCGCATCGGAAGTCTGATGGCGATGGCCGCCGTTATTCTGGGTGCATTCGGTTCACACGGCCTGGAAGGACTCATCGAACCGGAACGAATCAATACCTACGAAATAGGTGTCCGCTACCATTTTTACCATGCCCTGGCGCTTCTCGCAACCAGCGTTCTGCTTTATTTTGGTAAAAAAAGTTTTTTGCACTACGCCGGGTGGTTTTTCATAGCGGGTATCGTACTGTTTTCCGGTTCGCTTTATCTCTTGTCCGTTCAAGATGTTCTCAACATCCCGGCGGCGCTGCTGGGACCCGTCACCCCCGTGGGCGGCCTTCTTTTTATCTTAGGCTGGATATTATTCTTCCTCAGCACCTACCAGCATCACCAGCGCAAGTGAATGGCCTGGAGCATAAAAAAAGCGCCGTTCCCAATCAACCTGGAACAGCGCTTTTCGGCGTGTCGGCCGACGATTGTTTTTACAGCTCCTCCGGCAGCGCGTCCTCCTCTTTGCGGCGATTGCGCCACCAAATAAAAGCGATGGTGCCGATGATCAGGTAGGGCGTCGCCAGCATGTAGAGAATACCGTTGTTCAGACCTTTACCGGCTTCTCCTCCGTTTTTGAGGTTGCTCTCGGCCGACATCCGGCACATGGGACATTGCGCCTCCGCCACAGGTACCGTTGTCAGGTTAATCGCGAAAAAGAGCGCCAGTATAGAAAATAGTTTGATCAGTTTATTTTTCATGTTCGTTTTACTTGTATTTACGGATAATAAGGCATCAGCATGTAGTAGCATACAGGGCCGGTGACCGCTACGTAGAGCCAGATCGGAAATACCCAGCGGGCCATCCGCCGATGCTTTTCAAACTGATTTGTATACGCCCGTATAAAGGTAAACAGAATGAACGGCAGAATCAATGCCGCCAGGACGATATGACTTAGTAATAAAACAAGATAAACCGTCCGGCTGTTGCCTACGGCGGCGAGTTCCGCTACACTGAGTACGCCGTTGTGATTCAGATCGCCGTAAATGACCTCCGGCGAAGTAAAATGATAGGCTACGTAAGACAACAGGAATAATACGGACAGGCCGATAGCCACGTAAATCGCCCGCTGATGCGCCTTGATGTTTTTTTGTTTGATCTGGTAGAAAGCATACAGCAAAACCACTGCGGTCAGTGCATTGACGGTAGCGTGAAATGGTGGCAGAAAGCCAAAATCCCAGCCCTCCGGCAGCGGCAGCTTAACCCGGCGCATCAAACCGACCAGGACGAGCACTACCCCCGTAATAATCCAGGCGCCGATATTCATGCGCCTGGCCAGCTCCGGTTTTTTTTTCGTTACATCCATTTATTTCTCGATTTCCCTTCTGAATACTAAATCTCTTTCCTTTATCCGCGGCAATATAAGGGCGATATGCGCCACTAGTTGCCGCATCTCTTCCTGATCGCGAATATCGTAGTAGCGACGAATCGTACCCGTAGTATCCAGCAACGCCATGTAGGGGTTTTCCGTTAATCCTGCTTCCACTTCTTCGAGGGGAAGATCATAGCCCTGGCGGGCCAGTTGCTCCATAGAGGGTTCCCCATCAGTGAGGAAGTAGACCTGCGTCTCATCAGTAAGCTCGTAATTGATTTCAAAAGCATTGAGACGCCCGGCGGCAATGTCTTCTCCCAGCAGATGCTGAAGAAAAAGCACATCGGGGCGTTCATCGAATTGATGATGCAGTTTACTGAGGTTTTCACCGTAAAGAGCAGCAAGGGTATCATTTCCCAGGTGCATAAAACTGGCGATGACTACATTTCCATCCAGATCATCACGTCGCAGTGTATCCAGTTTATAATTGACCAGTTCGAAAGCAGGCGCTTCGCCATGATCCCTCAATTGCTCCAGTGCAGAGATGCGGTAATCAAGCCCTTGCTGTAAGTAAAACCAGGATACCAGGGGAAAAACCACCAAGAGTAAGAGCAGAGCCGCTGCTGCAATAAGCCCTTTCCTCGTACTTTTCTTTTTATTTGACGCCATCAGAAAAATTTAGAAATAAAACAAGATTCCTCCTCTAAAGTTCCGGGGGCAGCCCCCTCTTCAGCAGCCGAAATGTCACAAAACAATCATTATTATCTCACATCACCCGGACACAAAAAACAATGTCCCACCCGAAAGAGTGAGACCGTAGAAGAACCGGCAAATTCTCATGTAAAGTACCTACATAAAATTAGCTCTATTTGTTTTAGGTGATGAATCAGGGAAAAGTGCGAAGTGGGAAAACGGAAAAGTACGGACTTTACACCGATTTCCGG
>Ga0102940_1000378_pt1 | contig 30676 bp, 21 predicted proteins | sample SalPonR2_C_D1_MG_FD_78215 | JGI IMG/M metagenome (GOLD analysis project Ga0102940, IMG submission 78215) | Salt pond soil microbial communities from South San Francisco under conditions of wetland restoration - Salt Pond MetaG R2_C_D1_MG | ecosystem: Environmental > Aquatic > Marine > Intertidal... | reverse complement strand
AAGTGTAAAGATGTTATTTCATCTCAATTTACTGTTGAAGATTATTCAAAAGTATTGAAAGTTTTATCTCATCTTATATCATTTTATTATATTGATCCAAAAAAGAGAACTGGATTTGATAATAATGTATTTGTTGGAATATTTAGAAAAGAAATGTTTTCATGTAAATTTCCAAAAAGTGCTGAAGTGTTATACATTCTTTCTCATTTAATCAATATTTCTTCTGCTGCTTCAACGGTAAGAAAAACAACAAAAACAACAAAAGAAGTTGAATTGGATGTTAAAAATAAAATTAATGAATCTAATAATATCATTAATGAAGATCTTGATCTTGAAGGATTAAGTATTTAATTTACATAATTAAATAATTTAATATTTTTTTTTTATATTTTTTTTATATAAAATTACGTAAAATCAATAATAATGAGTAATAATACTACAGAAGGAACAAAATTAAAAGATGTTAATAATATCGATGATATACTTTCAAAACAAAACCAAAACCAAAATCAAAATCAAAACCAAAAAAAAAAAAAAAAAAAAAAAAAAAAATAAAAAACAAAAAAAAAAAAAGAGAAAAACAGAAAGATCTACAAATAAAAATCAAACTCCAGTTAATATTTCTAATATTTCTAATAATTCCGATACTTCTGATACTCCTGATATCCTTGTTGACACTAATGTTGACAATAGTAATAATGGTCAATCTGGAATTGGAAATAATGTAGATGATACTAATGAGGAATATAATGCAGTTGAAGTTATAACTAATACAGATGAATATGAAGATGAAGATGAAAAAAAAACATTTGGAGAATCTATAAAAGATGCGTACAGAACAACAAAACAAAAAATATTTGACAACAAATTTAAAATTTTACTAGTATTAATAATTTTTGGATTATTACTGGTAGTATTACTGTCATATTTTTATTCCGATACACAAGTTGTATATTTCACCGGGGTTTGGTATGATGCATTTAAAAATAAATTAGTTATTGACCCAGGAGTAAATCCGGTTACTGCAGATGATTATAAAACAAATGTTAATATAACATTTTATTTGCAATTTCCAGAATCAGATGATGAAAATTCGGAACAATTGGATGAACCAGTTCAAATGTACGGGCAGTATAATATCAGAAGTACAGGGAAAAATATTCCATTGTACAAATTATTTAATACTGTTAAAAAATATAATTTTTATCCAAGCGGTACTACTGGATATGATTCCCCAAAGTTGCATGTTACAAGAACATCAGATGGAAAAATACGAATTAAAAATGAAATAACAAATGACGAAAGTGTATTTTTTAAAGACAACAATGAAACTTATAATATGTTCCCATATTTGATATATTATGAATAAAAAAAATAATTTTACTCAATTGCAAGTTTTAATATGTATTAATAATTGGGAATTTAGATAAAATAGTTTTATTCGAACTTATTTTTTTTCCATCTCGGTAATATTTATTATTTTCCAATTCAAATATAAGTTCCGGATATGCATTTATCAATATATTAAAACCTTTTTTTGATTTGGAAACACAATAAAAACTTTCAAGTATATCTGCCAATATTTCAAATGCAAAGTTGGTTGCCCGACTAGTTGGATTATCCGAATTTGGTTTTATCTTGGCACATATATTTACTTTTATTGCCGATTCATTAATAATTGGCATATTCTGATTAACAATTTGTTCAAAGTCGGCCAGTTCTTGAGGAATCATATTTCTATATTTAATACTTCCATTTTTACCCAATTGGCCTAATAATATTTTTTTAATATCAACTTGAGAATCATTTTGAAATTTCATTTTTTCAATACATTCCTTTATTCTTTTATGTATATCAGACCGGAATTTATATTTTGCATAATTTATCATATTAGAATTATTATATTGCCTTTTCAAAAATTCAATTTCTTTATTTCGAATATTTTTAATTGCATCATCCCAGTTAAATGGATGTATTTCAAATAATTCTTTTACATTTTTGACTTTTATCAATTCATAATTCTTTCCATAAAATTTGAGTATTACTCTATTATGGATTTTTCCATCTCCAATTGATAATGTCCCACACATTTGATATTTTTTATATTCATCTATTTCTTGTTGAACAACATCTTCATTATTCCGACGTTTCTGTTTAATCCAGTTGAATTTTTCACTATTAATTAGTGATGCATTTTCATAAGATTTTATTGTTGATTCTTGGACCTTTCCTTTTGTAGTATCAGAAATTGATTTAGTTTCATCCAATGATTCTTGAAATTCATCATAACCTTCATCAGATTCATCTTTTTCATTTGGGTATTTATCATATATATGATTCTCCTGTTCTATAAGAGTGTTAATATATATATCTTCAAACTGATTAATAGATTCATTTCTTTTTTTGATATTTTCTATAATAACCCGGTAGACAAATGAATCATAATACCGAATAGATGCATCTGGTTGGATTTCATAATTAACAGATCCGATATTACCAATTGATTCTGACAATTCTTTTACAACTTCGGATCTGTTAATTTTCATATTTTCTTCTATTTTATCCAGATTTGTTTCTTTAGAAAATCCGGATATTGGCACATGATTGTAATAAATAAATATTTTTTTATCAATAATTTCTCTAACACGTCCAATCATTTGCTGGCAAGTATAAACATCGCATGATATATTGGTAAAATAACCATATACACTATGAAAATGTTTTTTCGTAAATGAAACCCCGGCAGTAACAGTTGGAGTACATATGACAACTTGGTATTCACTCCAATATTGATTAACATCTGAAAAATGTTTTCTTTTTTCTGATTCCAGTGTTTCAGATGAATACAACTTAATATTGCATTCCAATACCTTAAGTTCTAAACAGAATTGTTTGGCACACTTGGCAGATTTAAAAGAATTTGTAAATATCATTATATTTTTGTTTTCTTTAATATCCGATCTTAATTGGTCCATCCAAGTTATATCTTCAGTTGTCCAATAATAGTCAATATTTTTAGATGGATTATATTTATTGATATACAAATGTTGGCGATTATGCGGAAACAAATGTGAAAATATCCGGATTGTTCTACTGGATATATTGGCATCCATTCCAATTACTTGTTTGGCATTCTTAAGTAGCCAAGTAAATGTATTTGCACAACCTTGAAAATCCCTGAAAGTGGAACTACTAAATTGTGTCCAAATTGATTCAATTTCGTCAAGTATTACTATATCAACTGGGAAATCCGATTTTTTTGTATTATTGGCATCCAGCAAATTTATCCGATTAATACTTTCAAGTTGGATAATTAATTTTGGATATTCGGATAAATTAATATTGGTTTCTTTAATATCTGTGTATTGACTAAAATCAGGAAAGTTTTTTTTACTTTCAGATGAAAATGTTCTACGAAATGATATCAATAATACCCGGATTTCCGGATTCTTTAATTGTGCATTTTTAATTTTGTTTATGCAATGTTGAGTTTTACCCATTTTCATAGCAGCTTTTATTAATACTAATTTATAATTATCAGGAAATGCCATTTTGAAATTAATTATATTACTAGTTTCCTCTTCTAAATCAACATTTGGAAATCTATTATTGGTTTTTTTCCTAATTTTGTTAATCATTTTATTATTCGGAGTTATTGAATTTGTAATATTGGCAATTTTATCATTTGAATTATCCAAACAATGTTTGCACATCCCAAATTCATTGAAAATATGAGAACATAATTGGATATTTTTTCTTGTTTTTTTTGGTATTTCAGAATCTTCCAAATCTTCCAAATTATCATTTTTGGTTTCGCAAATTTCAGAAATATCTTGCACATCATAACATTTATTGGAAATTCTGAAACATTTTGCATATGCAGTATTTTCATTTATTGAAATATAAAATGTATTATCCTTTTCATGCCGACGTTCGCATAATGAACAATATGATGGAGAAATTCTATTAAAATTAATCATACTACCATTGTTGTCACGGTATTCAAAATGCTTTTTCCAATGTTTTTCAAATAAACTTGCAACATATTTAATATTTTTATCCGATATTAATTTGGGTTTTAATAAACTGCCAAATTTGGATGCTTCAGGAATATCTTTTTGACTGCCAACAATCTGAACTTCGTTATTATTACAATTTGTCAATATAAGTTGGCTTTCTTTAAACAGAAATTCTTTAAATGTCTTTGGTCGTTCTTCTTCTCCGAATTTGGAACATCCTGGCAATCTATTGTTATATCTGCCAGATTTGTTTATTTGATTTTTATCAAATACAGTATCCGGTATATTTATACCATTTTCTTCCAAATATTCATCGAAAATTTCACTAATAATATTTCCAATTTTTTTATGTTCCGATTGGTATAATGCATGAAAAGGTAATATAACATTTGCACTAAATTTGTATTTATTATTAGATATTCCATTAGAGTAAACAGTTGCAATTTCTTCATTTAAAACTAACATCGAATATTTTTTTTCAAAACCATCTTTAATAGATTCTTTGCAAATTGCAACAACTTTCTGAAATGTTTTAGTATTTTCAACAGTGTTTGGAGCTGTATAATCTAAATCAATAAAAAACTTATGAGGTCTATCCGGAAGTATTACTTCGTTCCAATAAGACTCCGATTCTGAATTTTTATAATCTAAATATTTGTCCACATTTTTAAAAATAGAAAAATATTTGGTTTCACTGGACCAAACAATTATTGAACTTGGTAATATATTATTGTGTTCCTTTAACAATTCAAATGAAGTATATTCCATTTTTAATTAATAATCATTAATATCAATATTAAAAGTCATTTTTTTTAAAAAAAAAATACATTGAAAATATTTATAATTCATTAATTTTTTCTCGTTTTTCCCAATCTTCCAATGGAGATAATTCTCGAATTTGTTCAATTAATTCTGTTGTTTCGGGAAGCCAATTATTGCAAAATTCCGGAACTCGGTAATAATAACATCCATTAGATTCCATTACTTTCCAGGGTGTATATGCAAAACATAAATGATTTATTAATTTTTCTCCAAGGTCCATATGAAATTGTTGAATTGATTTTTGTGTAAACTCGGCAGGAAATAATGATTCATAATTGGGAATTAATTTATCAAACCCGGATTTGTCAATAAAAGAAACTTTGTTATCTTTTAATATAAAATAAGGTCCGTCTATTGCATAAAATTCAAATCCGTATCTGAAAAAAGTTGGATGTTCAGGGTATAAAACATTATAATGCCGAATAGAGCCTGTGCAAAGTGTATATTGCGAGTTTTCTGGCCGGGCAAAGTAGTATTTATATCCAATTATAGTTGGATCATTCGGATATGATGCGCTTGTACCTGGTTCCCATGCATTTACCATCTCAAAGTTTTTAACATAATGCCGGCGATCAAACCAATGATGTTCTTCTAAGCAAGCTTTGATATCAGATTCAAAAAATATTCCAATATTGGTATATTGAAGGACATCCATTCCTCCTAATACCTGGAATTTATAATTATGGGAAATTCTGTTTGATAATATTCGACTATATGGAGATTTAAATTCAAATAATGCAATTACACTTATTGGTTGGTCTTTTCCAATTTTATCACTAATAGACTTATGAATATTCTTTTTTTTCCAATCATTTTTATTTGTTATATTATATGGAGATTCGTTCTTCATTATAATATTCCTGATTTTGCATGCAATATCCAAGTCTACATTAATAATTCCAATTCCATCTGGAGAACATGAATTGACTTTGTTCCTACTTAAAATACTTCCAGGCATTTCAACGACTTTGCAATTATAAGTTATTTCACAAACATGCATAGTGGTATCTTCAAATATCATACCATGACGAATTGCAGCATTATTTAATCTTGGATTCAAATTTAATTTGTTTTTTAATATGTTTTTCCGACTATTGGTAGTATTAATTGAATTATACAATTCCGAGCAACCAATAGTTTGAAATCGGCCATCCAGGTACCTTTGGTCGGATTGAGAATAAGTAAATTCATTAGAAATACTCAAAATATATTCAATTAATTGTTTTAACATATTTTTTGTAATTAATTTAAATCAAAAAAAATACTTAGGAAACTTAAATTAAAAATTGGTTAATTTTAATAGTATGGAATATCAACATGTCTTCCCCATTGGAAGTCTCCATTATCATACATTTGTTGGGCAGTTTGCTCTAAATGATCGGTAGTTGGCCGAGTTTCTCTTGGTACATTGGCCAATGCACTTGGGTATCTATCAAATTGGTCGTCATAATAAAGTGCCTCACCTTGGTCATATTGAAATGATCCAAATGTGCTTCCATAACGGAATCCGGTTAGATATTTTTCTGGATTTCGGACCCAATCTTCATTAATCCGACGAATATCTTCTGAAAATGGAGTATATCTGGCAGATTCCCGAAACAATCCTGGGCCGGGTAATGAAAACATTTGCTGGTTAAGATCATGATACATTTTTTTTACTTGAGAAGTTTGATTAGGTGTCATTATGGTATTAAATTCATAAGGAGTTTGGGTATCCGGTAATTCGTTATAAACATCATCATATAATGGTAAATGTTCGCTTTGGTCGGCATGTGTTCGTAAATATTCCTTTGCCTGGATCCGATCTTTTGCATGTCGGCCAAGATTGAATTCTCTAACCGGAACATATCTTCGGGCATTGCCTGGGGCATTATGACTTAATCTGCCAGGATGCAAACCCATTTGTTTTTTTGGATTTGAAGATGGTCCCATTCTTTTTCTTGGATCCGAATAAAATCCCATATGTCTGGCATGTGTAGAATTGCTCATCTTTAATTGGGATTAAAAAAAAATAATTAAAATTAATCAAAAATTCAAAAATTTTAAAAAGATTTCAAAAGTTGGAAAATTACCAAATATGTTCGTTATTAAAATTTTCATCTCCTACATAAAAGTTGGGATTCCAAGGATTAATTTTATCATACCAGCCATATTGCAGTTGTCGGTCATTCAAACTTTGGTAATTCATTCTCCTCCATTGGTGATATTTACTTTCATATTTGTTCTTTTTAACACATGCCGGATTATCATGGCATTTATTTACCATTTGCGTCATATCAATAGTTCTTCTGAATGGTGCCTGAGGTGGATATCCAAATACAACTTCGGGCCTGTTAAATCCTTTTCTTGTATGTTGGTTGGTTGTTACATTATATTGAGAATGCATAAGTTGGGCCGATTTATCTTCCAAATCTGCATATGGTCGGTCATAATTCATATAACTTCCATTACTTTTAAACAAACTTGACTTATTTCCATGCAACATTTCCGGTCGAAATGGTGTTGAATTATATGTATTTTTTTTACCTTTAAAATTTTGCATATTTTTATTGTTAAAAAACTTATTTTTTTTAGAATAATTATTGTTTCCATTTAATTTTTTAAAATTTTTGTTTTGCAATTTATTATGCATTTTGTGATCATAATGTCCTCGAACATCTCCGGGAGTACTATGATAATCACCACTACACTCGCATGTTGGCCCATTGCAATTACAATCTGTAGAATATCCAATCATTGACATTTTAAATGGTGTACTTTCTTTATATCCGGCCATATTGTTAAACTCACCAGATATTTGTGGTTTTCCAGGTCGCATTTCATTAATTTTATTTGGATTTCTGATATAACCAACTCCGTATTTTGCAGCAGTTGTAATATTTGAAGGTTCTACTTCATCATAAGGTATTCCACTCCACATCTTTAGAATCGAAATAAATTAAAAAAAAAATATATCAATTATGAAACTTTTTGAAATTTTTAAATGTTATATAAAAGATTTTCCATTTTGTTTAAGTGGCCGCAATTTTGAAATGGTTTTTCTGGTAAAATTGGGTGTTGAGGAATTGCATATTCGTTAGTAGTATCTGCATGTTCCGGGCATGATCTGTCTCCAATAAATCCAAAATATGGTTCTTGGTAATTGTCAATCTCAGTATCAATAGTATAATCGTTCATTCTTGGCAAGTCTGGACCGTCATAAGTATCACCTCGGAATCTATCTAAAGGCTCACCATTGCTTCTCATCATTCTTTGTGGATTTACTTTATATTGATATGCAGCGCCGGCATGTCTTCCACTAAACGTATTTTTATCTGGATCATCGTTTGAATATTTACTATATAACATATACATGCCATATCCGACTAAAATAAGTAAAAATAAAACTACTAATACTGCAACTACAATTAATAGTTTGCTACCCATTCCTCCAGTTTTTTTGGATTTTTCATCTCCGCCAAATAGTTTTGAAATTTCATCTAATGCTCCGTCCATCTTTCTCTTTGGTATATATTTGAAAAAAAAAATATATATTATAAAATTGATTTTATATTAAATAAAAAACACAATGTCGGACAAGATAGTATTTACAAAAAAGTTAATCCATTTTCAGATTTTCAAAAAGTTGCCAAAGTTTTGCGAATCCAGAAATATTAAATTAACCAATTATACCAAAATGGATGTTGTTGGATTTAATAATAAACGAATTTCATCAGGTATTTTTGAATATTCTGGAGAAGATAATAGTGGGAAAAAGGTTTGGATTGGAATAATTTGTGAAAATTCCCATTATTTTACAATGTCCAATTTGGAAAATTATATCAAAACTTTGAATTACGATTATTATATTGCAATTTTGACAAAAACAAAAAAATCAAAAAAAATCATTCCAAATTGCGAAATCATTGATGGGACTTATTATCTTATTAAAAATCTCCGAAAAACACATAATGTAAAAGGAATCAAAATTCGGGTTTTACCAAAAGATGAAATTGAAAATTATTTAAAATTGCTTTATATTTTCAACGATTCTACTTTTCCAAAAATTATTGAAACCGATCAAACATGTGTATGGTATAATGCCAAACCTGGAGATATTTTAGAAGTAATATTGCCATCAATGATTGCAAGTGGATATTCGGCCAAGTTTATTAAAGTTATTGAAGAACCAATTTAAATAACTGGCCTTTCAACTGAATTAAATCCATAAACTTTTTCACAAATGTTTTCTCTATCCATGATTACAGTAACACAACATGGTGTGAGATGATATTTTTTTATAATTTCTTTCATTGGAACATCCAGGGTTTCACCATAAATTAAATAATTGCTGTATTTTTCCAATTGAGGAATTATTTTTTTTTTCTCCATGTTAATTGCCTCGGCCTCATTAGAAATATTTCTTCCACATCCACCACAAACAATTGTATCGTACATATTTGTATTTAATTTATTTTAAAAAATCAAATTTAAAAATAAATTAAAATCAAAAAAATAAAATGAATCCGGATGTTGAAATTAAAAATGTTACCGGGATTGGAATAAAACTGGCCGGCCAATTGGAGAAACTTGGAAAATCCAAAGTTGGCCAACTTTCGGAATCCGACTTAGAAACTTTACCATTGGAAGCCCGACTGACAATTAAATATTTGAATGGAGAGAAATATAGTAGGAAAGAGGCAACTATTGTTATATCGGAATGGAAAGATTGGTTTGCCAAGTTTTGTAGTTTTTATTTGATTGCCGGTTCGTATCGCCGAGGTAATACTATATTAAAAGATCTGGATTTTATAATTATTCCAACCAAGACATTATCATACCCGGCCGACAAGGTGAAAATTATAAAAAGCGGCGAAAAAAAAGTTAAATTATTATATAATTCGCCAGGTATCAATAGATATATCCCAATTGATATTTTAATAACAAATAAAAAATCATTACCGGCATCTATATTATATTTTACTGGTAGTAAGAATTTTAATATTCAGATCCGGATTAAAGCTCGGGAAAAAGGTTGGAAATTAAATGAATATGGAGTGTTTAATTCATCTGGCAAGTTTATACCGGTATCATCGGAACGGGCTTTATTAAAAAAAATATATGGCAAATATGTTAAACCTGAAGATCGGAATAATTAAAATTTTAACTATTTAATCTTAACAAACTTTCAATATAACAAGATTTGGTTGGAATATCTCCTGGTTGGTAAGACCCTGAACACATGCAATGCATGAAATATTTTCCAGATTTGAAATGAGTAATATGGGACTTAAAGTTGGATTTATCAAGATTTGGATAGTTGGCAGTAGTTGTCAATAATTCGGATTTATAATCATTACCTGGATATGAGCGAGCAATGTCTAATATTGTTTTTAAACAATCGCAAATTGGTTTTCCTTTTTCACATCTGTCCATTTGAAATGCAAATTCATCTGCCCAAAGTTTTTCCATTGGATTAAAGTCGGAAGATTTATAATGTTCAACATATGTTTCAATAACTGTATTTTTAAAATCATTCATACTTGTAAATTCGTTAGCTTGCAACATAGAAGTTCTTTCCGAATCTTCTTTGTTTGTACAATATTTTTTACAAAATTCATTTCTATGTTCATCAAAGTTGCTTGGATAATAAGGTGCACCACACCACTTTTGAATTAATTCATCCGATACAATTTGAGACCTGCTAAATGGCTGTAATAAAATATAAAAAGTTGCAGCAGGAGATTCGTAACAATAATTGGCAATTGCTTTTAAATCGGCAGTCATATTACATAACTCGGCACATTTCATTAATCCTGCAATTGTAGAAATATAATAATTTTTTTTACAATTCATTTTAACTTGGTCATCAAATTGCATTGCCAAGAATTGTTTAATATCTTTTGCCTCTTTGGATTCAACCATTTCCATGTGGCCACCCTCAAGTTTAAGTTCTTTATTATAATCAGGAGTTCCAAATGCAAGTGCAGAATCTAAAGTTGCAACTGAAAATTCCAAAAATTTATCTTCTTTATAGGATGGTTTTCCATATACTTCCAATAATTTTCCATTACTTTTAGTTGAATAACCTTCGCCGGATTCTACTACAAATTTTCCAGATTTTACAGGATACACTTTTAATCCAAGTTTTGACATAACAGTTTCAATGTAACCACCTTCAAAACCTTCTTCAATTGGACGTTTAAGGAGGTACATTGATAAAGTCCGGCCAACTTTGATGTAAATATTCCTACTTTCGGAATTTTTTTTATTAGCCTTCAAATATTCTTTATTAAGTCTGTCAATTTCCGACTTTGGTGGAATTAAAATTCCCCTGGCACCTTTAGGATCAATACAAAGTTTTTTTAACAATTTGTAAAAATCTGCATGGTTTTCTTTCAGGTAATTCTTAGGATTGCAAACGATAGACATGCTTTAATAACCTCCAATTTTAAAAAATAAATAATATTTATCAAATTATATTTCAAAATTAATATTAATTTTTATTTTTAATTTTATGCGATCAAATAAACCCAGGTATCACATCCTATTAAAATGTGCGATTGTCAAGCTTTTACTAAAAATTATCAAAAATTTTGCAACGAAAACGGAATGTTATTCGGAGGTGGCGAAGTGGATCAAACTCTTTCTATGTTAGAAAGTATTATTGGTGCGGCCCACAAGGCTGTTTCTCAAATTCGTCCACAATCCAATCCGGATATGTCGTTAGAAGGGCAAACAAAGGCAGTAGGGGAAGCAATGGAAGCTTTCAACAATGCATCAGGACAAATCAATGCTTCAAATATTAAACTATTTGGAGGACTTGTTGATATTTTCAATGGTGCGGTTGAGAAAACTTACGGACCCAACTTTATGAGTGAAAATAAAGATGAGAATCTTTTATATTATCTCCAAGGTAGTGCCGAAACAATGTTGACATTTTCAAGAGATACAGTTTTGCAAATAGACCAAACTATGAAAGATATTGCCAGTATTAATAAAATACTTCATTACATTCTTCAAAAAGAAAAATCATCAAAAACTTTAACTGATCATGAGAAGGCATTTATTAATCGGTATGAAAAAGGTTTAAACCAATTACATATTACAATTCAAAAACTTGGAGATCAATTGAAACTTCCAAAAGATAAAAAAATTATGAAAAGCATTGATGATCAAAATATTAAAGAAGTAGTAGAATATTTGAGAAAAACTGGCGATATTGGAGATAAAAATCGAAAACGATTTGCCGAAATGTTGTCATCTCTTTTACCAACTACTTTTTATGCCGATAAACTTCGCAAACATTTGAAAAAAATAAAAATGTCTCAAGAAGAATTTCGGGAAAGTTTTACTAATGGAACTATTGAAAAAATACTTCTTAAAAAATTAACAGAATTGGAAAAATCCGGATTAAGTGAAAAAGAAAGAGCCCAAGTATTGGAATCAATGGATAAAATTCGAAAGTTTCATAATATTGATGTTGATAATACAAAATATGAAGGAGCTGGCGAACATAATTCAATGAAAAATTCATCCGATAATTATTCTTACTTAAAACAAGGAACTTCGCAATTTTTTGCAGGAAGAGTAATGGAACTGGATAAAACTGTAAAAGCTCTCAATAAAAACACTGATAGTGTAAAGTACCAACGAAAGGAAATGTTTATTACGGAAAATAATAGACATTTGTCTAAAATGGTTGAAACTGCCGGTAATGCATCTGCAGATTTAAATAAAATGACTGATCCAAATGAAAAAGTTTTAAATTTTGTCACTGCACTTGATAAATTAAAAAGTATTACTGATCGGGATCTTTACAAATCGTTCTTAAGATCGCCAGGTGTTAGATATGTTTCCCAAGATTATATTCGACAAAACATTTATCTTCCACTTGAAAATGTTATTACTTTGGCCAGTAGTTTTTCTGAAAAATCCATGAAAGATTTTGCAAATGCTACTCGGGAATATTTAAAATTCTTGAAAGAATGGGCAAATTCGGAAGATACTATGACTCCATCATCGGTTGAATATGAAGATATGTCATTATATGGTGGAAATTCATATGAATTTTATGGTGGACTTAGAACATTTAAATTAAGCCAGATTTCAGATCAATTTTCAAGAGGATTTTTAATTAGCAAACTCCGATATGGTATGACCACATCTATTAAAGACTTGGATTCATATAAATCTGACCAAGAAACCATGACTGCCAAGATTGTTGGAAGAGAAATTAACAATATTAATTCTGTAATTGATAGTATGGTTAATAACTATGTAGAATTGGAAAATTTCCCGATCAAAAAAGATCTATTTACAAAAGTAATTAAACACAACTTGGAAGGTATTATTGAATTGAAACGTGCAATGCAAGGTTTGGATTATTTTATTACCAATTATCAAACCGATGTAATCAATAATGATGATGGTATGAAAACTGTTGCTGAATTATTGAAAAAAGTTGTTATTGATCGGGAATGGATATCTCCAACTTTTGATAAACAACTCGAAGAATTTTCGAATTTATTCCAAATGGAGTCTATTTCGGTTCAAAATAATGGATTTACTGTGCAATCGGTCCAAGGAGCGCCACCTATTAATATGAGTAAAAACAAATATTATTCTGATAAACTCCCAACATGTGTACCGGAAAATAAATACAAAGTATTAGGTGAAGAAATTCCAGTATTAATGTTTGCATACGATCCGGCAAATGCCCAATACTTGCCAACTTTGGAAAATCCAAACAGAGGTGCCGAGTTTATTAGGTCCCAACAAAATGTTGTTAATTTGTACGGAGGATTGGAAGGCCATCCTCACACTAAAAAAAATAGAAATACATTATTGTCAAATGATAATTCTAGTTATAATCCAAATCAAGGTGGTGCAGTTAAAAACGCAAGTGCGTTTAGATTAGTAGAAGAAGGTGCTACTCCAATTCAAGATAACGAAATTCCAACTGTTGAATTTTTAGACAAAGAAAAACAAGATTCGTTATACAGTCTTGCAATTGCAAAACTTACTAAGGCAGTAGATAACATTGGAATTATGAAGAATTTATTCTCAATATTCCAGAGTATTGATAATTCCTATAAAAACAAAAATAAAAATCCAGTTATGAAATTAGGCGAAATTTATAAAAATATTCGAAAGTATATAATTTATACCACTATGTATCCTGTGATTTATAAAGTTGGTGGTGGATGTTGTGCATCTCATATTGCAAAAAGAGATTTTGGTAATAATATTGTATCACCTTATCAGACTACCGAATCATCATTTAGTTTATTGAATAATTTATTAGACGCTGGAACTTATGCATTTTTAAATAATAATAAAGCTGCCAATACTAATAAAAATTATACTCCATATCAAGACCCAGTTAGTTCTGGAGCTTTTAAATTTTCCAAAGAAAATACATTATTAAGAGCTACTTTAAATACATATATTTATGAATCCGATTTATTATTAAGTATTGGATTAAAGGCTGTATTTTCAAAAATTATGAATGTTTTAATGTATAACAAATTCTTGAATAGTTCTAACGATAAAAATAAATTGCCAATTCAGCGATTAAAAACTATTTATGGTGGTAACTTGGAAGTTGAACCTATGGATAGAATTCCAAATATTGTCAATGATAATATGGAACTTTATTTGCGACTATTTTTATTGGTTAAATTTTACAAATATCTATTCTTTTCAGATGATGATACTAACGGAGCACCATTAATCAATGTTTATAGAAATTTAATTGGATCATCATATAAAATTGCAATGTTGCCAAGTATTGGTGCAAATAAATATGATAAAATTATGAAAGTTGCATTTTTGAAAAACTTTTCTCAATATCAAAGCAATGATTTCCTTCCAGGTTTTATTGACCAATGTAATGTTTTATTGGAAAGAGAAAATGGAAAAACTTTGCAAGAAAAAATTCGAAATGTAATATATGGATTTGTAAAAGAAGTAAATTACAGATATGGAATTGTTAAAACTGATGAAATTAAACAATATATGCAACAACAAGAAAAAGAACAATTCCCTCAATATACTTTGGATAATTTAAATAATACAGCAAAAGAAATTGATTCCAATTTTTCACTTGCCAATTTATTAGATGGAGAATCCGAGTCTTCATATAATTCTATTGTTCCTTCCGATACGTATCCTGTATCTATGACTGGTATTCGAACATTCGATATTAAAGACTCTAATTATGATCCACTATCTATTATTTCAATTATGCATAGTTTCAGAATGAAAATTGAATTGTTGCTAAATGAAATGGATAATGTTTATGAAAATACTGTTACTACTAATCCAATGAGCAATCCTTCTCTTTCATACAGTCAAAGAGTTGGATTAAGAGGAACTATCTTTTCAATTCAAAACAAACTTAAAATGGTTACAAATCCATATGAAAAATTAAATGTTCTTGTTTCGTCTTTTGAAAATATTAGTCAATCTGGAACTAATATGACAAATACTAGTATTATTGAATATAAAGAGTTGGTATTTGCACCGGCCAAACTATTGTTTAAAATTTATGTTAGACTGGCAGCCAATATTAACATTTTTGGAAATATCAAATATAACAATTTAATAAATCTTAATTTAAATATTTACAATTTATCATCCGTACTAACCGACTTGGTATCTGTAACGGAAGGAGAATCAATTCCTAAATTGGATTTTTCAACACTTGCAAGAGTTTGCAACAAAACACTTTCGACTGTTATTAATTTACACAATCAATTAAAAGCAAACTTTAATGATTTAAACAATGTAAATAATTTTATGAATGTTTTAGTTCAAATGCATAATGATTTGTTTAAACGAGAGGGAATTGTTATGTCCAATATTAATTACGATTCTTTATTTTTCAATCCAATTTGGGAATATGATGAATCTCCCAGAGTTGCATTTAGCAATAATGAAACAGCTAATAACAAATACCTATGTTTGGCTCCGGCATTATTAGGCAATAATTATATAAGAATTCCTCATCCGGCAAAATATACGGAAAAAAATGATAATGACAAATACCTTTCAATTGCATTTGAATTATTCGAAAAAGGGTTCCCAATTAAAAATAATATTCTATCATTTGAATACACTTTATTTATGATTTACCAAATTTTCTTTGAAAAACAAAATGGTTTAGGTTATAGGAAATTATTCGAAAGTTTCACTAGTGTAGCAGGAAATAGTGAAATAACTCCTGAAAAGACATTATTGGAAATGAATATACAACAAGTTTTCGATAAAAATAATCCATTTAGCGACAAAATGTACTTATTATACAAGTATATTACAACTTACCGAGGTAAGGCAGTTTTAATGACAGATGATTTCTCAGAATTGCCAAGTTCGTATATTGAAGATATTAAAAGATATGCTCCATTACTGATGTTATTATTAAAACATTATGCAAGATCTGGATCAATTGCAATTAAGGCAATTATGAATAAAAAATTGCCACAAAATAATGCCAATTATTCGGTATATGGTGGATTAAACATTGTAGGAAATATATTTACATTCTTGACCAATGATGCATTAAGAGGTCATAAAGGAATAATTGGTGGTGATGACAAAAAATTAATGAATAAAGTTAATGACGAAAAAATAAGAAATTATCTGAACAAATATAAGGAAAAAATGTATTTCTTAAATTCTGATGGTAGTCAAAAGAATATTCAAGAATTATCCATTGTTGTTGAATATTTGAAGCAACTTAGAGAAATTATTAAATCATCTGGTACAATTTTAAAGAAACCAATTTCATTAGTTCCAGTTAAAACCAATATTGTTAAATTGGACAGATATACTTTATACTTAGTTGCAAAGTATTATGGACCTATTAAATCAAATCTGAAAAATGTTATGAGAACATTCCTGAAGTTTATCGATACAAATAAAAAACTTAACAATGATAGTCTTTCTAAATTATCGGGTGGAAATGATAATTCTTCTTTATCCACAGGAGTTTACGAATTTACGTTTTCTTTTAACAATTATCTTACCAAATATTTCAATCCAAGTTATAAAACAGCTAATAAAATTGTTCAAGGATTTGTTACTAGTATTGTAGTTGGAAACTCAGGATGTTTAAGTATTTTCGCAGATAAATATTTGATCAAATTGAAACAAGAATATAATTCGGATGTTTTTAATAAAAATCTTTCAATGATTAAAGAAAAAGGTTATGAAGGATTTGAAGGATATGATAGTATACCACCAATTAACGGAGGAAATCAATTGAAAATTCTTAAATTCTCCAAAAAAGATTTAAATCCGTTATGTTTTTATTTATGTGAAATGTACACACTTTTGCATATCCTTAAAAACCGTTTGGATATACCAAATATATATGTTTATTCAGGATATGAAGAATTATTTGAGATGTTACAAGCCAATCCATCTATCTATACATTTAATATTAGATACATGGTAGAAAATATTTTATATAATGTCATTAACGATTTTGCTTATTCCAATAATAACGCTGTATTATTTGTTGAACAAAATTTGAAAATCATTGAAACATTCTTAAAACATATAGTAGAAGGAAGATTTTATAATTCCAATATTCAAGAAAGTTCCAAGAATTATATTGAAAAATTGCTAACATGTCTTAATAGTAAAGAATTTATTGTGTCCAATGCTATAACTAAAAGAATAATACTTGATCCTGTTCAGTGTGAATTTTTAATTAACACAAGAGTATTTAAAAATATTGAAGGAAAACAAAGGTATTTTGAAGATATTCCAAACTTGGAATTTGGAATTAATTATAATCTTTCCAAGAATGTATTAATTGAATTCGATAATGTAATGCAAATCGGCCAACTAGATGATTTATTGAACCAAATTAATAGAGGCCAATCATACGACTATTCTATATTTGACCAATATTGCAATTCAAATTTCCGCAAATATCTTGGAGATAAATCATTAATTGACGATAGTTTGTTATCAATTGGAACTATAGCTTCTTGTGTATACAAAGATGTTTTATTAAAGAATGTATATACTATTAAACAATTAAACAGACCAGAATTGAAAGGTTTGGACAATCTTGAAATTGTTAAAAAATACTTGGGTGGATTTTATTATGGCGCTATTGATGAAAAAGTTAAATCATTGGCAGCATCGGATAAAAGCAAATATATTAATGTTGATAAAATATATTCATTTATTCCAAGAAACGACACATTCCAATTTGCATCTAAAAATACAAAATTATATGTCAGAAACGTTCATTCATACCTTAATAAGCAAACTAAGAAAATTATCAATATGGCAAATGCTTTATCAAGTCGGGATATTAATCAAAGAAGTTCTTATATTGACACCATTCCGGAATATTTTGTATCTTTCTATGAAAGAAATTTCATTTCACCATTAAACAAATTTATTGAAGCTTTAAAGAACCGGTACAATAACAAACTCAAACTTGACGATAGTAAAGAAGTTACCAGTGATGAAATATTGGAAAAGGTTAAAAGTACTTCCGTGATGGTATATAATAAAAATAGAATTAAATCAATTATAATAAATTCGTTAAGTTCCAAGAATGATTTATTATATACCATGATGGCATATATTCTATTTCTTAAAAAGAATGAAATAACATCAAAGGAAGAAATTATGAACAATTTTCCAACTTATGAAGAATTTAAATCTATTTTGGAACCTAATTTCCCAGATGATCCTGCCGTAAATCCAATTAGAGAAATGTTTTTTGAATATATGGAGTCCGATGGTTGGAATATGATATGTTCCAGATTCTCCGATTTAATTCCAATTGTTGATCAATCCGACTATTTATTAAAACAAAGTATTATGGACAATTTCAGATATGAAGTAAATTCTGAAGTAAATTCACTTACACAAGATAATGATTTAAAGGATGAAAATGGCAAATCTTTATCGAAATTCACACCATTACCTGGATCATCTCCAGAACAAATTATTGATGGATTATTAAAAGACCAAATACCATTTGGAAGATTAAACTTCGATGGTTGGACTTCTACAGAAGTAGTTGCATTGGTAGAAAAATGCAATTATTTGTACAGAAAGACTAGGAACAAACAATTTAATATACTAATTAGTATGGTAGTCCGACGAAAACCTAGATTTATTTTTGACAATAGTACTAATAGCAGAATTTCTCTTGGAACTAGCGATGATATTGAACTTCTAGAAAAGAGACAAATGAGTATATATAAAACCCTGAAAAGAGAATATTACATAGTTGAAAACTCGGAGAGTTTCTTGAACTATTTCAGAAGCATATTTGATTCTGAAAAAAAACAATCTTTTGGCAAAGCAACAACACAAGATTTAGTAGATTTCATTTTAGGAAAGAAAACAAACTTGGAAAATTGCGAATATTCTGAAATTGAAGATTCGGATTATTACTTATCCCCATCAGAAGAATTTATTATAACTTGCATTGTTTACATTTTACGATTTAATGTAAACTTTGAATTTAAGACATCTGGCGATTCTCTTGTTAAATCCAAGTTGGATGAAGTTATGAATGATAACAAACTTAGCAAGATTTGCAAAATTATATTTGCAGCAAATATCTCCAATCCGGCCAGTTTAAATACATTGGCGCAATTTAATGATGAATCATTGGAGGAAAATCTTTATGGATTTGCCAATTTATCATTTATTAATAATGTTGATAAATTAATTACACACTCCAACTTATCTGGAAATTACCAACCTTTGCCTTCTGTATCGTTTGACATGCATGAAGATGGTCATGTTAATAAGTTAATTGAAAAACTTAATTTCCAACCTATTGATGAGGTAAATATGCATGTTTATAAGAAATTAAAACACATTTTAGATGAATTCGGTAGTGATTATAAAAGCAAATTTGAGGAAATAAAGAAAGATGTTATGAATGAATCATTTAGATGGGATGAAGAAGATAAATTAATAAAAGATAAAATTATAAACATTTTGCAGTATAACAGAGAAGAAAAATTATTAAATGGATATTTGAATTGGAAGAAACAAAATAAGACAATTGAAAAAATAAATAAAAGAGATATTAACAACAAATTTAAATTCTTTGTCAGTGTTGATTCTATACCTTTCTCATTTTTGACAAAAATTAAAAGTTACAATTTGGGTTTAATTGCTGATGATAATTTATACGATCCGGAATTTGTTATGGGTATTGAACAAAGAACTCTTGCATTTAAAAACTTGCTATATGTAATGACCGGACGTAAATATTTCTTAGCCGATACAATTTATTTCAATGATAAATCCGAGTTGAAGATATCCGACTCTTTGTCATTCAAAGAAATGTATAATGTATTTCCAGAAGAAAAAACTAAAAGACTTGATATTAAATCCAGTAGTGAATTTTACGGAAAAGGAGAAATATCCGGAGGAGCACCTAATTATAATCCAATTACTGGTTCAACAATATCTGCCGATACGTTTCCTGCTATATTTAATGCAAATGTTTATAATCTTAATTTCAATACGATTAATGATATGGTTAATAGTAAAAAGTTTGGATATAAAATAGATCCAAATCAATATTATCATAGTTTCATTTTTGCTACGGTAAACAACAGATACTACAATACTTTCTCAAATTCGGGATTTAACAATGAATTTAGAGTATCAGATATTGCCAGTAATAATTCAATAGATGTTAACGGAACATTCCAATCTACATCAGGTATTGATTTGAAACTGGGTGTTAATGATGCTACATATTTAAAGAGAATGAACAAATTAGTAGAATGTGCTTCATCAATATATTTAGCACTCCAAGATATGTATGTCGAAACTGGTATATCTGTTAGTTATATGGAAAAAGCATCAGTAAATAATATTGATAATTTCAAATACAAACAAGATTATCTTAAACTATATTCGTTTGCAGTAGATTCTGTTCCAGGATTATTTTCTGTGACAAGAAATGGAAATGTTAACAACATTATTTATAATAATAACAGTATAAGCAGAACTGGATTGGGAACATCGTGTGCAAATATTAAAGATTTACTGTCATATGTAAACGGTGATAAATCCGGATATTTAGATATGTTTAATATGTTTTTAATGGACAACAAACATCACCGAGTTTCCGATAAAGACTTGCCAATTTATGAATTATTTACAAGTTCTTCTCAAATGCCTAAATCAGGAGTATCTACGTATATTCAAAACATTGGAGATTTAACCAAATATTTGTATGAATTGGAAATGAAAGATAATTTTACAATGCTATTTCCTGCCTTAAGAAATCTAAAATCACCAAAAGGAAATTTTGTTATTTCATTTACAGGAGCATTAAATAATTATATTATGAAAAATTTGAAAAAATCAAAATCAAGTATTTATAATATTGACCAAAATGTAGTTAAAGGATTAACAGTTGCAGTTTGTACAAATTATCCTCCTGGGTTATCATTCTTTAACAATCCGAAGAAATTAATGATTGCAGGAAATATGGTTCAAGAAGATTATATGTTTGAACAAGCAGTTGGTTTAAAGAACTATATTGTATTAAATGCCAATCATTCATTAGTAAACAAATACTTAAATAAATTGATAAAATCGGCAAGATTGGTTAGAAATAATGATAAATATATTTATGCTCAAAATGTATTAGAACTTGGAATATTCCCAATTAATATACATGCTATGTTAAGAGAAATTCCATTGGCTGGATTGTATAATTCCAACTCCGACTTTTACATGATTGTAGATTATATCCGCAATGGATTACCTAATCTTGCAAATACTAGTGAAAATATAGAACAAATTGCAGAACGTAAAATATTATTAAATCCATTAGGAAGAAACTTTGTTTGGAACGATCCTAGAACAATTCCTTATAATAAATTATTACGAATAAATACAGCATCTTTCCCACATTTGCATTGTAATGATTACTTTGTTATTAAAAACAAAATATCATATGCTGTATCAGGAACAGGCCCAGGAGTATTCTTTTATTATGAAGATGGGGACTTTAGATTATCCCAAATTCCAAATAATGCTAATTTTCCTATGTTTGTACAGCAGGGAAATCTACAACTTAATAACGGGCTTCCAATTGGAACACCGAGATATAATGATCTTGGATTTTTGTATAGCAATAGAATTATTAATAAATTGGCATACCAAAATGCTTTAAACAATAATAATCCTCAAGGGTTGAATTGTTATTACAAAAATCAAGGAAGAGTAAGTTTCTCATCTGCACAAAATACAAATCTAGCAAGAAGAGTATATGGACCTTGGCATGGAGTTGATAAAAATCTTTACCAACCACTACTTGCATTAAATATTCAATCCGAATTAATGTTCAAATTATTCAAAGAAGAATATAAGAAATCACTTGATAATGAAATTTCGGATTCCAAAGTTTCACTAAGTGAAGGAATTATGTCAATTATGTAAAATTTACTATGAAATTATAATTATTTTTTTTTTGTACAAATACAATATTCATTCAAAGGTCGGACAAACTAGGATGGAATTTAAAACATACAAAAATACCCAATCATTGCATCAACTAGCACATGATGTAATGTTAAATATGATGACAGAAACAATACCGTTTGGTATGCAACATGTAAAAGTATTAAAAGTTTATGATGGTGATACTATGTGGGTATGTTCGGAAATTAATTCAGATATCCGGTTTAAAATCAGGTTTGATAAAATTAATGCTCCGGAAATACGTAAATCAACTCCGGAAGTTAAAAAAAAAGCATTAGAATCAAAACAATTTGTTAACCAACTATTGGAAAATGAAATAGTTTTAGTTAATCTTACCAGATTTGGATCATTTGATAGGTATATTGGAACTATTTATCCAACTAAAGAACAATGGTTAAAAGTTATATCTGAATCAGATTATATGAGATTTATTGGTAAAGCCAATAAAATGGAAGGCAATATGGAATTAAATGATTATATGATACTTGGCGGGTATGCAATAAAATATAAAAAATAATAGTATTCCGAATTTGTAATTGTAATTGTAATTGTAATTATAAATTTGAATTTTTTTTAGTAAAAAACAAACAATATGGATTATTCATTAAATATTTCTGTTGATTATCCAATTTTTACATTCAAAAATGTAAAATATGATTCTGATAATTTTCCATTATCTGTCAACACCACTATTAAAACAAAAAATTTTACTACTACTTATTTAATCCATATTGATATTGTAGATGATTCTTTATTCGATGTCATAAATACATCAAAAATATCGGTTACATTGTCCAATCTTTCATACAATTACGATATTAAAATTAAATTATTTCTTTATTGCGAATATGAACATTATCCGTTTAATATATTACTGGGCGAGTATATCGATTATACAAAAATTTATCATAATTCGTTAAATGTAATAAAATTAATTAAAAATAAATCTGCCAAGAAATAAAATTATAATACCATAATTATATTTTTTTTTGATTTATTTTTAATACAAATATAATTGCATTAAAAATGATTAAAACAGAAGGCATATTTAGAAATTTTAATCAAGGAAATATTAAAATATTTAGATCTCCTCGGTATCAATCTGCAGTTTGTTATAATAATCCAATTAAGTTAATTAAAAAAGAAACTGTTAATATTGCAAATGATAATAGTACTGGTATTGGTACTGGTAATAGTATACAAAAGGAATTGTGTATTTCATATAATATTGCCAACTTTACTATTCAATTGATTTCGTTAATTATTAATTATATTAAAAAAAACCCCAGACAAGAAATTTCCAAAAGAATCCGGAATGGTAATATTAATATATTAAAAGAAATTGATGACCAAATTTCACGGTATTTTAATCACCATACTATTGATGACAAACATTACAAAAAATTGGAAGAAGAAATTAAATCAAAATTCCATGTAGACATGCCAAAGTTGGCATTATTAAAGCAATTTGAATTGAAAAACAAAAATATAACATTTGTTTATGGTCCCAATGACACTTATGCAATTTATTACAATTTTGATAATGTCAATAAAATGTTGCTTAGTTGCTATTCGGAAAGAATTAAATACTTGTTGGTGAATTTAAAATTGCCCTTATATGATGTGTGTTATTATGCAATTAAATTATACAATATGAAATCTCATAGTGGGTCCAATTGGAGTCCGGATAAAAGTTATCCAAATTTGAAAGATTATAAAAAAAATGGATGGGGTATAATAGAATGCTTTGCAAGTGTCTTTAACAACCAAAATTTCTTACAAGCTTTAGATAATCCGGATGAAGAACCTGTTGTTGATTACGTATTTGGCTTAACACCTAATCCAGCATTAGGAATAGTTGGAACATTTCCAGAGTCACTTCCGATTTATATTGATAAATTATCTGAACAAACCGATCAAATACTTTTATTAATAAATCCAGTTTATACTGAAGAAATAATAACAGAAGCTTTCCAAGTTGCAGATAAAATGTATAAAAATTATCCAGATTTGACAATTAAAGTATTATTTACAGTGCCATATTGGGATGATTTATACAATACTTCTCGCTTTTTAAAAATTATTAATAGTTTGAAAAGCAAAAATTGCCGAATAGTTTGGCAATTAAACAAAAGAGATATTGTTCGGAATTTCAAGACAGAAATGGATATACCACTTCGGTATTATTCCGGATATATAATTCAAGATAAAAAAAATTAAGTGATTAATTATGATTTATTTTTTTTTTCACAAAGATCATTATAAAGATCAATAAAATTGGATATTTTATACGCGTGATTATCCAACTTGGCAATATCTACATTTAGCAAATCTATCAATAATTCCAGACATTTTGTTTCCGAGTATTCATTTGATAATTTATAATATTGCGGTATTACAAGATACATTTTGTTCATTAAATTAAGTGTTGTTTGGTTGCCTAAATCGGAATGCCGGGTAAACAACATGTTTTCCAATTCTTCTTTAATATCTTCCAACTTGAAACATTGGATATTTCCAATAAAATGGTTTTCAGGCCTTGGCAAAATTGTTGGATTTTTTGAAATATAAATTGTATTCCATAAATTATTTGGAATCAAAGAAGTATAATGAAACATTCGTATGTAGTATTTTTTGTTATTAATTGTAACATATGCTGGAACCAAATGTCTGCAAATATTGCAACAAGATCCAGTATGGTACCTGTTTCTATGACCAAGTTTTGTATTTGTACATTTGACATTATCAGGTACACTATTACAGCTAATTGCAATTGTTATCATTAATTTTTTATATTAATTTTTAATCAAAAAAAAATAATACATAAATTAATCTCTTTTTTTTCTTCGGCGAGACCAAAGTTTGGAATTGTAACCTCGATGCGCTAATGAAACATATTGGTCGGAATCGTTTTTAAGCCAGCCATGTTGGAATCGTTGGATTACACCACCAGGATCTCTTGCAAGTCTTTTTGGTGTAATTACTAAACCCGGCCGAGTATTGTTAGGATGAATTATTGTATTCCGGAGTTCATATTCGGATTCGTCTCTAACAACATAACGTCCGCATTTATCAATATAAACATTATCTTGGACAAACTCAGAAAAATTCATTATTGGATATCCAGGGTCAGGTCGGTCAGGATATTCGGAAAGTAAATATTGATTAAAAGGGTCAACTTGGCCATAATGGTGTTGATCCCAAGTTGTATCATTATAATTAATTTTGAATTTATAATTCATTTTATTTAAGAAATTAAAAACATATTAATAAATAAAATGATCAAAGATTTGACAGGTAAAATCGTACAAATCCGGGATAAAGATTTTATATTTTCTACCGATTATTTGGATATTTCGCAATTTGGCAACTGTACATTTGTTCCATTTATATCAAGTTCAAATTCCAATTCCAATTCTGATTCCGATTCCAGTTTAGATTCTATAACTGGTGTTAAAATCTATTATGGTGTAATGAATACACTTGCCAAAGTAATGAATTGCAATGTCCGGGATTCGTTAAATGAATATTTGGAAAAAACAATTACTATAACAGTTGAAATTAAAAAAATAATGACAAAAACAAAAGATCCATTTTTGGGAATTATACCTGCCAACTCGGTAGTAGTTGTGTTAAAAAAAATAAAATAAAAAATCCAACCAATAAGACCTTCAAATAAAATAAGATCTAATAAAAATACAAAAATAAAATTTAATTGATAATAATTTTTTATACATAAACAAATGTCATTATACATTGCAACTGATGGAAGTGCATACAAAGGAAAAGCCGGATCCGGGATAGTATTTTATTATCACAATGAAAATAAAATGAAATCTTACAGATGTGAATTGCCAAATATTGAATTTTCTAATACCGGAAAAAAGGTTTCTATTGATGTTTATGATGCCAGTGAAAATACCAAAATTCATACAATGGAGTTTTTATCTGGCAATGTAAAGAGGCCAACTAATAACCGAGCAGAACTATTTGCAATTTACACCGGATTGATATTATTTGAGAAATTTAAAACAAACATGGAAAAGTTGGAAAAGTTGGAAAAGTTGGAAAAGTTGGAAAAGTTGGAAAAGTTGGAAAAGTTGGAAAAGTTGGAAAAGTTGGTAATTATTACTGATTCCGAATATTCCAAATACATCTATACTGGAGGATTTATACAAGGCTTGTCAGATGAAGAAATATTGGAGAAAAAAAATGGCGATATTATTTTAATGACAGTAAAGTTGTTTAAACAATTATCGGTATCGGTCGGATTTAAACATGTTTATTCTCATAAATCCCAGCGAGATATTAATCAATTATCTGGTTTTAATTATTTAATATATACTCTGAATCGGGAAGCTGATCGGATATCTTCTTATAAACAATATTAATAAATTATAAAAAAAATAATATTTTTTTTTACAAATTGGCAATGTTTTTATATTCCATAATTGGTTTACTTAATTTGTTAAAATCGACTCTTTCCATATAAATTGTATTTTCAATTTCTTGAATTGGCCGGTAAACAACCAAAGGCCGTAGACCTTTATTTATTTCTGCTCGGGCAATATCAGCAGTACTTGATAGTTTGATATAAGTTTCTCCATTTTCAACATAAGTGGATTCCGGATTAATATTTTTTTTATCCGATTCAGGAAGTTCTTTTATGTTAACCAATAATTCGTTAGCCGGCAAGTACGTTTTAAAAGTAGATGATATATTATCAATAATATAAGTTGTAGCATTGGAAATTTCGTATAATGAAGCTTTGTCAATAGTAAGCCGGTTTTCTTCCGGGATAATAACAACATTCATAAAATTTTGTTCCATTTTATATATTTATTTTAATTCAATTTTTTATAATAATAATTCGATTGTTCTAATTGAAATAAATATTTACTTCCATCGATAGCAGATATTGTATGATTCCGGAAATCTTTCCGATTGTAGCAATTATGTTTCATTAAGTAATTTACAAACTCGGAAGAATATGGTGATTTATTTGATTTATGAAACATTACAATGAAATATCCCATTCTAGAATTACCTGGAGTATAAGCATCAATTTCAATAATTTCTTTATCCGATTGTTTATCAACCTTTTTCATTATTGCAATTAATTTATCCAACCTGGAGTCATTTCTTTTTTCCAACTTTTCCAACTTTTCATCATTATTTGGTTTTAAACAGAAAATAGATATCTTAGTTGTATTTTCAACTATGCCGGTTTTCAATAAATAATAGTTCCAATTATTGAATTGCGATTCCATGTAGAACCAAACTCGGGAGAAACAGATAACTATAAATATAAATATCTGAAATATTTTTGATTTAATTTGTTGAAGCATCTTTTTTAATTTAAAAATATTAATTATTATAAAAAATATTTTTTACTAATTAAATAAATAACATGGATAATCTTAAATATCAAGGTAAAAATGCATATTTAAATCCTATTAATGTTTTAATTAAAAATACCAATCAATACTATGATTCTAAATCAATTGACAATCCTGGGTATAAAAAATTATTAGAATTTATAGACAAGCATAGCGAATCTGGAACATTGGAAAAAAAAGATGCAAATTTTATAAATGTTGCAACATGTAAATATCATAAATTTCTCCAAACTGAAATAAATGAAATTTACAATATTTATAAAACAATTATATATCATTCATATTTGGCAAATGAAAAATTAAAAGATAAAACCAATATTGATGAATATGGTAATGAATATGGCAATGAAAACAATGAAAATAATGAAGAGTTGCAATATAAAAAAAAAAGAACTTTTCCAATTAGATCCATCCCATTTCCATTTGCCGAAATATCTAATACTTTTTATGCTGTTCCTTTTTACGAAATAAATATTGAAAATGAAATAGAAACAAATAATGACAATACTTGGAATATTAAAAAAACTTTTGGAGATAAGTATTTAAATCAAATATTAAAAGAGGTATGTTTATTAATTTGCAAACAATATACATCAATTAATGAAATGTCAATTGGAGTATTTATTCGGGAAATAAATGGAAAAGATTTATGTATTAAGTTAATGTTTCCAAGTATTCATGCCAATTTAAATGCAAGATATAGGATACAATCAATTATTAATGATTGCTTTAAAAATAAAAAAGTAACTATATTTCAACCAAAATATAATGAAATTGGATTATCTGGATTTTATTTGGAAGACAAATCTTGGGAATTATATGGTACGTATAATTATGATGAATATGATGAATATGATGATGATGAAGATGATGAAGATGAAGATGAAGATGAAGATGAAGATGAAAAGAATAATAAAAAAAATTATAGTTTGAAAAAATGTCATTATACTGATCTGATGTTTGTTAATAATGAAAATATTAATTTTACCAAGTTGTTTTCATTAAAACAAAAAAATAATTGTAAAAAAAGAAACAAAGTTAAAGAAATTAATGATGATTATGAAATTATAGAAAATAATACAGAGTATAAAGTTACCGACAATTATTGGACAGAAAAAGACGAACAAGAACGAAATTCGTTACTTATAAAATTCAACGGTAATTCTATTAATTCATATAATCCATCTTATATTGATTTAATGTTGGATTTTCTTCCTGCCAGCTTTTGGGAAGATGAAAGCAAATATCGGGAATTAATACGAAACTTTTCTGTTGAAAATGAAAAATATATTATTTTAAAATACCACTCTTATAAAAAATCTCCATTTTACCAATCATTCGAAGAAATTTGGAAATCTTATAATGTTGCCGAAAATATCAATTTAGAATACTATTTTCGATATGTTTTAAATTATTATGATTATGGTGTCAATTTGCGAAATAAATGTAAAGAAAAAATTGAATTCGAAAATAAATATAATAATTTTCTTGCTTACCGATTAAGGGAAATGTACAACAAAGGATATGGAAATATTAATAACGAAAATAATGCTGAAATTATATATTATTTAACAATAGGAAATTTCTATACTTGCCGGATTAATAAAACTCTCGTATATTACAAGTTTATTAATCCCAGTACTTATCATGGAAAAGGTGAAATCGGAAAGTGGATTAGAATGCAAATGGTACCAAAAGAAGTACCTTTGACTATTGTTAAGAAAATGGAACTTTTATATAAAAAGGTATTAAAACTTATTGATGTAGAGGCAAATGCTGAAATGTGTATTGATGTTAATGATTTTAATGCTAATACTAATAAAAACAAAACTAATTATACTTTTTTGATTAATAATATTAAAAAAAATCAACTTAAACTTGGAAATACTACCAATCAAAACCAAATTATTAAACAACTTGAAATTAAATATGACAACAATTTAATAACGCAACTTATGGATTCGGATAATCAGGTATTAGGAGTTCTAAATGGAGTACTTGATTTAGATTTAAAATCCGATAATCCTCAGCCAAGTTTGTGTGAAAATTACCCAAAATATTATGTTTCAAAACGAACTAATGCCAATTTTATTCCGTTTGATCCCAATAATGAGTATATACAAAAATGGTTTGAAATATTTAATGATATATTTCTGGAAGATGATGTTCGAGAATATATCTGGTTTCGAAGTAGTACTTGTATTGATGGTGATATTCAAGTAATGGATACATTACAAGGTGTTGCTGGTGGTTGCAACGGAAAGTCGGCATTTTGCGATAATTTACTTTATGTACTTGGCAATTATGGTTCAAAATTAAATATTAATTTATTTACTAAAGGAACACAATCAGGTTCTGCCGATCCGGATTTGATGCAACTATGGGGTGTCCGAGGTGGTTTTGTTGCAGAAACAAATAAAAATGATGAATTAAATTCGTCCAGGTTAAAGACTGTTACTGAAAAATTCAAAACTGGAAGAAAACTTTATAATGATAATGAAACATTCTCAGCGGCTGTTACATCATTTATATTTAGTAATTATCCGTTAAGAATAACTGAAAATGATTATGGTACGTGGAGAAGGTTGTCTTATTACAAATTCAAACGTGTATTTGTAGAAAATCCGGATCCAAATGATGAAAATGAAAAACCAATAAATGTGGCATATGCAACTTTGGCAGAAAACAACCAAAATGCTGCTGATGCACTTTTATCAATTTTAGTACATTACCGGGTAAGATTGCAAAAAGAATATAATGGCGATTTTAGTAAAGTTCGGTGTGAAACAATAGAAACAGAAACTAAAAACTTTCAAAAAGATCAAGATACTATTTCCAATTTTATTTCACAAAATATAGTTGTTTTGCAAGGCCACAAACTTGGACAAAAAGATATCCGACCTGGAATGGAAGAAGAAGTTAAGAATTTTTATGAAGAACATGGTATAGAAATTT
>Ga0102940_1000376_pt1 | contig 30713 bp, 21 predicted proteins | sample SalPonR2_C_D1_MG_FD_78215 | JGI IMG/M metagenome (GOLD analysis project Ga0102940, IMG submission 78215) | Salt pond soil microbial communities from South San Francisco under conditions of wetland restoration - Salt Pond MetaG R2_C_D1_MG | ecosystem: Environmental > Aquatic > Marine > Intertidal... | reverse complement strand
GCAAACCAGGGGAACTCGTCAGAAGGCAGTGAGGCTGGAACACATCCCCCTTCCTGTTTGAAGCAGCCGATTTCAAACACATGGCCATGGGGGTTGGCAAATGCATGTAAAAACCTGCCGTTCATTTTCATGCGGTTGTCAGGTGTTGTCACCGTATGGCTGCAGAAGCGGCAGACAATAACCGGTGAATCGGCAAACCCTGTGCCGGGTTTTTCCTGAATTTTTGCATCCAATGCTGTTTTGCAGATGATAGGCATAACTATTAATGGCCTGTTATCACCGGTTCTTATGGATGTGGTACAGGGTGGCCCCCACCGGTGCAAAGGACAGCAGCACCATATTGATCCAGGGAATGAGAAACAAAACACCAAATCCCATGTGGAACCATACGGTGCGGCCCAGAAACCGCAACCGGTTTCTAAACGGCATCATCTTTCTGGCCGGCACCAGGTCTGTATTGTCCCAGGCCAGAAACACACCGGCTGTGACAGCCGATAAAACAAGGATGACTGGTCCCAGGGGGGTAAACAGACCCAGAACCGAAATCCCTAAGGTGATGATCACGGGAATCACGGCCCTGGGAATTTCCTGGACCACCAGATAGACAAAAAAAGAGGGCAGCGATGTATCAGCATAGGAAATCTCCCTGCCCAGCACGATTTTTTCCGTGACCCTGGACATGTAGTCCATAATGAACACACCAAAAAACAGCTGGGCCGCCAGGTAGGCCACCACCACGGCTACGCCGGCCAGCAGCAGGGACAATATCCAGGATACCAGATGCCAGATATACACCATCATCCCTTTTTCCGGCATCTGCCAGATCAGGGACAAAATGGCATCATGCCAGAAAAAGACCATGCCGGAAAACAGCAGTGACAGCAGCAAGACAATGACAAACCGCAGCAGTCCAAGCCATAGAAGCCGGGGGTGTTTTGCGGCAAAGAAAACACCCTGAATATTATATTTCATGCCGGAAAAAAAATCCATGGGCCAGCCTTGCATCAGTGCATAATCATACTTACTTGTGTACTATAAAAATTAGCTGCATCAAATTCAAGGAGATTTTTTGATGGCAATTTATTATGTGGATGGCAGATTTGTTCCCAGCCATGCGGCTGTGATACCGGTGGATGATCTTGCGGTACTGCGGGGATTCGGTGTATGCGATATCATGCGGACCTTCAACGGAATGCCCTATTTTCTGGATGAACACATCAAACGGCTCATGACCTCAGGAGAAAAAATCGGGTTGTCTCTGCCCTGGACCATGGCTGAAATAAAAGCCATCGTGAAAGAAACGCTGCATAAAAACAAACAAACAGATGAAGCCAATATCCGCATTGTGATAACCGGCGGTTCGAGTCCGGATTTTCTCACCCCCAGCGGCACCCCCCGGCTCATCGTCATGGTCACCCCCATCAAGAAACTGCCTGAAGCATGGTATACCAAAGGGGTCAAGGTGATAACCATTTTTCAGGAAAGGCCCCTGGCCGGTGCCAAGGTAACCGCATACATCCCGGCGGCCATGGCATTGAAACAGGCACAGCAGTCCGGTGCTGTGGAGGCACTTTATGTGAATACCCGAAACCAGGCCCTGGAAGGCACCACCAGCAATCTGTTTGCCTTTTTCGGCCAGACCCTTGTCACACCGCCGTCAAATGGTATTTTAAAGGGCATCACCCGGCAGCTGATTTTGTCACTTGCCCAAGATCTTTTCACAGTCGAAAAAAAACCGGTGCTGCTTGACCATTTGTTAACGGCTGATGAGGTGTTTATCACCGGCACCAACAAAGGGGTGGTCCCGGTGGTACAGATTGACGAAACAGTGATTTCCAGCGGCAAACCAGGAAAAAACACCAGAAGACTGATCCAGGCCCTGGACCGGCATGCCTGTGATTTTTCATCTGAAAAAACCCCTTAAATACCGGGGCACACTGTTGGCAAATCCGGTTTCGGAATGCAGGTGATCAGATAGGTGCTGTCATTGGTAAACTCTTTGTAGGCAACCGGGTCCATTTTTTGGATCACATCCGGACCCAAGTTGAAAAAATCCTGAAAAAAGGAGAAAAATCCTATTTGCTGAACAGGTGGCGCGCCATTTTTTCTTGCAGCAATCTGCCATACAACCGGTGTGTCTTTTGAGATCACGCTGTTGGAAAGAATCTCCAGCACTCTTTTTTCAATGTGGATACAGTTTTTTGTACCGGTTCTTTCCAGCCTGGAGGCAATATTCACTGACTTGCCGATGGCAGTGACAACCCGCCGGTTAAAACTGCCCAGGGGCCCTACAAGAGATGCGCCATGCGCCATGCCCGCCCTGAAGTCCAGGCCTATGCCATGGTTTTTCACAAGGGTATTGACCCGGTGTTCACGGTCCAGGGGATGACGGCCCAATTTTAATGCATGGATCTGGTTGAATATGGAGGCCAGGGCGATTGTCATAAGCATCAACCGTTCCGGAAGCCCGGACGGGCCATTTTTGTCCGGGGCATCAAATGATGCCATGTTTTCCACAAAAACCCCATCCCCTAAAAAATTGTCAACCCGGCACCCGTATGCAGCTGCTGTATCTGCTGTTATTTCATGGCACAGATTCAATACCAGAAAAAAATCCCTGGGGCTGAGGCTGTTTCTGACAATGCTTGAGCCCACCATGTCCAGGAAAGCATACACCCCGTTTGGTTCATTCATGGGGGGCATGTTCAGCTGCTTTGTTGTGACCGCCCCCACTGCCTTGAGATGGGTTTTGAGTTCATCAAGTTTCTGTATCTTTTCATTCAACTGGACAAAGGCCTGGCGCAGATTTCTTTCCTTGCGCCAGATGATTTTTGCCGCCCGCCGTCCCTTTGCCTGTCCCAGATGGACCAGAGAAGCGGTTTCAATGGCGCTGATAAGCATGTCAAACCGGGTTTTCAACTCAAGGCTATAGGTCTGGGTATGCCTGTCTTTTTCAAATAACCGGTGATCCACGGTGTTGTATACAATGGCCCCGTAATCAGGAATATACACTGACACAAAGTTGTCAGGTTTGAACCAGTGAATGATATCGAGGTTCACCTGAATATCTGACAATGTCTCAAACTGTCTGCCGTCATAGGCCATCACGGACAGGCAGCCCTCTGATGACTGCCGCATCTGCTCCTGGGGGATATGATCAATGAAAAGAATTTTTATGCCGTTGCCGTAATATTCCCCATGTTTTCGCATCACATGGGCGATGACCCCCTGTGTCTCCATCTGTCTGCCATACGCATCTTTGGCAAACAGCCGTATGGGGGATAAGTTTATCCAGCGCAGCAAAACAGGTCCAAAAAACGTAAACCCCAGGCCAGCCATTCCTGTACCGTCCAAATGGTGTACCACACCCCGGTCCCATTTATGGGGGGGCAGAAATTTTTCTCCGGTGTGATCTGTTCCATATACCACCCCGGCCAGCCTGGCTTGTAAAAGACGCCGGCTGAAACGCAGCAGCAGGCCCAGTACATGTTTTTTCCTGAAGGCAAGGCGTTCAAACCGATGGATATTTGGCAAATCTGTTCTCATTTTTTTATTGCCCTGTTTTGTGCACCACGCCGGCAACCGGATATTGTGTGCAAAGAGGGCCGAGAAAACCGGCAAGCGTTTGAAACAATTATATTTTATATATCGCAGCCGGTTTATAAAATCCAGCAAAAAGATAAAAAATCAACCGGCAGACTGTGGTTCAATAATTTTTTCCGGCGGTATCATCGGCTGTGAACAAAAACGGTATATTCAGACAATGGCTTTGAGGATTTGTTTGGTTTTGACAAGGGCTTTTGCCATCTGGTTTGGTTTATACCCCAGATCAAACTGAACACAGTGTTTTTTGACAAAGGAAAACCGGGCAATCTCATGCCATTTTTCTTCGAGCTGTTGGGGGGGGATTTTCATATGGGCGGCAGAAAAGGTCAAAACCAGTGTGGCAGGGTCTATATCCAGGCGCTGGATCCCCGCCTGGATGGCATAGACCCGGAGCATGATTTTCAAAAGCATGTTTTCCGCCTGCCGGGGCAGTTTTCCGTACCGATCGGTTAATTCCTTTTTTATGTCAGCAATATCAGATACCCTGTCCAGCCTGGAAAGGCGGCGGTACAGGGTCAGCCGCTGCTCAACAGATGCAATGTAATCTGCTGGAAACCCGGTTGATATCCCGGCATTGATCTCCGGATCCAGCGGCGGTGTATAGGCATCTCCTTTCAGATCATGAACTGCCTGATCCAGCAGCTTTAAAAACATGTCATAGCCGACGGCTGCAATATGGCCGGACTGGGATGCCCCAAGGGCAGTGCCGGCCCCCCGGATCTGCAGGTCTTTCATGGCAATCTGGAATCCGGATCCCAGATCCCTGTATTCCATGAGTGCGGAAAGCCGTTTTTTGGCATCTTTGGAAATCACGGACTCATCGGAAATGAACAAATACGCATACGCCTGGTGGTCCCCGCGGCCGATGCGCCCCCGGAGCTGGTAAATCTGGGCCAGCCCGAACCGTTCCGCTTTGTTTATGATCATGGTGTTGGCAGCGGGTATATCCAGGCCGGATTCAATGATGGTGGTACACACCAGCACATTGATCTTTCGGTTGACAAAGGCGAACATCACCTTTTCCAGGGCATTTTCACTCAGCCGCCCGTGGGCAATCCCGATCTGTGCTTTTGGCACCAGTTTTTGCAGATTTTCCGCCATCCTGGAAATGGTTTTGATGTTGTTGTGCACAAAAAACACCTGACCGTTCCTGGCAAGCTCTTTTTGCACTGCATCTTTTACAACCGCATCCTCATAGGTGGAAATATAGGACACAATGGGCTGGCGGTCTGCAGGCGGGGTTTTGATGACACTGATATCCCGCATGCCGGTCAAAGACAGGTGCAGGGTCCTGGGGATGGGGGTGGCGCTCAATGCCAGCACATCCACGGTGCTGCGCTTTTTTTTGAGAGTTTCCTTGTGTTTGACCCCGAACCGCTGCTCTTCATCAATGACCAGCAGTCCTAAGGACTTGAAATCCACATCCTTTTGCAGCAGCCGGTGGGTGCCGATAACAATGTCCAGGTGTCCCTGTGCCAGCTGTTTTATGATATGGGCCTGTTCTTTGCGGCTTCTGAAACGGGACAGGCAGGCCACATGCACAGGATAATTTTTGAACCGGTCCTGAAAGGTGGCAAGGTGCTGTTCCGCAAGAATGGTGGTGGGCACCACCACAGCCACCTGTCTGCCGTCGTTGACCGCCTTGAATGCCGCCCTTACCGCCACCTCGGTCTTCCCGTACCCCACATCCCCGCACAAAAGCCGGTCCATGGGGGTGTCAGATTCCATGTCCAGATGCACATCATCAATGGCACTAAGCTGGTCCCGGGTTTCCTCGAAAGGGAATGTGGTCTCAAAATCATTATAGTAATTGTCCGGCCGGCTGAAGGAAACCCCTTTGTTTGTTTTTCTTCTGGCATACAGATCCAGCAGATCTGCCGCCATTTTTTCCACCTCCTCTCTGGCTTTTTCTTTGGAGGTGTTCCAGGCTTTGGCGCCGATTTTATCCAGTACCGGTGTATATCCGTCCACACCGATATATTTGCCGATCATCTCCATGCGGTCCACCGGCAGGTACAGCTTATCCCCATCCTGATAGACGATCAGAATGAAATCTTGTGATATGCCGTTGACCGTAAGGCTGCACAACCCTTCATACCGCCCTATTCCATGCTCCATATGCACGACGAAATCCCCGTTTTTCAACTCCTCCGGGGCGATCATCTGCAATTTTACATCTGATGAACGGCGTTTTATCCGCCGCAGCCGCTTTTTGCCGAAAATTTCATTTTCCGTAACAAGGGCCAGGCCTTGATCCGCTGAAACAAATCCCCCAGACAGCCCCCCCAGCAGGCAATATATGCCGGCATCCTGTTCTGCAACCGTGTAAACATCTTCCACAAAACAAAGATGCAGGCCATAGGGGGCCAGAAGAGAACCCAGCCGCTGGGCCTGGGATTTCTGGTGCACCACCAGGACAACCTTTATGCCCTGATCCAGGTGATTCTGCAGCCATTCCACCAAAGGTTTTAACGGGGTATCTGATGCCTTTTTTTCAACCAGCCGGCTGGAAAGGGCTTCATTGGTTTCCGGCCTGAAATGGAAAATCTGAGCAGGTTGTTGTTCTGATGTAACTGCCAGATCCTTGAACACAAGGTGTTTTCTGTTCGCTACCTGTGCAAAAACCTGGTCAAAGGTCAGATAAATATCTGCCGGCGGTACGCACAGCCGTTTTTCATCTGCATTCGTGTGAAAATTTATCTGGGCCGTGTTTTCAAAATCTGCGGCACTGGATGCCAGAAGATCCGGAGAATCCCAGACGATACAGGTTTGCTCGGACAGATAGGCAAAAAACGTATCCAGAGCGCTGTATACAATGGAGAGCATGCTCTCGATACCGGGAAACCGTCCCGCATTGCGGGTCTGTGTGACATATTCCCTGATTTTTGCCGCATCCAGACCTGCTTGTTTGCCAGCCGCACGCAGTCTTGCCAGAACATGGGGCATTTGCTGTTCCGGGATCACCGCTTCTGTGGCCGGGACAATTATGGTTTCTGATAATTGCCTGATACCCCGCTGGGTATAGGGTGAAAAACTGCGGATGGATTCCACCAGATCTCCAAAAAATTCCATGCGCACCGGATGGGAATGACCCGGAACGAACAGATCCAGAATCCCTCCCCGCACCGCATATTCTCCGGGATCCTCCACCAAAGATGTCCGGGTATATCCGCCGGCTTCAAGGCCGGCCACCAGGGTATCCCTGTCGGTTTCCTCATTGGCCATGACCAACTCAAAATTTTCAAGCAGTTTTTTTTGGGGAATCAGTTTCTGGAGCAGGGTATCAATACAGGTTACCACCAGACAGGGGGAGGACCTGTCCGCCAACAGACGGGACAGCACCGCCATGCGCTGGGTGGAGGTCTGTCTGTGAAAGGACAGGGATTTAAACGGCAGAATATGATATCCCGGAAAAAAAAGGACCGCATCTTTTTGGTCCGGCAGAAAAAACAGCAGATCCTCCATGAACTGTGCAGCACTTTTGCTGTCCGGCAGCACCGCCACCATGTCACAGGATATGCTGGTGAACAACCGGGCCGTCAGATACGCCTTGTGGGCACCCTCCTTGGGGGTGATCACCAAGGCGTTGTCACAGGACTGCATATGATCAATAATGGGAGAAATCATGGACACGGGCAAATATTATTTGAAACCGTACGGGGTAAAAGGCCAATGTAAAATACTGACCTTCATTTAAAGGAAGATGATCAAAGAATCAAGTCCTAAATGGACATCTGGATATTTGCCATAGCAGCCTACCCGCTATGGGGAGCCCCTGGTGGTGTCCTGTGAACGGACCGTCAGATCCGGAGGGGGCCTGGTAAAATTTGCCGGGATGATCCCAAACAGAGGGCGGGTGGCTGCGCTTTATTGTTCTTATGCAGACACGCCCCCGCAGATCTCGGGCCGGGCACAGGACACCACCAGGGGCGGGGCCCGGGAAAGCGCGCTGCATATAACCATCAAAAACCTGGCACGCCTATGGCAAATAACCAGTGGACATGGCATCTATTTGAATTTTTTGGCCAGATCATTGTCAATCACATAGATGCAGACCTCATTGGCCCCCTGGCTGGTATAGCCGAACTTGGCAGACAGGTTGTCAATGAGAAATTTCACATCTTTTTTGATGCGCTTGTCATGGGTCCGGAATTTTTCCGTATCAAAATCCTTGATGGCATTTCTGAAGTTTTCATTGTCGACAAACGGTTCCAGCACCCGCTCTTTCAGATTGTGGACATACCTTTCATACAGGGAGGAAAACAACCGTGTATCAACAATATCCTTTCCCTGAATCATGATTTCATGTGTCAACGTGCGGGTGGTATATTCCTTAAGTACATCATGGCGGATCTCCTGGCGCCGTGCTTTGTTCAGATTTTCAGACAGGAGTCTGTTTTCAATGCTCTCAAGAAATGCTGCTGTCACATGGAGCGCTTCTTTGGTAAAAATACAGTGCACCACGGAATCCAGTTCATTGGTTACCGCAGATATATAGTTTTTAATATCCCTGATGATCTGGTCTTCATTGTAATAGTACAGGGATTCTTTTACCTGCTGAAGCACACTGTAGTCGTACATGCGCAACAGACTTGACAAAAACCCTTCAGGAAGCAGTTTTTTGGACCCGGTGTCCCTTTTTTTGAAAAAGGTGCACAGATCCGGCATATTGATCAACCGGTCTTCTCTGGCATATTTGGAATAAAATTCATCAAATATCTTAATGGAATCCCTACCGGACAGCCCTTCTTTGCCGTAACTTTCAGATTCTGCAATTATCTGTGAAAGCATTTTCTTGTCCAGGCGCCGCAAATCCTCATCATCCAGCCATTTGGGAATATTGCCGGAAAATATTTCCATTTTCAGCAGCATGAGCTTGTCATCACAAAAATTTTTGTATTTTTCCGGTTTGTCGATCCATTCTTCAAGGGCCGCAGACCGTTTACCGCTCCTTGTGCATACAATGATCCTGGCAAAATTGTCCAGCACCATGGGCAGAAAACTGCCCTCTATATGCCGGCCGAAGATATCCAGATAGATCTTTACCTCTGTTTTCCAGTCCAGTACATAGGGGATATCAATATATCTGATGCGGTCCTCAAAAGAGGGAAAATCTCTGATATTGCGCTTGTCTTCCGGGTTCATCAGTGCAATGAAAAGCGCGTCCACCCGCTCTTCCATATTTTCCACCTTGTGGACCCCTTCGGAAATAATGTTGTGCAGCTCCACCAGGCGGTCGATATTGTGGGATTTGATATCCATAAGGGCGTAAATACCGTTGTTGATCTTGGCAAAATTGGAATAGGTGTACTGGATGAGATTGGAATCCTGAAACAATGTATTGATACGGTTCTGGAGCATCTGGTTGGAAATGACATTTTGTTTGGATGGTTTGTCCCCGGGGTTGAACACGGAAATACCGTTACCGAGCCTGCGGTTCACGTAATAAGGCCTGGCAAAGAGCATGTCAAAAACCTCTTTGGGATTTCCCAGTCTTTCCAGGAGTGCATGGTAAATGGAAGAACATACGGTACAGGTTTCTTCGGTGAACACCCATTCATATTCCTTTTCCGTGAACAGCCGCCATTTGAACTGGTCGTTTTTGATCAATTCATCCAGCACCTTTCTGCGCTGATCCTTTGGTATCACCAGAAACGGATTGTCATGTGCCAGGCAGGGAACCTCGATATAATCACGCTCATGTATGGCCAAAGACAGGGCTTCCGGTTTATCGCAGGAGGTATTATTTTCTTTTTCAACATACTGAATCAGGCGTTCAAATGCAGACATGGAAAGGGAATGGTCCTGATCATGCAATTTTTTGATGTTCAGGCGCCAGACAATTTCATACCTGAGGCCCTCATCCGTGTTGGCATAGCTTTCAAATTTTTTGAGCAGGTTGTTCAAAAAGGTGCTTTTGCCGCAGCCATGGGGGCCGTAAAAAATATAGATGCGGTTCTGCTGTGCCCCATGGCGCAGATACTCCATCTGCTTCATGAACCGGTTGGCAAAAAGCATGTCAGGGAAATAGGGGTTGTCCGACCCCTCCACAAAAAGTTTTTTACAATCATAATGGGTAAACGCCAGATCGTCCTGTTCACCGGTCACAGGATCTTTGTATTCCGCCACATGGGCCTTGACCATATCATGAAATGACTGGAATATATTTCGTAAAATCTTGGAAGGCCGTGCCTTGAGAATATCTAAAAAATCCGCAAAGGAAACCGGCTGCAGCCGCTGATAATCCTGGATATTTTTTTCCAGAAATCCCAGGACCTGGCCGACAGGTTCTGTTGAGACCGGGTTTTCTTCCATCATGGGCTATAGCTCCTGCTTGTGCAGTTTACGGTCTTTGATCACATACCTTACCCGTTTCCATTCAATGGGAAGCGGTTCTTGTTCAGCGGCGGTGCCTGGTGCGGAAGGGTCCCAGAAATTGGTATACCTGGGATCCAGCCGGACCGTTGATTTTGGTTCACTGGTTTCCAGGTGTACCGCCCCCCCCCATAAAAATGCAATGCCGATCATGGTGTTTTCAATAAAATCGGATTTCAGCGGTTTGTTTTCAAACCTATGGTTCAGGTACAGGATGCCCTCTTTGGTTTTTTCAGGATCAATGCGGATATCCGGGGGATGGTACAGGGTATTGATGACCATCTGTTTATAATCTTCTGCCTTTTTGGACTTGATATAATACTGCCAGGTCATGTTCTGTCTGTTGATCCGTCTGCCGGCAACAAACAGTTTGTGCCTGTCCACAAACTCCTGGTCCAAAAATGAATTGATGAAAGTGAAATCATCCATGTTTTCTCTGACCGTGAAGATAAATGACCGGCCCGTGTTTTTATGGGCATCATATTTTTTTTTGAGCACCGCATCTTTGAGAAGAAAATAATCAAAGGCATATTTGCCTTTGTCTTCCATTTCATGCATATGCTCAAATAGGCGCATGGCTAAGGCATAGGGATTGAGACCCACTTTGGGCATGGCTGTCACAGAGGCGTTTATCTTTGCGTAATCTGTTTCATGTCCGCTGATTCTGTCATCTGCCATGAACAGGTTTTCATGCCAGAAAGAGGCCCACCCCTCATTCATGGTTTTGGTGCGCATCTGGGGCTGAAAATACAAGGAGGTGCTCCTGACAATATGGATCACGGATTTCATCCATTCATTTTCCTCTTTTTTCAAAAAAGCGGAATACCGGAGGATATATTCCATGATATCCATCCGGGGCGGTTCTTTTTGTGTCATCTGTTTTTGAAAAAGCTCCTCAAATTCCGGATACCGGCCGGTCACCCGGGCAAAAAAATCGGTTCCCTCTTTTTGGCACTGGTTATACCGGTCGATCTCCTTTACATATTCATGCTGGGGAACGGATTTGATCTTCTGCAAAAACAGGTCAAAATAAAAATCGGTTCTGGTGGGTTTTTTCGGGGTGTCATGTAAAAGGGTGCGGTTCAGGTCCTTGTGAAAGCCCACCAGGTTGTCCACTCCTCTGGCAAATTCAATCACATAATCCAGCCACCTGCCTTTTTCACTCCGCAGCTGGGCAATGAGCCGCTTGTCTGCCAGGGCCTGTCCGGCAAGGTCGATATCCCAGGTGTTCTGATAAAACAGGTTGTTCTGGAAAAAATCGATATGTGCCAGAACATGATAAAAAATCATGACATTGAGCCAGTCCGGGTTGTTGTCATTATAATAAGAGATGGCAGGCCGGGTATTGATAACCGTTTCAAAAGGGTTTGACGGATATGCCTCATACATGCCTTTGCCGGACAATACCCTGACATCATGCACCCAGTAGTCATAGAGGGTGGGAATCATCATTTTGGGGGACAGTTCGATCATATCCCTGTTGGTGACAATGTACTCAAGGGTTTCATCGTCAAACCGCAGACCGGCATCACGGGCACGCACTTTGCATTCTTCCATGATCCCTTTGACATGTTGACTGACAAGTTCCATGCACAGCTCTCTTTCCGGCAGACCAGCGAAACCGCTTCTCAGGAAATCAGGGTCTTGATGCCCTGGATAATCCGGGAATCATCCACATTTTCCGCCATGACATCCAGCTTGATAAGGTGGTTGTGTTTTTCCAGCAGGCCGGAAGCCTGGATGTATTTTTCCACTTCCGTTTGTTTGGATCCCACATAGGTATGTTCCACAATGGTTATTCCGATCCTGGCGGCATACGTCAGCATTTTTTCAATTTCCGCCAGGGTCTGTCTGCCGTCCTTGTCCCAGTCATCCCCGTCTGTTCCGTGGAACACGTAGATATTATAGTCCCTGGCAAGGCGCTCTTTTTCCACAATATCGTTCACCAGTTTAAAGGCGGAAAACACCTTGGTGCCGCCGGCCACTTTATAGGAATAGTATTTTTGAAAATCCGAAACCTCTTTGGCTTCGGTGTCATGGAGAACAAACCGGGTTTCCACCTGCTTTTCATACTGGTACATAAGCCAGGAATAGAGCATCACATGCTGGGATACCACTGTCTGGGTAACCTTTCCCCCCATGGAGCCGGAATAGTCCCGTAAAAAAAATACCAGGGCCTGGGATTCATACGCTTTTTCCCTGGAAAGAATCCGGTAGATAAGATCCTGGGGGGAAACAATGAACCCGGTGGTATCAATGGCTGACACATCCGGGATATTGCCCAAAGACATATTGGTTTCAACAATCTTTTTCAAGGTGGCTTTTTTGTCCAGCACCTGGCCGACACCCTGGTTTTTGTCGGTGAGATCATACACATATCCGGCCAGCACTTTTTTCTTGCCCTTGTCTTTTAGATTGGGCAGTTCAAAATCCTGGGACAGCACTTTTCCCAGTTCATAGGCATTGGCCGCGATTTCATGCGCTGCGCCTTTTCCCTCACCAGGACCTTCTCCATCCCCTTCACCTTCGCCTTCTCCTTCCCCCTCTTCGGGACGGATGGGCTGTTCACCGATCACATCCCCTTCCTGGCCGTCTCCTGTACCGCCGGTGGGTTCGCCCTCTCCCTGCTCCTGTTCCAACACAATATCATCATGCAAAAATTTTTCTTCCACTGTGGTGGGCACCACAATGATCTTTTCTTTGCCGCCGGCACCGGGCTTTACGATCCGTCCAATGCGGATTTTCCTTTTAAACCCGTCCTGTTCTCTTTTTTTATCCCTTTCAAGGAGTTCATCAAGGGTTATCATGCCGCCTCCGCAAAGGTTAATTGTCATCTTCCTGGCTGCAGAAATATTCAATGGTTTTCTGGGCACAGGTGCGGCAGTAGCCGAGTTTGTCATTCATGGTGGTGATCATGCGGTCATACAGCTTCTGGTTTTCTTCATTGGTGCGGTTGGCCAAAGCCCCTATCAAAGATCCGGCACCGGCAATATCGGATTTGAGACGGACATCGGTGATGGCTTTGACCAGTTCCAGGTTGTCCATAAAATCATAGTTGGGGTCCACCGAGAGTTTCTGGCCGTAGATTTTGCGGATGGAGTTGCGGAAGGATGCCCGCTGTTCTTCTGTTTTCAGTCCCAGACGTTCCTCGACATTTTTGATGTACCGTTCATCTATCTTCAATGCCCGCAGTTCCCCGGTCTGGGGGTCCTTGTATTTCCACATCATGTCCGGTCCCAGGTGTTCGGCATCCACACCGATGATCATGTTCACATAATTGAGCACATCTTTTTTAATGGCAAGGGGCTCATCCATATAGGCATTGAACATCTCGGTCATGATGCGCTCCCTGTAAAGGCCCCTGGCAATTTTCAGATCTTCCATGAATTTGGCCCGGTCTGCGGGTTCATGGACATAATCCAGCACGGTCCGCTCCAGGCAGGTGAAGATATCAAGGGCAAACATGCACCTGCCCTCATTGGTTTCAGAAGATTCCAGCAGCAGCTGCACCGCCCGTCCCAGGTTCCGCTGTCCCAGCCCTTTCTGACCGAACCGCTTGGTGATGTCGGTATCCTGGTTCAGGGTATCGATGAGTTCTGCCAGGGTTTTCAGGCTTTTTTCTCCGGCCACCTCCCCGGCTGCCAGCTTCATGGTTTCCACGGGGGTGAGTTTTTCCGATCTGGGCAGGCGGGTCAGGACGACGGCAACAGATGCCGCATAGTTCAGGTTGGGGTCCTGGTGGAGGATCTCATGGGCCAGCGAGCGTTTGACATCCTTGCCGATGGCATATTCCGTCAGGGTCTTCTGAATCTTGTAATCGGTGTTATGGGCCACATAGCAGATACGGCAGCGGTCAACAATAGGGGCTTCTTCCCTTTCAGAAAGAAAGGTGTCAAATTCTGAATTGTTGCTAGTGGCAATGATCAGGGTGTCAATGGGCCATTTGAATCCGTCCAGTTCGATCATCCGGTTCTGGATGACCCCCAAGTAGACCTGGACCAGGTCTTTTTTGTTTTTATAGATCTCATCGGAAAAATGGATGCCGCCGCCGGCCACCCGGGCCAGTGCCCCCCGCCGCAGGTCAAACCGGTACGGGTTGTTGGTATCGGTTATATGAAGCAGCCGCTGGATCGATTCTTCGCCCATCAGATCTACGGCAGAGGAAGTGATCTTGTCCTTGGCCGGGTATTTACCGGTGATGGTGCCCAGGCTTTCTATGAGCGGCACCGGGACGATTTCCACAAATGACAGCATCTTGTCTATATCGTTGTCACAATATTCTCTGATATGGTTCCATATATAAGCGGAACAGGCACCGAGGGGCCGGTATTTCGCATACATATCTTCAATCTGCTGATCGGTGAATGTGAATTTTTTTGCCAGAAATGCCATGGACTGGTCTTTGGATGCTTCAATGCCCATGGCCAGAATCATGGGATCTTCATATGTCTGGGATTCAATGGTGTTTATCTGTCCATACCCGCCCAGCTGGTCCAGGTTGATGAACCGGAAGGTATATTTTCTGTTCTCAGGAACGGACAAAAATTCTCTGTACCGGTCACACAGATATTCCACAAAAAAGGTTTTGCCGTTTCCGGGTTCTCCCACCAGAACAAAGGCCATCTCCCTGGAAGATCCGCCTTCTGAAGCGTCCTTGACAAAGGAAACAAAGGAATTGATCTCATCATACATGCCCACCAGGTGTTTTTTCCCCTGGCTGAACAGGTCGAACTGGTAGGTGGATTTGCCCTTTACGGTGATTTTCTGGATACCTGTATCCAGAATCATGCGGGAAACCCCCTGAAAGGCATCTTCAAACTTTATTTGCCCTTTTTTTACGGCATCCACATGCTGGGCCAAGGAATTCGCTTTACGGGTGGTTGCTTTTTTTTTCGCGGCCATTGTATCCTCCCCTGGACGGTGCAAAGAAAAAATCCCTTTGCATTTTGTCGGATATGGTTAAATCTCAGCCGAAGACAGATCGTATAAAACCGTTTCAGCCACTGCATCCGGGTCTTATCTTTGTTGAAACTGTTTGTGATGCGAATACCCAAAATATACCAACCCGTGTATCAACTGTCAAACAATTTGATCTGCAGCTGGATATTTGCCATAAGCATGCCAGGTTTTAAATCACTTTGAGCAGCACTCTGTCCCAGGGACCGCCCCTGGTGGTGTCCTGTGCTCGGCCCGAGATCTACGGGGGCCTGTTTGCATAAGAACAATGGAGGGTGGCAGCCCGTCCTCTTGTTGGAAACCGTGCCGGCAAATTTTACCAGGCCCCCTCCGGATCTGACGGCCCGTTCACAGGACACCACCAGGGGCTCCCCCTGAGATCGCACGCTACTATGGCAAATATCCAGATCTGCAGGTCGAACAAGGTATCGTGGTTGTTGCATATTGGTTATAGTGTTTAGGCATATAGGGGATTCCCCGTGATGACGTGTGACCGGACCGTCAAAGCCTTAATAGGGGTGTGGGAAGTTATACCGGGATGTCTTTCAACAAAGCGGATTGGCGCACGTCATTGTTCATATAAAAATTAAGTTCTCTGCAGAATTTCAGATCAGGCACACCACACCACCAGGGGCCGGGCCCGGGACAGAGAGCTGCACAGAAATAAAACCTGACTTGTTTATGGCAAATATCCCGCATTTGTGGATATAGCTTTTTCCCTATAAAAAAATATGGTAGGCTAAAAGCGGCATTTTGGATTCATCAATAACACCCATGCGCTGGTGGGCACAACAAAGTATGAAAGCTTTAGCCGGTGATAACAGCAGGAAAAATTTTGTTTACTGAGAGCGAATAATTGCGTACTAATAGCTAACGGCTAACAGCTAACAGCTTTCATATAAAACCCATTGTGGAGACATGCGGACGGTGGACAATACAGACAGACAAAGAAACATGACCGGGGAAAGATTGGTATCTTTCCATGACATCATGCAGGAACTTGGTGCCGGAACCGCCGCAACAAGATTCATATTGAAGCGGTTTCACCACCACTTCGTTGTGGAAACAAACCAGGACCGTCCCCTGTACCGTGAAAAAGATCTCAAACTGATGCTATGGATCAAGCAGTCTTTAGAGTCGGGCATGTTACCTTCCAAAATTGAGGAAACCCTTGAGCGTGATCCGGAACTGCTGACAATGAAACAAGGTTCCGATTTCAACGATACAACACATCCTTTTTATGAACAAAATGACGATAGAATCAGCATTGGCAAAGAGGGGCTCAATTTTATCAAAACCTTTTTTTCTGATATGGGCCAACACCAGAAAAAGCTCGCCATGGCCCATGAAAAACGGGCGGCAGCAGAAGAAAGAAAAGCTGCGGCCATTGAAAAACGGGCAGCGGCAGAAGAAAAAAAAGCCATGGCCATGCATGATATCGCAGCAGCCCTTCAGCAGATGACCCGGCAGGGCAACCAGGAGCCGGCACTCCAGGCTGTAACCCATGAAGCAGTCAAGGCAATCCAGATGGATGATGACCTAACGCAGCTTCTGGATACCCCCTTGCCTGATGCTGATGACCTGGACAACCTGGATGCGCTTATTGATGCCGCATCCGCTGATACCCCAGCCGCATCTGATACTTCGTCTGAAAATGGCCCGGCAGCCAAAGGGAGCCAAGAGGAACAGGATCTTCAGAAGGATTTTCCAAAAAATACGGGTGCTGCAGAACAGATGGATGATCTGGGCCTGCTCATAACAACCGGCCCGGAAGATAGTCGACCGGTGGATGATATCGACACCGACCCAATGGATTTGGATGATTTATCCTTGCTGGTGCAGTCCCCCCCTACAGATGATCTGGATGACCTTTCCCAGTTGATCGGTGCCAAAAACGGGCTGGACACTGCTGAAGACAATAGGAGCCCCCGCGCAGCAGACAGTGAACAAATCAATGCCCCCCTTGATGACCTGGCCGCCCTGGTGGATGCTGAGCCCGCTCTGAAACCCGATATTTCCCGTGATCAGGATTTGAAAAAATACAAGGCAGCAGTGATGAAAATCATTATGGCTTTAAAATCCCGGGGGCTGGATGCCGGAGAAACAGCCCAACGGCTGAACCAGGATAAAGTGGAAACGATTTCAGGAAAGCCTGAATGGACAGTTAAAGCAATTTCACAGATCTATTCCTACATTGATGCAGCAGCCGGATAAAAACGCGCTTACTTGGCACCTGCTTCCTTTGCAAACCTTGTGTCCACAAATGTCTCCAGATCAATGAGACTGGTCATAATCTTCATTTTGTCCATCATATATTTTTGAATGGTTTCCAGATCCTCTATTACAGGAAACAGCTCACCGGTGAGTATCCGGTCCGGCGGCAGGGTCAGTACCCGTTGGATAACCTCCTTTTCCTGGGACAAAAAATCACCGCCGATAACAGATGCCGGTTCCGGCTGTGCATCAATGGCAAGGCCGGATCTCACAAAGCTGGTACAGATTTCCTGTATGGCTTCCGGATGTTTTTCCATGATTTCGGTACGCATGACAAATACACAGCAGGGGTGTTTGGACCACAGATCCTTGGACAGGTAGAACTCTTCCCCATGGCCCTGGGAAATGACCTGGGAACCAAAGGGTTCCGCCACAATAAATCCGCCGATTTCGCCTTCTTCATCCAACTGGATCGCTTCCGGCATCTGGAACGGGGCGACCACCTCCAGTATCACGTCCACATTGGGTTCATTGGCCCGGCCGGGGGTCAATCCCTTTTCTGACAACAGTTTGTGAAACAGCATATTGTGAATGGACAACTGATAGGGAATCAACACGGTTTTGCCGGCAAAATCCTCGATTTTTTCGATATGGGCGTTTTTGCTTTTCACCAGGACGCTGCCGGATTTATGGGTCAGCAGCAGCAGTTTCAAATCCACCCCGGACTTGAACAGATCCATGGCAGTAGGGGCAAGAACCAGGGCACCATCCAGCGATTTTGTGGCAATGGCATCTGCAACCTCATTCCATCCATTCTTGACAACCGTCTCAAGGGAGCAGTGATCAAAATTTTCCATCCCTTTTTCAAGTTTGCGTTTGGTTACGCCCAGGATCAGGTGGTCGGTAATTTTCAGATAACCAATTTTTATTGCCGGTTTTTCCGCCATCAAGGCACCTCCAAAAAGGAATCATGGGTAAATCAATCTTTTCTATTATGCTTAACTGGGTTTCAAAGTCAATAATAAACTGCCTGCCCTGGATATTTGCAGTAGCGTGCACGCTATAGCAAGCCTTTGGTGGTGGTGTCCTGTGAACGGACTGTCAGCGCCTTAAGGGGGCCTGGTAAAATATACCGGAATGTTTACCGTCTGAGAATGGATACCTGTTCCATGATACAGCGGGCCAGGGACAGATCATCAGGGGTTGTCAGTTTGATATTTTCATTTTTGCCCGGGGTGGTGAATACGGGAAAATTCGCATGTTCCATGACAGATGCATCATCTGTGCCTGAAAATTGTGTTTTTGCGGCAAATTCGTATGCCCTGCGGATCAAATCCAAACGAAAGACCTGGGGGGTCTGGGCCCGGAAAATCCGGTTTCTGTCAAGGGTTTTCTGCACCTGGCGGTTCCCATCCACCAGCTTGAGGGTATCATTCACACCAAGGGCCGGAATGCATCCTTCTTTTCTGTCGGCAATATCCACAAGCCGGTTGATCAGATCCGGGCCGACAAACGGGCGCACACCGTCATGGATAAGCACCAGGCTGCCGGGTGCTGCATCACACAGCCGGGCAGCCCTGTTGAGTCCGTTTACAACCGACGACTGACGGGTCTGTCCCCCTGCAACCACATGGATCTTCCGTGAAAATGCATACGGCTGTATGATGTTTTTGCGGCAAAAGGCCTGGTCATTTTCAGGCACCACCACAATGATGTCATCCATGGCATCATGGTGGTCAAACACCATGATGGTTCTGGTCAGAACAGGGATCTTGTCCAGAACAAGGTATTGTTTTTTTGTGTCACCACCCATGCGGCAGCCCCTGCCTGCTGCCACAATAACGGGTATGCGCTTGGGGCGGCCCATGGGTCAGCTCAGGTAGGACAATTGCTTGGGCAACGGGGTGCCTTTGCCCATATGGTCTTCGCCATAATTGACACCTGCCAGAATGACAAGATCGTTCAATGCCCTGGAATCTCCAGTGAAAACCACCTTCTGGATGTTTTCCTTTTTGATTTTCCCCCCTGCCCACTGGATGTCCAGCACGGAAGCGGCATCAAACCGGTCCTCACCCACCCGCAGGATCACTTCTCCGCCATAGTGCTGGACGATCTTTGCAACCAGAAGGCTGGGACGGCTGTGAAATCCCCTGTCCATGGGTATGGACACCTCAATGGAGGAAGATTCCATGTTTTTGTTCAGGATATGGGACGCTACCTGCTTGCCGGATGACAAAAACTTCCAGGCATAAAACAGGCAGAAATTGACCGCCCTGTCCAGCAGGACGTCCGGGTCCATCAGTTCAACCAGAGATTGTCTGACGCGCATATATTCATCTTTGAACCCCACATCGTACAGATGGCGTTCATAAAAATGCAGTAGCCGACCCATGACCTGGAGAATATGAAAAACAATGGAAAAATGGCTGCGCAGTTGGTCCAGAAGAATATTTTCCTCTGCAGACGGGGTCTTCACAACAAAAGAATCAAAAGAGGACTGGATATTGTGCACCTTCATTTCAAAACTGCGGATAATGACTTCGTTGATCTTGTCCGGAACCAGTTCCTTGATGGTTTTCACATCATACCGTTCATAAAAGGAGAGGGATTCAAACGCTTTTATCACATCCAGAAATTCGCTGGAAATACGGGTCAAATTTTTGTTCTGGCTGTCCCTGGCGGTAAAATCATCAATATTGTGGTCCAGCTGCTGGGTTGAGGAGATGCCGGGAAAATAGCTCAGGTTATACCCGGAATGGGGAATGGTAATATGCAGCCGCCTGGCCTCCGCCAGGATGACAGGTGCGGCCAGTTTCAATGAATCCTGAAGAATGCGCAGGGTGTCGGTGGCTTCCTCTTTGAACAGGTCATGCCCGCCATATTCCAGGCGGTAGAAGGTCAGCCGGTTCAGAATGTGACGTTGGGAGTAGCAGGCCAGGGACAGATGCCGGACAAGTGCCCCCAGCTCGCGGTAGAAAAGCCATTCTGAATTTTTCTTTGCCCCGTGGAAATCCAGAAAATCTTCCAGGATATGGGAATTGACTATCAGCTTGGAATACAGTTTTTTGGTGAAAATATAGCCGTCATCATCAATGCTGGTGATGAACTGGATACATTTTAACAATTCAAAGGAAAAAATATTGGCTTTTTCCTTAAACGAAACATCACACGTCTCATTCATCCATTTTTTTCCGTTTTCCCTATTGAAAAAATTTCGGTCTGACCGGCCAGTAAGCCGAATTCTGTCACCTGTCCCGGTTACCCGGAAAACAGGCAAATGATCATTCATCTGGGATGTGCGTTGCCGCACACCTCAAGCAACCTACCCGGAAACGTCGGACGGACAACCCTCAAGCGTTTCCCTATTTGGTCTTGCACCGGACGGGGTTTACCAAGCTTTCCCGGTCACCCGGGAAACTGGTGCGCTCTTACCGCACCGTTTCACCCTTACCTTCTCCGGGCCGAAATCAGCCCGAAAAGGCGGTCTGCTCTCTGTTGCACTTTCCTTCACGTCACCGTGACTCCACGTTATGGAGCGTCCTGTCCTGTGGTGTTCGGACTTTCCTCCAGGTCTGTAACCCAGCGATCATTCAGTCCGGTCAGACCGAAACCGTAATTTTTTCTTACATGGCATCATCGTTTACATAATACAGAATCCGGCTGCACTGGGGGCATGAGATCAACTGGTTTCCCCGCTGTACCTCAATACACAACTGGGGCGGCACATTCATGAAACAGCCCATACAGGATTCATTTCTCACCTGGGCAACCGCCTGGCCCTGGTTCATTCTGGTCAGTTTTCTGAACCGGGTCATCAAAGAAGGGTCCAGATCCTGTCCGATCTTTTGCTGTTCTTCCAGGCAGCTTGCAAGCAGTTCTCTGTCATCCACGGTTTTTTTGTCTATTTCCGCCTGTTCTGCCTTGATCTGCTGTTCGAGCTGCAGAAACTGCTGCTCGGTTTCTTTGACCCCGGCCCCCAAGGTCTCTCTCTGGTCGTAAAATTCCAGCAATTGGCTTTCAAGGGCATCTTTGCGTTTTTTATTGTCATCCACTTCCCTGAGCAGCACCTGGTATTCCTTGTTGGTCTTTACCATTCGCAGGGTTTCATTGCTCTTGATGATCCGGTCATCCACGGTCCTGATTTCCTGCTCAGCATCCCTGCATCTGTGCTGAATCTCTTCCAGCTCCCGGGTGCGGGCATCCAGATCCGCCTTAAACAGGTCAAGCCGGGAGGCAAGTGCGGTTTTCTCTGTTTCAACCTTCTGGATAACCGACTGCAGTCTGAGAATTTCAGATTCAATCTCCTGGAGCCTGACAAGTGTTTCAATGTCTTGTTTTAACGTTTGGTTCATAAGCTGTCCTTACACTGTGGCAAATGGGTCTGTTTCCTGATTGAAGCCTTTTATTTCCAGGTCATATCCTGCAAGGGAGGCTGCCTGCACCATCCGTTCGGTCAACAGATCCTTTGCTGCGATTTCCGAGGCAAAATGCCCCACATCTATCAATGCCCTGCCATGGTCTTCCACCAGCCGGGCATCATGATATTTTATGTCTCCTGTGATATACAGATCCGCACCGGATTTTATGAAATCAGAAATCAGGGAGCCGCCGGAACCTGTACACAGGGCAATTTTTTCAATCGCCATGTCCATGTCTCCCACCACCCGGACAAATGGTATCTTCAGACGGGCTTTGATATCATCCACCAGGTGTGCCAGGGTGGCAGGCGATGCTGGATATCCTATCCTGCCGATACCGGTCCGGCTGTCCTGCGAATCCAGAGCCCGGGGTTCCGGTACAAGGGCATGGGTACACACCACACCGATGCAGTGGGCAAAAAAATCATTCAGTCCGTTTTCGGCCTTATCCAGATTTGTGTGGGCACACACAATGGCAATCTGTTCTCTGGCTGCCATGGCAATGGCGGAGCCCGGCATGTGCTGAAAATCAATGGTTTTTTCCGGGGAGATAAACAAGGGATGGTGGGTGAGTACCATATCTGCTCCCCAATTTTTGGCGGCCCCCATCACCTGCATGCAGGGATCAAGTCCCACCAGAATCTTTTTTACCGGCCAGTGCAGACTGCCGGCACTCATGCCGCAGTTATCCCAGGGTTCTGACAGGCTGCAGGGGGCGATTGCATCAATTATGCTCAGGATCTGCGCTACGGTTGGCGTCATGATTTGTGGGTCCAAATAAAAAAAGCGTGGTATGATACCACGCTTTAACATTTATTTTCTATTTCGGTATTGCGTTTTTACAGGCATAATCATCTATGACCTGACCATCCTTATCGGTTTCATAATTTTCGAACAGTTTTTGTCGGGATGCCATGGTGGGCCCACCTGGATTCGAACCAGGGACCGACCGGTTATGAGCCGGTGGCTCTGCCAAACTGAGCTATAGGCCCTTTTTCGTTGGCACCCAAACAAACTTAATTATATATATCAAACACCTGATCAAGTCAAGCGCTAATTTTCTATAAATGTTTTGAGTTTCCTGCTTCTGGTGGGATGCCGCAATTTCCGCAGGGCCTTGGCCTCGATCTGGCGGATGCGTTCTCTGGTAACTGTAAAATCCTTGCCCACCTCTTCCAGGGTATGGTCGGATTTTTCCCCGATGCCAAACCGCATGCGCAACACCTTTTCTTCTCTCGGTGTCAGGGTGGCCAGAATTTTGCGCGTCTGTTCAGCCAGGCTGAAATCAATGGCTGCATCCGATGGAATGGAAAATTTCTTGTCTTCGATAAAATCCCCCAGATGGCTGTCTTCTTCTTCTCCGATGGGGGTTTCCAGAGAGATGGGTTCTTTTGCAATTTTCAGGACCCTGCGCACCTTGTCAATTGGTATCTCCATTTTTTCCGCAATTTCCTCAGGAGATGGTTCCTTGCCCATCTCCTGCACCAGATACCTGGAGGTACGGATAAGCTTGTTGATGGTTTCTATCATATGTACCGGAATACGGATGGTCCGTGCCTGATCGGCAATGGCCCGGGTGATGGCCTGGCGAATCCACCAGGTGGCATAGGTGGAAAATTTGTAACCCCGCCGGTATTCAAACTTGTCCACCGCCTTCATCAGACCGATATTGCCCTCCTGGATCAGATCCAGAAACTGCAGTCCGCGGTTGGTATATTTTTTGGCAATGCTGACAACCAGCCGCAGATTCGCCCGGACCAGTTCGCGTTTGGCATCATCTGCATCCTTCCGGCCCTTGTCAATGCCCCGGGTTATGGCCCGCAGATCTTCGGCATCCCCTTTTATCAGCTCCCTGCGCAGGGCCACCTGGTCCATGATGGCCTGGATGTCTTTGTAAAGGACCGCCGCCCGTTCTGTATCAAGATCTGTCCGGGCCGTTGCCCATTCAACAAACTTGTCCTGATCCGAAGCCTGTCTGAGCATGGTGTCTTTCTTGACATGAAAAGTTTTGGCACACCTTTTCAACAGGCTGTCCACCGTGTCAAACCAGACAATGGTACTGCGGATACTTTTTTCAATGGTATCGATCACATTGGATTCAAACCGCCAGCGCTTCAGTTCTTCAAAAATCTGTGCCGTGCCCTGTGAAATTTCCGCCACCAGGTTCTGGTATTTTTTGGTTGATTTTCTCAGACCGTGGAGTTGGTCCCGTTTGGTCTGGTTACTTTCATGGATATTTTTGATAACAGCCAGAGAGTCCAGAAATTTTTCCTGTTTCGAGGTCTCATCCACCACCCCGTCCCCTTCATCCACATCCCGCAACACATGCTTGGGCCGCATGGATTTTCTTTCCATTTTATCGCCGTAAAGAAAAATGGTGGTCAGGGAAATCGGACAATCCAGCATGGCACGCAGCACATCCCGCTCCCCCACCTCAATTTTTTTGGCAATTTCAATTTCACCCTCCCGGCTTAAGAGGGTGACCATTCCCATCTCCTTGAGATACATTTTAACCGGATCGGTCACCGCCCCGAACTCCATATCCGGCTGTTCCCTGGCTGATGTAAAAAGATCTTTTTTCTCGGCAGTATCCGGTTTTTTGTGTTTGGATTCAGGTCTGATTTTTTCCTTTTTTCTTGCCGGTTTGCCGGTCAGTCTGTCATCTGGTTTCATGCCTGCATTTTTGGGGTTTTTCTTTTCAAGGTCCACAAGTGTTATGCCCAGCTCCTTGAACTGTACCACAATATCTTCCATCTGATCAGAAGATGTCACATCGTCGGATATGGCATCATTTATTTCGGCAAAAGAGATAACACCCTGTTTTTTGCCCTTTTCTATGAGCTTTTTCAACTGCGTTTTGCTGATCACCTGGTTCTCTTCTGACCTGTTTGTCATATCTGCCATGAAATGTCTCCCAAAGGCTGAACGTTATTGCCCGTCATGTAATTGCCGAATTTCCTGCTGCTTTAATTTCAACAGTTCCATTACATCATCATCACAGCCCTTTTCCGCATGTATTATCTTTGTTGTCAGGATATTTTCTTTCCTTTTTTTAATCCGGATAATCCGGTTTATGATAAACAGTGCTGTTTTGCGCATCTGCGTTTCTGTATCCAATCCCTGTGCCATGGCAAGGGAGGCGACCAGCTGCCTGTCAGTGTCATGCTCCATTTTTGCCATGACATGATTGACAAAAGCAGGTTCAAGCGGATCAGCATTGGCAATGATGTTTGCGATACTGCGCAGCCGCTGGGAATAAAAACAATCCAGCACCCCGGAATCAACCACCTCTGGAATGATATCAGGACAAAAAAGCATCAGGGACAACAGCTGTTTTTCCCTGGGATCGGATGATAAAAGTCCACTCTCTTGTAAACCTTCGGATGTGGACGTTTGTTCCTGATGTCCCTGCACCACTTGTTCCTTTATTTTTTCAAGCACGGCCCGCTCATCGATATTAAGGGTTTCAGCAAGCTCTTTGACGTGAAGGGAGCGCAGGGCACTGTCCTGGATATCTGCCAGATGGGGCTTCATCTCATCTAAAATCCGTATACGTCCTTCCACAGACAACCCATGGGTATCCATGGCCACCTTGAGCAAAAACTGCATCACTGATTCTGCCTTGCCCGCCAGGTCAAGAAAAGCATCCGCCCCGTGATGCACCACAAAAGCATCCGGGTCGTCACCTTTAGGCAGAACCAGTATACGGGTGTCCACCCCTTCTTTCATAAACAGTTTGATGCTGCGCCTGGCAGCGTTGATGCCGGCTGCATCTGAATCAAATACCAGCACCATGGTGGGGGCATATCCCTTGAGTATCCTGACATGCTCGGATGTCAAAGCTGTCCCCAGACTTGCCACCGTGTTTTTAATGCCGTTCTGAAACAGGGATAAAAAATCAAAATACCCTTCCACAATATGAACGGCTCCAGCTTTTCTGCAATGCTGTTTTGCCGCGTGAAGTCCGTATAGAATCCTGCCTTTGCTGTATACAGGGGTTTCCGGTGAGTTGAGGTATTTTGGCATCTGGTCGTCCATGACCCGGCCGCCGAACCCTGCCACCTGCATGTTGATATCAAAAATGGGAAATATGATCCGGTTTCTGAACCGGTCATAGAACCCGTTGTTCTGCTTTCTGGGCAGCACCAGCCCGGACTGCAGGGCTGTTTTGTGCCTGATTCTCAGTTTTTTTAAAAAAGCAACGCCCCCCTGCCACTGGTCCAGTGCATACCCCAGGTGAAACTGGTCCATGGTTTCCCTTGTGATCCCCCTTTTTGCAAGATATTGCCTGGCACCCTCAGCACTGCTGTCTTGTCTGAGCAGATCCGCATAATAGGCCATTACCTTTTTGTTGAGATGGAACAATGCTTCTTTTATGGCAATTTCTTCACGTTTTGCCGGATCCATCTGCCGGGTTTCAACAACAATATTGTATTTACGGGCCAGCATTTTCACCGCTTCCACAAAAGAGAGCCCATGGTATTTCATCACAAAGGAAATGGCGTTTCCGCCGGCACTGCATCCAAAACAGTAAAAGATCTGTTTTTCCGGATTCACGGAAAACGAGGGGGTTTTCTCGGAATGAAACGGACACAGGCCAAAAAAGTTCCGGCCCGATTTTTTCAAAATAACAGATTCTGATACGATATCAACAATGTCTGATGTATTGAGGATTTCTGAAATTTTGTTTTCAGGAATTAACATCGATTCAGGTAATGACTCCAAAATGTCAAACGGTTATACACTAGCCCCTAAATCTAAGTACAGTAAACAACTTGTCAATCTCCCGGACAGGTGATTATGCCGCTGCTGAAATCCGTATGGCTTCTTGCAAATCAAGGCTGCCCTCATAGAGGGCTTTTCCGGTGATAACCCCGGTCACCCCAAAGGCGGCAATTTCACACAGATTTTTAATATCTTCAATGGTAGACACCCCTCCGGAGGCGATAATCGGTATAGAAACCGCCCGGGCCAAGGCTTTGGTTTCCTGGATATTGGGGCCTGTCTGCATACCGTCCCGGTGGATATCGGTAAAATTGATGGCAGCCACCCCTGAAGATGCATACTGTTTTGCCAGGTCAACTGCTCGGATTTTCGAGGTGCGGCTCCAGCCCTCAACCGCCACCATGCCGTTTCTGGCGTCAATGCCCACCACAACCCTGCCCGCAAACAGTTTACAGGCCTGCTGCACAAATTTTGGTCTGTACACGGCCTCACTGCCGATGATAACCCGTGATACCCCGGCTGCCAGATATTTTTCTATGGTCTCAAGATCCCGTATTCCGCCACCGACCTGAATGGGGACGGTAATCTGTTCCAAAATCTGCGCAATGGTGTCAAAATTGACAGATGATCCGGCAAATGCCCCGTCCAGATCCACCACGTGGATCATCCGGGCACCCTGTTTTTCCCATTTTACCGCCATTGTGGCCGGATCATCCGCATATTGTGTGGCCTCTTCCATACGTCCCTGAAGGAGCCGGACACACTTGCCCTGTTTGATATCAACTGCTGGCATGATAATCATGGTCTTTTGTCTTTTGTTGCCGGAAGTCATGGCATCCAGGCATAATTATATGGTGGTCACAGCCTGCCCTTGCTGGAAAGTGTGCCGAAAATCTTGTCATCAATCCGGGTTGCCTGTTGGAGAGCACGGCCCATGGCTTTGAATACAGATTCCAGCAGATGGTGCTCATTGGTGCCGTAATGGGCATTAATGTGCAGGTTGAACCTGCCTTCGGTACAGAATGCCTGGAAAAATTCCTTGGCAAGAAACGCATCAAATGCCGTGCCTGATCTGAGATTGTCCGGAAAATTATACACAAGATAGGGCCGGTTGGACAGATCGATGGTCACACAGGAAAGGGCTTCATCCATGGGCACGCAATTGTTGCCAAACCGCTGTATCCCTTTTTTATCCCCCAGGGCGCTGAAAAAAACCTGTCCCAGCACAAGCCCGGTATCCTCCACTGTATGGTGCAGGTCCACTTCCAGATCCCCTTTAGCTATGATCTTGAGGTCAAAAAAACCATGGACGCAGAAAGCGGTAAGCATATGATCAAAAAAGGGGATACCGGTGAAGATGTCGGCTTTGCCTGTACCGTCCAGATCCAGTTGGATCTCGATCCGGGTTTCGTTTGTTTTTCTTGAAAGCCGTGCATCCCGTGCCATGAGACTCCCCTTGAAAATTGATGAAGCTTAAATCAGCAGCCGGCACCGGCAACCGTTACACAACAAAACTTTGTTACAACGAATCTTTTATTATAGGCAAATCTATCGGTATTGTCAATTAATTTATAGCCGGACCTGATATTTGCCATCAGAGCACCAGACTTTGCATCCTTCCATGGGGTGTCCTTGTCCCAAGCCCGCCCCTGGTGGTGTACTGTGCCCGGCCCGAGATCTTCCGGGGCCTGTTATCGTAACTTTTTTCAGGAAAGAAACAGTTCACCCGTGTAGGATTCTGTCATCCTGGCATGTCTGCTGGCCCCTCTGGATCTGACGGTCCTGTCACAGTACACCACCAGGGGCTCCCTGCCAAGGTACTTGTGATACACAATTCATTATGGCAAATATCAAGGTGCCGGACCAGCCATTCTAATTTTGGAACCGTATGCATTTGAAACCAGTGATTTACACAGCAGAGGATGCAGCTGAAAGCCATAATTTGAATTGCTGAAAAATCAGCATCAGACTTGAAACTTACGAAATTATCCTTTATAATACAATCACTGTTTTACCAAAAGGCATGCGCTGGAAAAAACCATGGCCATCAACCAGATAGCACCAAATATCATCCCTGGAACAGTCCCTTCCGTTTTCGGGGGACCAGAAAAGGGAACCCCCACCCCTGTTGTGCCACGGACAGGACAGCCGGAAACTGCCCGCCGGAACCAAAACCCGGGCCCGGGCCCGGGCAATATCCCGGAAAATCAGGAATCGGCACCACAACCCAATATCACTGCTAACGCATCTGCCAGTGGATTTACCACGTCAGAACGCCTGTTGCTGGCGGAACTCAAAAAGGCCGACACCCAGGTCAGGCAGCATGAAATGGCCCATGTAGCTGCAGGCGCTGGGGTGGTCACCTCCGGTGCCAGCTTTTCCTACAAGCGGGGGCCGGATGGCAGAAACTATGCGGTTGCAGGAGAGGTCAGCATTGATGCCGCCCCTGTGCCTGGAGACCCCCAGGCCACCATCCGGAAGATGCAGCGGGTGAAAACAGCTGCCCTTGCACCGGCTGACCCGTCTCCCCAGGATCTGAAAGTGGCATCCCGGGCCACGGCCATGGCTGCAAAAGCCGCATCCGAGCTGATGGTGCTTCAGGCAAGAGAACGGGCTGAAGCCAATGATTCCCGGGCCTTCGGCAGCAGCCAAAATGCGTCAGACAGCTACACAAGGGTCAACAGCCTGCCTGAATCCGACACCCACACCTTTGACCTTGCCGTCTAATGGCCAGGCCCTGACGGTCATAACCCATCATAAAAGCATCCAAAGGGGTTATGGTTCTTTCATCTCAACCGATTCCGGCAGGTTCTGCTGCTTATTTGATCAGTTTCACAATCTGTTTGAAAGCATCCCCTTTGGCCCGTTGCAGCAGCTCGAAAAAAACCATTTCCACAGAGGTTATCTGGGCCCCGGACTGAACGATTCTCTGGAGTCCGACATCTTTGTTTTCGCTGGTTCTGGATGACACGCAATCTGAGACCACCTGCACCTCATACCCTTTGTTGCGCAGTTCATACGCTGTCTGGAATACACAGATGTGGGTTTCAATGCCGGTGATCAATATCTGGTTCCTGGACAGGGCATCAAACTTTTCCATGAATACCGGTTCCCTGCAGCAGGAGAAGCTGTCTTTTTCAATGGGAGTACTGCCAGCCATCACCTGCTGGATCTGTTCCACTGTGGGGCCGAGTTTTCCCGGAATCTGTTCCATCCAGAGAATGGGAACCCCCAGGATCTGCATTCCCTGAATGAGAATTTCAAGGGACTGAAACAGCTTTTCCTTTTCATACATCAGCTGGGCCAGCTGCCCCTGGACATCCACCAGAAGCATGACCGTGTTGTCAGTAGAAAACATGGATAACCTCCTTTTTTCTAATGGTTGCATCAAAATATGCAGCTTTTGGACAAACTATCTTACAGGTTGCCGGCAAAAACAAGTTTTTTCATTGGACGGCACATGACAATTTTTGGCATCCCCCCTGCGAAAATGTGCACTTTGCCCAGCATCTTCCATGGATTTTTTCCAGCATCTGCCGTATTATCAGGTTATTAAAAAAATGAAAAGATGGTGCATGCTTTTTGCATAAGTCAAAATATGGCAAGATATAATAACAACCAACTCCCCAAAAAAGGCGGGAAAAATGATCTCATCCATTCAAAACAATGCATCTGCGATGCAGGCATTTTCCAATCACATCCGGGCCAGCGCCAACAATGTTGCCAATGCGTTGTCCGATGAATTTGAATCCAGCAGGGTTTATAATGTGGCGGCAAAACCCCGGGGTGTTGACATTGTCATTGCAAAGGATACCACCCCCGGCCCCCTGGTGGAAGATCCTGTGAAACAGGACGGATCCTTCAAAGAGTTGTCCAATACAGACATTGCGCAGGAGATGGTCCAGCAGATGTCGGCTCAGCATGGATTTGACGCCAACGCCAAAACCATCCAGACCCAGGATGACACCATTGGCACACTCCTTGACATGATTGGATAGGCCATGCGGCCAAAGCGCCTGTACGGTATATTACTTGGCCTTGTGTTGATCTGTGCTGCATGTGCAGACCACAAAGCAGCTTTACCGGAGGGACCCGCCCTTCACCGCACTCCCACCTGTACAGATCTAACGGATGTTGATTTGTCTTTTTTGACAGACACCCGCAGCACCATTGTGGAAAAAGCCATGGAAAGCATCGGCACACCCTATCTGTGGGGCGGCACCACCCCTGACCGGGGATTTGACTGCAGCGGCCTGGTGTATTACACCCACCAGACAGCAGGAATCCAGGTACCCAGAACAGCCGGGGCCCAGTTTGCCAGGGGAAGAAAAATCCCCAGACACCAGCTGGTACCCGGAGAGCTTGTCTTTTTTTCCTCCCCAAAGAAAAAAACATCCACCCAGGTGGGTATTTATACGG